>Ga0163144_10016038_pt1 | contig 15379 bp, 11 predicted proteins | sample OliLak19BULKMAT1_FD_123175 | JGI IMG/M metagenome (GOLD analysis project Ga0163144, IMG submission 123175) | Freshwater microbial mat bacterial communities from Lake Vanda, McMurdo Dry Valleys, Antarctica - Oligotrophic Lake LV.19.BULKMAT1 | ecosystem: Environmental > Aquatic > Freshwater >...
CTGCTCATGCTTCCGTTTACCCAATGCCATGTGCATCCTTTCACAGAAACTGCGTGCGTCCGACCGCCGAAATTGTCGCAACCCGCGCCGCAGCGTCAACCAGGCTTTTTCAACGGACTGTTAAGATCAGACGCCCCGGCAGGACGCCGAGACGCGATCAAACCATCAAGCGAAAAGCTGTCCCTCGACCTCACGGTTGGGGGACAGCTTTTTTTATTGGCACACTATTTTTCTATTGGCACATTGGCGAGAGAGCCGCAGAAGCTGTCAGTTCGCCGCCCCGACAGGGGGTGTGGGGATGTGGCCGCAATCAGCAGGGCGCTGTCCGGCGACCGTTAGACAAGCGGCGTGGCCAACCGCACGATCAGGCAGAGGCCGACAAAACCGGCCGCGGTCGCCAGGATTTCGAGGGCGCCTCCGAACACGGTGCTCCAGACCCGCCGCGGGTTGACGTCGCCGCACTGCGGGCAGCGCGAGTTAAACGCCGGCAGAAACTGGAAGCAAACTCGACAATGCGATTGCGCCATATTTGTAAACATACGTCACAAACGGTCCGCGTGCCCGTGACCGCCATTAACAGCGACAAATGCCGTCGCGACGACCGCCAATGCGAAAAGAAACGCCACTTGCCCAGGAATTCACGCGAAGTCACGCCTGCTTAGCGCCACGTGCCGGCCGAACGCCGGGGGCCGACGCTGGGCTATCTGCATCGCCTGCTGCGGCGCATGGAGGCCGAGGGCTTCCCGAGCCACGGCAAGCTCTATCGGACCGCACTGGACGCGGAGGATCGGCTACGGCACCTGCTAACCCTGCTGCACTGCTTGGTTTCGCGGAGGTGAGTGGGCGGCGGTGCTAGCGAGTAGGTCGAATCCTGCATTCGTCCCCGCGAAAAATGGCCCCCTGACGACCAACTCGGCCCTAGGCCGCGCACCACTCGTACCCGTGCCAGAATGTTTTCCCACGTGAAGCTCTCCACACTTTCCTTTTGGCACTTCCGCGACTAACAAGCGTTCCCCGCTCCAATGGAAACGTTCGGGCGGCCGTCTTCTCCGTGCGGCATCGGAATTGCTTAGAGCTTCAGAGCAATTCCTCGTGTTGAAGCGCCCGAGCAAATCACCGGGCTGCGAATGAAGAAGCATAGTTACTCATCGTTGTCTCAGTGAGAGAGCGAATAGTTCGTGTAAATGAACGGCACGCATCAAATCCCCTGGTTGGTTTTGGCAATGGTTATTTGTACTGTTTTAGGCGTCCTGCGCTACCCGATTGGAAATCCTGGAAGCCGTGCATCGATCATTTTGATTGCCGCGGGAGTGGGACTGGTCGTGACGCTCGCCGTAGGAATTGCGCTGAGCAGCGCCAAAGGGTTATGAGGGCCATTCCGGGAAGGTCGCGGATAAACAGATGACCATGGAGGAGAAACGCACGGATGTGGGTCGCATATTGATCGGAAAGCAACGCACATGTTCTCGAATTGGTACGAGCGCTCCGCTTACGTGTGTTTCGCCGCACTGGCACTATTGATGACTGCCATCTGGACGCGGCCTGGGCTCGAGGCAGCCCTTCACGAACCCATCAAGCCAGGCTTCGGACCGCCTTTTACGCTCTGGCAAGCGTGGAAGTTATTCTGCAGTTTCACCTGGGAGCGAGTACTGCTCGCCGGGACAACCATTGCGATCAGTATTCGACTTTTCCTCGGTGACTGGAAGCCCATAGATGTACTAGTCGTGTTGGCGATTGTGATGGCATTTCCTTTTCAGGAATACTTTACGCACAAATACCTACTTCACCGTCCGACCAGAAACTTTCTGGGGCAACGCGCCGAATCTGTGGCGGCTTTGGTTCATCGCGTGCATCATCGCAATCCGTGGTGCATGCAGAGGGCAATCAATCCTCCGATCGCGGTTGTATTCTACGCCGTCGGCCTGCCGATACTATTCTTTCCGCTCCTTGCGCCGCCGCAAGCAATGACCGGGATAGCCGCATCCTGGATCGTTCTACTCGCATATGAGTGGATTCATTTGCTGATCCACACCTCGCACGTGCCTCGGAACCGCCTCTATAAGCGAATTTGGCGCAATCATCGGCTCCATCATTTCAAGAACGAACATTATTGGTTCAACGTTAGCACGATCGGTGTGGACGCGATTCTCGGTACTCAGCCTGAACTTGCCGAAGTGCCTACATCCAAAACGTGTCTTTCGCTTGATCAATCGCGTGAGGCGGCAAGTACGGCACCCGAGATCGATGGGAGTGCCAATCTTTCACTGAGCGGCGCAGACTACGAATCACCGTCCTGACGAGCAAATGGGAGAGGCGACCCGACGAGAACGGCCATCTATGGAACGTTCGCGCGACTATCTTGAGCCCCCAGTCCGCAATTGCCAGCGGCCCGCGGCGCTCCTCGGAGCTGTGGGCGCTACGCTGGATGGATTGGCAACAGCGAAGCGGTAGTGAGGAAACACTACCTGCAAGTGACCGATGATCACTTCGACAAAGCGACGCAGATTCCGACGCAGCAAGCGCCGGAAACGGCTGGCAACGGCGGGAAGCTGGTCGCGGTCACCAGCGAAATCTCTCGGCATTTCCCGCCATTGCCAACAACTGCGCTCAACTTAGCTGCCCAGCAAGGATTCGAACCTTGACTAAATGGTTCAGAGCCATTCGTGCTACCGTTACACCACCGGGCAATTGACCGCTCGGGTGCGCTGCCGGACGAATCCGGTCACACCGCGGCGCGTGGGGCCCACGCCTCGTCGCGTGGGGCACAGCGTGGGAGATACAGCCGAGCGACCTTTAAGCCTAGATTTGCCGCACGGGGCCGTCAAGGCCGCGGGCACTTCGGCCGGCAACGCGGCGACCGCTGGCCAGAGAGCGCTGGGCAGTTATACTAAAAGGTAACTCGGCGGCCGGTATCGCGCCGGCGACGCCATTTCGCGGCACTGCCACCGACTGTTCGTGCGAGCGTGAGCGATCCTGACACCAGCGTCCAGCGGCGAGAGATTTATTTTTCCGGGCGGGTGCAGGGCGTCGGCTTTCGCTACACCACGCGCGACATTGCCACCCGGCACGCCGTGACCGGGTTTGTGCAAAACCTGGCCGACGGCCGCGTGTTGCTGGTGGCCGAAGGGGAGCCGGCGGAGCTGGATCGGTTGGTGGCGGCGGTCAACGCGGAATTGGCCCGACATATCACGGCGGTCGACTCACACCGGCGGACGGCGACCGGCGAGTTTGTAAACTTCGAAATCAGGCGATAGAAGCGTCATGTTCACAAGCTCGATCTTTCTCTGCGGTCTGCTGGTCACCTGGGCCACGCCGGTGTGGCTCATCAGTGTTGGAGCGGCGGTTGGCCTGCTCGTATTGGCTGCCATCTTTGGCGTGCTCTACCTGGTCTCGCGGCCCACCGCAGATTGGATGTTTGCCAGCGTCCGCGAGGGTGTGCTGCTGCCGATCTTTTATCTGGTTTGCGCCCTCTCGGCGTTCGCCGTGCTGGGCACCGTGCTGGTGCCGGGGTTGCCATACCAGCGCGTGTTGGCTTCGGTCTCACGGTTGTCGGCCGTGGGCGACCGCGAGTTCGAGATCGTCGTGCCTCCGTCGACTCGCAACCATCCGCTCAAAGAGGTCGATGTGCCGCTGGCGGAACTCAATGGGTTTATCCTCGATGTCGACGAGCCGGTGAGCATCGAGACCAACATTGCATCGAGCCTGGGACAGATCCTGGCGTTTCGCATGGCGCCGGGTTCGCCGTTTAGCTGGCGCAAGCCCCTGGCCCAGGACAAGGACAGCGCATTCACTCAACGGGCCGAAGACTGGAAGGCGTCGAACCCGGGAACGAAGCCGGTTCACATTAGGGTCTTGCTGGCAACCGATATTGAGTATCCGCAGGTGTGGATCGTGCCCGGCACTGCCCTGGCGCTGCTGGGCCTGGTGGGTGTCTATTTTGGCCTACGACTAGGCATGCCCAAGGTCGCGGCGATCGCCCTGGTAACCGCCAAGGAGTCGATGGCCCAGCCGTTGTATTACGTCGTCATGGCATTGGGAAGTTTCGCGCTGTTGGCCTTTATCTACATTCCCTACAACACGTTTGGCGAAGACGTGAAGATGCTCAAGGACTCGGGCCTGACCTTGATCATGGTGCTGGCGATCATCGTCGCCGTGTGGTCGGCCAGCGTCTCGGTATGGGAAGAGGTGGAAGGGCGAACCGCCTTGACCGTGCTGTCGAAGCCCGTGCTCCGCCGGCAGTTTATCCTCGGCAAGTTCCTGGGAATCCTCGGACCGGTCGTCGTGCTGTTTGTCGTCTTAGGCTTCCTGTTTCTGGTGACCGTGTCGTACAAGGTCGTGTACGACTCTCGCGAAGTCGCCAAGATGGAACCGACCTGGCAGCTTTGCTACCTGGAGATGATTCGCACGCTGCCGGGTCTGGTGCTGGCGTTCTTTGAGACCGTGGTGCTGACCGCGATCAGCGTGGCCATCTCCACCCGCTTGCCAATGGTCGCCAACCTGATCGTCTGCGCTTCGATCTACGTGCTGGGGCACCTGGTGCCGATGCTGGTGAACTCGTCGGTCGGCAAATTTGAGATCGTGCGCTTCGTGGGCCAGTTTTTGGCCACCGTGCTACCCGTGCTGGATCACTTCAACATCCAGGCGGCCGTGGCCGCCGGCGCCGCGGTGCCGCTGGCCTACCTGGGCATGGCGCTATTGTATTGCGTGCTCTACTCGACGATCGCCATGCTGCTGGGCCTGGCCATGTTCGAGGACCGCGACCTGGCGTAAGCTTACTGCCAGAGCGGCCGGATCGCCTGCAAAAATGCCCCAGGCAATGCCGCACCGGCGCCGCTTAGGCGGCGCCGGTGCGAGGCACGGCGGTCGGCTGCCAGTGGGGGCCGCGGAGGATGTTGGGTTCGGGCTGGGCCAGCGGACCCACCGGACCGGAGTGCCGGTTGTCCCAGGCGTGGGCCTGGATCGAGTGCAGGATCGCCTCGGCCACCGCTACCGCGTCGCGACCCTGGCCGCCGGTCACACAAGGCTGACGGTTCGCCACCACGCTGTCGACAAAATCGCGCAGCTCATCGACCAAGGCATTGCGTGTCTCGACCTCCAAGGGCTCGACCTGGAGCAGTTCCGTAAATAACCGATCCTTGAAGCCGGCCTTCTCGTCGCCCGACAGCGTCTCATAGTCAAACTCGCGGCGTCTGACCGCCTCGCACGGTCGCACGGCATTGGCCGAACGCGTGCCAAAGTCGATCGCCACGAAACCTTGTTCGCTCCAAACCTGCATCTGTCGCCGCGGCGCCGTCGTGTAGCTCACGCGTGACGCACTCAGATTAGCCACGCAACCGTTGGTAAACTCCAGCCGGGCCTGTGCCACATCCTCGTGACGGCCCAGCACCGCCATGCCCAACGCTCGCACGCCGGCCAGCGGAGAATCGACCAGCGCCAACAGCAGATCGATATCGTGAATCATCAGGTCGTAGACCACGCCAATATCGGTTGAGCGACCGGTGTAGGTGCTGGCCCTGACCGCCTCGACGTAGCGCGGCCGATGCACGCGCGCGGCGGCCGCGAGGAAGGCCGGATTGAATCGCTCGATGTGGCCCACCTGCAACAGCGCGCCGTGCTGTCGGGCCACGTGCACCAGGTCGTCGGCCTGAGCCAGGTCGGCGGCCAGCGGTTTCTCGATCAACAGCGGCGTGCCGATCTTCAGAAAGTCGATCGCGACGCCGTGATGAAAGCGTGTGGGCGTGGCGATGACGGCCGCGTCCGCTCGGCCTAGCAGCTCACGATGATCGGCAAATGCTGTGGTGCCGCAATCGGCGGCGACCTTGTCGCGTGCGCCCGCAACCGGGTCGGCGATTCCCACCAGTTCCACGTCGGGCATCTCGCCCAACAACTTGGCGTGGATGCGTCCGAGGTGACCGGCGCCGACGACCGCGACTCTTAAACGTTTCACGCCGCTCTCCTGCGCTCGCGGGCCCGACCGTGCTTGCCTTCCTGCTGCATCTGGATAAAGCTCAACAGCTCATTGACCTGCGGCACGAGCTGGTCGTTGCCTCGCAGGATCTCGCGAGCGTGGTCCAAGCCGACCTTGGCGCGATACAACAACCGATGGGCTTCGGCCAGGCAATTGATCACTTCGCCCGTGAACTCATTGCGCTTGAGCGACACGACGTTGATGCACCGCGGCCGGGCCGGATGGCCTTCGACCAGCATGAAGGGCGGCACGTCGTGCAACACCCGGCTGCAACCGCTGATAAAGCTATAGCTGCCGATCGAGGCATAGTGGTGCACCGCGACCGCCCCGGACAGCGAGGCATGGTCGTGCACGTGCACGTGCCCGCCCAGCAGCGTCCCGTTGGCGATAACGATGTGGCTGCCCAGCCGGCAATCGTGGGCCACGTGGCTGCAGGCCATCAGGAAATTGTGGCTGCCGACCGTGGTCACGCCGTCTTCCTTCTCCGACGCGCGATTGATCGTCACGCATTCGCGGATGACGTTGTGATCGCCGATGACGACTTGCGTATCGCTGCCGCGGTAGCTGATGTCCTGCGGCTCGCCGCCAATGACGACGCCGGGCCAGAGGTGGTTGTGCTGCCCGAGCGTGACGTGCCCCATCAGGGTCACGTTGTTTTCCAGCCGTGTCCCGCGACCGATCCGGACATTGGGCCCGATCACGGAGAACGGGCCGATTTCGACGTCCGAGTCGATCTCTGCCCGCGGATGGATCGAAGCGTTATCCGCGACGTAAGTTGCCATGCAAGTCGCTCCGTACTACCAAAGCTGGACGGCCGGGCTCCTCCATGAAACCGGTCGAACGCAGCGCTCAAATTTGACTTCAGGTCGTTCGCCGGGCACTAGGCCGAGCGGCGACGGCTTTCGATGATCTCTTCCTCATTCAGCAGGGCCCGCACCAGCTCGGCATTCAGCCGGTGGCCGCTGCGATGAGCGATGAAGTGTCCGACCAGGTCACAACCGGCCAGGGCCAGGTCGCCCACCAGGTCGAGCGCCTTGTGGCGCACGCACTCGTCGCGAAAACGTAGTTCGTTGTTGACCGGGCCGTCCTTGTCGAAGACCAGCAGGTTCTGGTGCGTGGCGCGTTTTCCCAGCCCGCGCGAGACCAGCCATTCGGCCTCTTCCTGCAAGACAAAGGTGCGGCAGGGGGCCAGTTCGCGGCAAAATGACTCGGGATTGACCACCAGCTGCAGGGTCTGCCGTCCAATGGCATTGCCGCTGCCGTAGTCGAGCCGAAACTTTACGCTCATCGAGTCGCTGGTCGTGGGCCGCGCTTCGACCCAGCTCTCGTCGTTGCCCAGCCTGGTGATGTTGCGCACCACCAGCCGCGGACGCAGCGCGGCTTGCTCCACCACTCCGGCCGAGGCCAGGGCCTCGACAAATGGCTGCGCGGAGCCGTCGCAGCCCGGCATTTCGGCTTCGTCGACCCAGACCTCGCAATTGTCGATTTGCAGCCCAGCCAAGGCGGCCATTACGTGCTCGACCATTTCGACCGTGGCGCCGCCGTCGGCCAAGGTCGTGCGGCGCGGCGTCTCCAGTCGATTGGCCACCGTGGCGTCAATGCGAACCGGTTCGGCCAGGTCGCGCCGCACAAAGACGACGCCGGTGTGGACCGCGGCGGGGCGAAACTCGACCGAGACGTCGCGTCCGCTCCAAAAACCAAATCCCCGCACCACGGCCGGTTGTGAAATCGTGCGTTGTTTTCTTAGTGCCTGCATCAATCGTCGCTGGTCAAGAGTCTGGGGTGGTCGCAAAACTCGGCGGCTCTGGCAAGGTCCGAAGGCACGGCTCGCACTCCGACTGCCCGCAGACAGTGCGGCAGAGCGAGCCGTGCGGTGAACCTAGCGCGTGCGCGGAGGCGGCTGCTGCGGCCGAGTGGCCGTTGGCAGCGGCGTCTGGCGTTTCAGCTCGGCCAGCACCTGGTCCGTGATGTCGATCGACGGATCGTTGTACATGACGGTCTTGAAGAGCTCGGCCCGGATGGCGTCGCGATTGTTGACGTCGACCGGCGCACCGTTGAATCGCAGCACCAGCGAGATACCGTTGCGTTCGGCGTAGGTCTTGACCACGCCGGTGACCTCTTTATAGGCCTTCAGGTACATCCGCGATTCGCGCTCGGCGAATTCCTTCTCCTGCAGCGAGGCCTTGACCTTGAGGTCGCTCGACTTTTGGGCCAGCTCTTCCTCAAGCTTTTTGAAGTCGGGCGATCCGGCCTTGAAGGTCTTGAGCTTCTCGGCGTTCTTGAGGATCGTTTCCTGCTCGCCCTTGAACTGCTTGCCCATGTTCTCGATGTCGGCCTTGAACTGATCGCTCTCTTGCTTGAGACGCGGATAGTTGTCGAGGATGAACGTGATGTCGATGACCGCCACGCCGCGAGGTCCGGCCGAGGGGGCAGCCGGCGGTGCGGCGGCGCGCTGTTGAGGCGGTTGGGTCTGCGCCTGAGAGAGGGCGACGACCGCCAAGAGAAAGCCCGCGCTAAGGGCCGTAATGAGTTTGATTCTCACGTGCGAGTGCTCCTTGCTTGAAACGACTGGTCTTCCGTGACCATCGCTGCCACACGGGCAGGCCAAGTGAAACCGTTCATCCCGCTGACTCTGGGGGGAGTCGGTTTCGGGGCGGTATTCTGTCGAGAACCCCCAAATCGGTAAAGGCCAATATTAGGCAGTTGGCCGGAGGTCGCAAGCCAGAGGAAAAACCCCGGAAAAACCAGGGTCAAACGCCAATTGCAATCACTCTGGCGACGCGCAGGAAATGGCGCTAACAAATCGACATCTGATCAAAATCCGGCGCGAGACAGCTCCCTCCTGCCAAGGGGCTATCGTTTATTGCCGGTCTCGGCCTCACTTCGGCGGGTCCAGCGTGACCTCCAGCTTCACCTGCTCCGCGCCGCGCTTCGCGATCACGGGCACCTTGTCGCCCGCCTTGTATTTGCGCAGCGCGCTGTCGAAGTCCTCGAGGTTGCCGACCTTACTGTCGCCGAACTGAATGATGATATCGCCGCTCTTCAATCCTCCGCGCTCGGCAGGGCCACCTTTGGTGACACCGGTCAGGGCATAGCCGGGTTGATCCTGGGAAAAGTCCGGGATGCTGCCGAAGTAAGGCCGGTCGCCGCCACCCCCCAGGTCGCTGGTGCCGGCCACCTCGACATACTTGGGCCGCTCTTTGGCTTCGGCCAAAGCCACGGCCGCGTCGACCACCATCGCCGCCACGCGGCGCATGCCCGGCACGTTCAGCTTGTCGTAGTCGTCGCTGGGCCGGTGATAGTCCTTGTGACTGCCCGTGAAGAAGAACAACACCGGCACCTTGGCGGCATAGAACGACGAATGGTCGCTCGGTCCGAAGCCGCTGGGCTTCTTAGTGATCTGAAAGCCATAGTCCTTGCCGAGCCGATCGGCCATCGCGTCAAACTCGGCTGCGGTGCCGGTGCCATGCACGATCAACTTCTCGTTCTCCAACCGGCCGACCATGTCCAGGTTCAACATGGCCACGGTCGCATCGATGGGAAACAGCGGATTGCGGACATAGCGGGCGCTGCCGATCAGTCCGCGCTCCTCGCCGGTGAAGGCGATGAAGACCACGCGTCGCGGCAGCTTTTGCCCGCGGGCGGCCAATTGCCGCGCGACCTCGATCAGCACAGTCGTGCCCGAGCCGTTGTCGTCCGCGCCGTTGTGAATCTCGTGAACGCCCGGCGCGGCCGAGCCATTGCCGCCCATGCCCAGGTGGTCGTAGTGGGCGCCAATGACGATCGTTTCGTCGGCATGCGGTCCAGAGCCTTCCAACACGCCGATCACGTTCTTCACCTCGGCCTCTTCCCGAATGACGCTGGTCTGACCGACGGCGCGCCAACCGGTCAGCTCGCGGCTCTGCGGCGTGGGCCCCTTGTCGATCTCGGTCTCGATCTGGGCCAGACCTTTGCCGTAAACCGCGCGGATCATCTCCTCCGAGGCACTGCGCTGGCAAGTGAGGACCGGAAACGTGCGACCATCGCTGGGGTCTGCTCCGGCGCCTTCAAATCCCAACAGCGGGTCGGCCGATTTCTGTAGTTGGTCATAGAACTTCTGCATGTCGGCGGCCAGCTTTTGCGACTCCTCCTCATACTGCTTCCAGTCGTCGGGCGTGGGCGCGGCGATGGCTTTGAACTTCACGTTGGCGGCGGCGAGATCGTCGACCGCGGCTTGCCAACGCTTGCGCAGCGCGGCGACGTTCTTCTGTACGTCGAAGTCGTCATTGCAAAAAATCACCGCCGCCGCGCCATGCTCGTAGGCGTTGGAGACCTTCCGCTTGAAGGGCGCATGTTGCGAGACCTTCGTGCCGCCAAAGGCGCCGTGCGGATTGGCCTGTTGCGGCTCGTGGCGAAGAATGATGACTGCTTTGCCTTTCACGTCCACGCCGGCGTAGTCGTCGTAGTTCTCGTCCTTGGCCGTGATGCCGTAACCGACGAACACCAGCGGCAGGTCAAACTTTTCCGAGCCCCCGATCGCCAGCGGATTGAACTGCTCACCCAACTTGAGTTCGACCTGGCGGGGTTCTTTGCCGCCCTGGGCCGGGGCGACCAGGGTCAGGCTGTTGTCCGGGCCAAGACTGGCGCCGGTCGTCATCTTGAACTTCTGAAACGGTCCGCCGTCGATCACGTCGGTCTTTAGCCCGAGCTCTTTGAATTGCCCGGCGACATAGTCGGCCGCCCGATCAAGACCCTGCGTGCCGACGCCGCGACCCTCCAACTCGTCGGACGCCAGGTACTTGACCGTGTCGGTGAGCCGGCGCTCGACCACCGCGGCATCCTCGGCCAGTCCGGAGGCGACCCACGTCGCGGCAAGTAGCGCGACGCAAAGGCCCAAGCGAGTGCCACGAGATAACGACAAGCCCGCGCAAAGATTCAATTTCATGGGGAAGACTTTGACCGGCCGGAGCAGAGGGCAATTGCGCGTGCTCGAGCGAAGGTGCGAGTTAGGTAAATTGGAGGGATCGACCACCTTCACGATTGTTTGCCCTCGGCGCTGGCCCGTCAAGCGTCTGGTCGCGTCGGCGGCGGCCACGACGCGTGGCGAAACCCTATCATTCACCCGCGGCGAACCCTAAAATCAAAAAATACCGCAGCAGGCTTTGCCTTGAGCGAATCCGTGGCTGCGAACGTTGCCATTGAGCCGTCGCCAAGGAGTGAGCGCAGCGTGCCCTCGCTATTTGTCATTCAAGGTCCTGACCAGGGTGAGATGTTCGAGCTCGACCAGGGCCCGCAGGGTCTCGGTCGCGACGCTTCGAACGCGATCCAGGTGCACGACAGCGAAGTCTCCCGCCGTCACGCCCAGTTTGCCTACGATGGCACGCAATGCACGCTGACCGACCTGGGCAGCTCCAACGGCACCTACCTGAACGGCAAGCGCGTCGAAGATCCCTGCGTGCTCTCCAATAGCGACCGCGTGCAGGTTGGCGGCACGTTGATGCTGTACACCGATCCGGCCGAGAATCCGCCTGAGGACCTTTCGGACAAGATCGACATCGTGGCCCGCGAGTATGGCACCGACCGCTCGCACATCGTCCGGGCCATGAGCCAGCGTGAGGGGAGCGAATTGCTGGCATTCGACGTCGACAGCAACGCCAGCCCCTGGCTCGCCCGGGCGCGCAGCAACTTGCAGATCATGTACCACACGGCGCTGGCCGTGAGCCACACGCTGGACATCGATCAGTTGCTGGATCGGATCATGCAGTTGATCTTTGAATGGGTCGAGGCCGACCGCGGTTGCATCATGATCCTGGACCAGCAGACCAAGGGGCTGGTGCCCAAGGTCCGCCGCGACCGCCAGGGCTTTGCTTCCAGCGAGAAGCTGGCCATCAGCAAGACGATTCTCGACTACGTGATGCAGCACAACGAGGGGGTCTGGACCAGCGACGCCCGCGAGGACGACCGCTGGGACCACGCCGCCAGCATCGTGCAGTTGGGCGTGCGAGAGGCCATCTGCGTGCCGATGCAAGGCCGCTACGACGTGGTCGGCGTGATCTATATCGACACCTCCAGCACTCCGCAACGGATCATCCAGCAAAAGGGGCACCAGAACAAATTCACCGAGGAGCATCTCAAGCTGATGATCGCCATCGGTCATCAGGCCGCCCTGGCCGTCGAAGACACGCGCTACTACTCGGCCATGATGCAGGCCGAGCGTTTGGCAGCCATGGGGCAGACCATCGCCATGCTCTCGCACCACATTAAGAACATCCTGCAAGGCATCAGCGGCGGCAGCTACCTGATCGAGCGCGGGCTGGAGCAGCACGACGAAAGCGTCGTGCGCAAAGGTTGGGGCATGGTCGAGCGGAACCAAGGTCGCATCTCGGCCCTGGTCATGGACATGCTGACCTTTAGCAAGGAACGCGAGCCCGACCCCGTGCCAAGTGACCTCAACCAGGTTGTCGGCGAGGTCGTGGAGCTGGTGCAATCTCGCGCGGCCGAGCAGGGAGTGACCCTGCACTGGCGCGCCGGGCAAAACATGCCCATTGTCACCTTCGACCCCGAGGGCATTCATCGGGCCGTGCTCAACGTGGCCACCAACGCGGTCGACGCTTGCGAAGACCGCGAGCACCCCGAGGTGACCATCGCCACCGAGTATTGCCCGACCGAGAGCGTGGTGCGAGTCACGGTCCAGGACAACGGCTGCGGTATCCCGCCGGAAGAGATCGAGCGGATCTTCACAATCTTCGTTTCGCACAAAGGGGGCCGCGGCACCGGGCTGGGGCTGCCGGTCAGCCAGAAAATCTTGAAAGAGCACGGCGGCGACATTCGCGTCACCAGCACCTTGGGCTCAGGAAGTTGCTTCACTCTCGAGCTGCCCGCCACCACCGCTCCGCCGGCCGCCGCACAGACGGGCGAAATTCCGGCCGAGCAGATCTAGCGCAGCGCTTCGTCGATCGTCGATTCGACGCGCGCCGCTCAACCTCGATATCCGGCCGGCATGCCCACGTAGGGGTTGGTCCGCTTTTCGTCTCCCACGGTCGTTGGCGGACCGTGACCTGGCACGACCTGCGTATCGTCGGGCAACGTGAACAGTTTGGCGTGGATGTTTGCTTCCAGGTCGTCGAAGCTGCCGTCTGGAAAATCGGTGCGGCCGATACTGCCGGCGAACAGCACGTCGCCGCCGAACACCAGGATCGGCTCGCCGCGCAGCAAGAACACGACGTGGCCGCTGGAATGCCCGGGGATCTCAAGGACTTCAAACTCCATTCCCGCGGCCGAGTAAGTGTCGCCCTCGGCTAGCAGAACGTCGGCCGGGGGGCTGAGGAGCTGCGCGCCAAACGCGGCGGAGAGGTTTAATCTCGGATCGGTCAATTTTGCTGCGTCACCTTTGCCAATGACGATTGGGCAATCTGGGAACCTCTCCTTGAGCGTGCCATTGCCGGCGATGTGGTCGCTGTGACCGTGCGTAATCAGAATCGCCGCAGGCACAAGCGAGCTCTCGTCGAGGTAGCGCAGGATCTCATCGGGTTCGAAGCCAGGGTCGAACACCACGCAGTCATTGCGTCCAGCAAGGTGGGCAATGTAGGTATTCTCTCCAAAGGGTGCGGACTCGACGCAAGTGACTTGCGGGGAAGGGGGCGCCACGAATCGACCTTTCCTGGGATTGGGAGCCACCAGTAAAATGGGAAGCTCGTAAGCTGGGAAAACTATGCGGCCGATTGATCGGACCTGTAGTCGTTAGGCAAACAAGGCCGTACGACGCAAGCATTGTAAACCGCCGCTAGCGCTTGGGCGATAACAAACGACGGCGGCAGATCGGGGTTTCCACAACTGGCCACCGGCCTACCGATCGTAAGCACAACTGGCGCTAATTGCTTCGCCGAAGCAGGGTCCACCAGGGGCATCCTGCGGCGAGGGGCAGCCTGGAAATCGCAGCCATAGAATTGAGCTCGAAGAGTCCACCAACGCGGCGCCGCCTGGCCGCAAACAGGTACCCTTCGCTACTCGGTCAGGAGAAATACGAATGACCCGTGGGAGATGGATCGTCGGTGTGGCTTTGGGGATGGGCACACTGGCAGGTGTCGGGCAAACGATCGTGGCGCAGCAGCCGGCCCCCCGCGCCGGTCGCGAGCAATTGACCCAGCCGGTCTACCGGGTCGCCCAACAGCCCGCCGGTCAGCAACCCGCTGCGCCCCCGCAGCAACTGGCCCCCCAACAGCAATCAGCCGCCCCGCAGCAACAGCCGGCCATTGTCGCCAACAATGCGGCCCTGCCGGGCAAGGGCGACGGCATCACGTCCGATGGCGTCTCACCTGCCGCCCAGCACCCACTGGAGCCGGCGCTGCAGATGGCCTATGCCGCGATGAACACGATTCGCAACAACGTCAAGGATTACTCCTGCACGATGGTCAAGCGGGAGCGAATCAACGGCAAGCTGAACGACCAGGAGTTCATGTTCCTCAAGGTTCGCCACGAGCCGTTTAGCGTCTACATGTACTTCCTGGGCCCCGACAAACTCCGCGGCCAAGAGGCGATTTACGTCGAAGGCAAAAACAACGGCAACCTGCTGGGCCACGGCGTCGGCATCAGAAAGATCGCCGGCACCGTGCCGTTGCAGCCGACCGGCGCCATGGCCATGCAGGGTCAGCGCTATCCGATCACCGAGATCGGCATGCTCAACCTGACCCGCCGCCTGGTCGAAGTGGCCGAGGCCGACAAGCGGTTTGGCGAGTGCGAAGTGAAGTTCTTCAACAATGCCAAGATCAACGGGCGATTGGTGACCTGCATCCAGGTGGTGCATCCGACGCCGCGGAAGAACTTCCGCTTTAACGTGGCTCGCGTGTACGTCGACAACGAGTTGAACCTGCCGACTCGCTATGAGTCGTACGACTGGCCGGAAAAGGCCGGCGGTCAGCCGGTGCTGCTGGAAGAGTACACCTATACCGACATCAAGATAAACAACGGGTTCACGGATTTCGACTTCGACGACCACAACCCGAAGTACAACTTCCACTAAGCTCCGCGGTTCGGTCCACCAGGCGACCGACCAGAGGCGAAAACAACGCGGGCCGGCAGAGCTTCACGAGGAGCGCTGCCGGCCCGCTCGTTTTTGGCAGTCGCCAAGTCGGCTAGGGCGCGGCCTCCATTCTGTAGCCGGGGTCTGTGACCCCGGGAACTCACCGCAACGCTCCGACCTCATAGAGGTCGGCTACAGGTTTACTGGGCTCAGGCCTCGCAGAGGCCGGCTACAGGTTGAATCGAGTGGACTGAGCGATAGCGTGCCCTCGATTCTGTAGCCCGGGTCTGAGACCTTTCCCTTACCCACAAGATTCATTGCTAGCGCTGGTGTCGGGTGGTGGGTGGTGCATCAGCCAGCCGGTGGTCATGTCGGAGAGCCGTGCGAGGCCTTGCCAGACGGTTTTAAGGCCC
>Ga0163144_10016039_pt1 | contig 15377 bp, 13 predicted proteins | sample OliLak19BULKMAT1_FD_123175 | JGI IMG/M metagenome (GOLD analysis project Ga0163144, IMG submission 123175) | Freshwater microbial mat bacterial communities from Lake Vanda, McMurdo Dry Valleys, Antarctica - Oligotrophic Lake LV.19.BULKMAT1 | ecosystem: Environmental > Aquatic > Freshwater >...
ACAGCCTAAAGGGATCGCTTTTGCGCCCTTAATGTCTGGCTCACTTCTTAATTTGGTGAATCAATATAAGCTCGATTTAGCGGATATATTATGGATCAATTACACAGCAGTTAAAGCAGTGGCCCAGTTTAATTATGGCAAAGGCCCTCGAGCGCGAATCCATCGTGATATTAAATTAACAAATTTTTTATTTATGTCCAATGGCCACGGTTATTCCATCTATCTTTCTGATTTTGGCATGGGTATTTATGCGGACGAATCAGAGAAATTTTTTAATCAAGGTACGCCAGACTATTTTGCTTATGACTCTCCAGTTTATAAGCCCATCATTGATTCGCATAATGCTGTAATCAATCAGATTAGCCGTTTTGAAAAAGGTCAATATCTTGAGATAGAACAAAAATTATATAAAAATTACCGACACTGCCGTAATCAAGAAAAAACTCAACCTGAAGCAGCGGCTGCTTATTATAAGCAGCATTTATCTTCTATTTTAGATGCCGTACTAAGATTGCCGAAACATTTTCAAAATGCCGACATTTGTTTAGACGCCATAGAGACTATTACCGAACAAATTAAACCCATTACAATTTCTCCAAATAATCATATTTCTGGGGATGCTTATGCTTTATGTCAAATGCTTAAAATTATTAATGACAAATTTACAAAATATCTTACTGATAAAAAATATCAACCTCCCCAAATGTTATTAAGCTTATCTGAATTAGTGAAGGATAATATAAAGGTTGGTTATCAATCTCGAGATAATAGCTTAACTTTATTAACTAAAGTTGAAAAGTTATTATCTGATTTTTTAACTTTACCCACTAATGATATTTCTTCTGCTGGTTTGGCTAGTTATCGTGACAAAATCAAAAAACAATTTCATATTCATGAATTTAAATTACCCGAGCGTAAACCAGATTCATTAGCCGAACCAGGAAAGATGGGATTGAAATTGAGACTGATTAAACCATCTGCGGAAAAAATTGATGATCCCTCGCCTAAGGATTCACTAAAAATTCAAAATCTTGGGTCTCCTTAACAAATGCCCGTTAATTATGCAATTTCCGCTGATAACGGATGTCGTTGATGCGACGCGGAATAGGTTTATGCTTTAATATACTCAAAACGTTTAGGTTTTGAGTATAGCGGCATCACTGAAAATCTCTGCGCCAGGGGGGATTTTAAGGGGGAGCTGCGCGAAACGCTTCCCCTTGATTCCGAGTGACTTTGCCGATGCGTAGGATCAAAACAGGAAGCAATAACCGCTTTCAGCGGGAATTGCTGGACATTTAAGTATTTAATAAGCAAACTAAGGTATAATAACAATTATGAATTTAGATGTTATAAGCCATTGTTTTTCTTGCGGAAAATTAGCGGGGCAGCGCTATCTGGAAGGCCGTGAACGGCTTTTTTGCCAATCTTGTGATCTCATTCTCTACCAAAACCCCAAACCTGCCGCCGCAGTTTTATTATTAAGGCAAAATCAAATTTTACTGGTAAAAAGGGCCATGGAGCCCCAAAAAGGATTATGGGCCTTACCTGCCGGCTTTCAAGAATTAGATGAAACGCCCGAAGAAGCAGCTAGACGGGAAATGCATGAGGAAACAGGGCTTAAAGCTGGAAAACTCAAATTATTGGATTTGATTTATAATAATCATAACCCCTTAAAACCGGTCAATGTGGCTATTTACCTGGCAGAAGAGGCCGAAGGCCAATTAACTGCGGGGGATGACGTCAGCCAGGCTTATTTTTTCCCAATTAATCAACTGCCTACGCAACTCGCGTTTAATTATATTCACGACTGCCTCAGAAAGTGCGTCACTTTGAGTCCCGTTTTTTAGTCATTTACGATAAAAATTACATGCTATACTTCTATTAGATCAAGATTTAACCAATAGAGGGACAAGTATGAAGACTAAAAAATATATAATAAAAGTAACTCAGGCAGCTGTAGGGGTATTAGCTCTCGGCTTACTGGCAGGATGCGTTTATGGCCCCACACCAGGATATCCTGGTGGTGGGTATTACTATACGGCCACACCGTCTTATAGTTCTTGCCCTTATGCATCTTGCTATAGCTCGCAGTATTATTATCAGAGCTATCCAAGCTCTCATTATTCTAAGAGCTATTATTACCCAAGCTATTATTATTATGGCTATTAATCCATAATAAAAAAAAGGGCGGTTTTTCGCCGCCCTTTTCTAAAGGTCATCCTTGACCCCAAAATCCATCCTTGGATTACTATTCCTCAATCTCCATATCCTTGAAACTGAGGTATTGATGAAGATAAATTTAGCAGATTTATTTTTATTCACTAGCCCCTCTGCCTATTTAAATTTCCGATTTTCAGGGTGATTTTGTAAAAAATAACATTAAATCATTGAATTGTATTTTTTTGACTTGAAATATACAGATATTTCATCTTTGCTTTTGATATTTTTCCTACTAAAAATTACAGTTTTTCTTACAAAAAATCCAAGGTGGTGAGAAATTTAATCCAAAGTCTCTTTATAACGGCGAACAGCGATGGTCATAACGACTAAAATAAACAAAAACAAAGGCCAAAGTTGATTATAGAAATCGCTCAAACCGTTGCCTTTAAGTAATATACCTCTCACTATATTCAAAAAATGAGTCAAAGGCAGACAATTGCCAATTATCTGCGCCCAAACCGGCATACCGTGGAATGGAAACATAAAACCAGACAATAAAATTGATGGCAGGAAAAAGAAAAAAGTCATCTGCACCGCCTGTAATTGATTTTTAGCAATTGTCGAAAAAGTTAACCCTACGGATAGATTTGCAAAAATAAAAGGCAATGTGGCTATTAGCAATAATAAAATGCTGCCTTCGTGAGGAACATCAAAAATCACAACGCCGGCGATAATAATTAATAACTGCTGGATATAACCCACCATAATATAAGGAATGATTTTGCCTATCATCACTTCTATCGGCTTTACTGGTGTAGCTAATAAGCTTTCCATGGTCCCCCGCTCCCGCTCCCGAGTGATCGCAAGACCCGTAATCATGACCATAGTCATGGTTAAAACAACGCCCATCAGCCCTGGAACAATATTATACTGACTTAAAGCTTCTGGATTATAACGTTGTTGAACATTTAAATTAAAAGCCGCTGGACCCGGGATAAGATAACTCAACCCACGGCTCAATTCCTGATTAAATACGGTGTTCGCCAACGCATTTAAAGCGCTGCTGGCGTTGCCAGTCGCGACAGGGTCTGTCGCATCAGCGATGACTAATAAATTCGGCTTACTGCCATGAATTAATTCTCGAGAAAAATTAAGTGGAAATTGGACTATAAATTGCACTGAACCCCTGGCTATGAGATCTTCAGCTTGTTTCTCGGTCACATTTGGATATTTAATTTGAAAATATTCGCTGTTTTGCAAAGCACTGATAAAAGTTCGAGTTAAAGGACTGGAATCCCCATTAATTACTGCTGTTGGTAAATGTTTAGGATTAGTATTAATCGCAAAACCAAATAAAATGAGTTGAATAAAAGGTAAAACAATCATTAATGCAAAAGTTAATCGGTCTCGCCGCATCTGAATAAATTCTTTGGCGATCATGGCCTTTAGGCGAATCCAGGAAATTCCTAAAATCATTTTTTTCTCTTTAAGCAAAAGTATCTTTAGCTTCACTCATAAAATGGATAAAGACATCTTCTAGATTAGGTTCTATTTGACGCCATTCATATTGCGGCTGCTCACGAAAAGGTTTAATTACTTTAGCTAATTCTTCAGCATTGACGCCACTGACATGCAAAGATAAACCAAAAGGCGCCACTTGGGCTACAGAAGGCAATTCGCGTAGTTTATCCGCAAGTTTGGCTAAATCCTGGCCTTGGACCTGCCAGGTTGTCAGCCTTGCGTGCTGTATTACTTGTTTCAGATCACCATACACTAATAATTTACCATAGGCGATATAAGCTAAGCGATGACAGCGTTCTGCCTCATCCATATAGTGAGTGCTGACCAATGAAGTGATGCCTTTTGCTGATAAGCGATGGATTTCATCCCAGAATTCACGCCGAGCTTTGGGGTCAACGCCGGCGGTTGGTTCATCTAATAATAATAATTGAGGGTCATGGATTGTGGCCGCGGCCAAAGCCAAACGTTGCTTCCAACCGCCGGAAAGAGTGCCAGCTAATTGAGTTTGTCGTTGCCTCCCTATTCCCAAATGATCAATGCTGGCTTGAACTACTTCTTTTCTGGGCTGCAAATTATACATGCGGGCGACAAAATCCAGGTTTTCGTAAACAGAAAGATCACTATATAAACTAAATCGTTGCGTCATATAACCGACTTTTTGTTTGATCAGTTTGGCTTCTGTTCGAATATTATACCCTAAGCACCAACCTTCGCCGCCATCAGGTGTTAACAATCCGCAAATCATACGTATTACGGTTGTTTTGCCACTGCCATTGGGGCCTAAAAAACCATAAATTTCTCCGGCTTTCACCTTTAATGAAACATTATCAACAACAGCTTTGCCATAATATTCTTTACGTAAATGTTCAACATCAATAACCCAGTCATTGTGTTCCGGTTTATTCATGGTTAAACAGAAACTTCTATAGGTTGGCCGGGATTTAAAACGACTGATTTTTGTTTGGCTTGATGACGGTCAAACTCGGCTTCCACTTGATAAACTAATTTACTGCGTGCGCTGCGGCTATAAATAATTGGCGGTGTATATTCCGGAATCGGGGAAATGAAACTAATGACTGCATTTATCCCCGAGCGGCAAGCATCACAAAATATTTGTACTTTTTGACCGGTTTTAATTTTACTGAGAGAAGGTTCGTCAATGAAAAAAATTACTTTGATATCATTCGGCGCTAAAATTGATAGAACTGCTTGATTGCTCGGCGCTTGTTCTCCAATTCGATAGTATGTGTCAAATACTTGGGCAAACAAAGGCGAAAACACTGTTTTTTGTTGTAAATTCCATTGCGCTTTTTCCAGATTGGATTTGGCATTTTGTAATTGCGCTTGTAAGGATTTAATTTGACCTTCTCGCCCAGCTAAATTTCCAGTCGCTAAATTGGCTTGATATTGTTTAACCATGGCCTCGGCTACCTGTAAATTTTGCACCGCAATATCAAGCTGGTTTTGTTCAATTGCATTTTTTTTCACTAATATCTGCTTGCGCGCGACATCTTTTTGCGCATATTCTGCCTGGGCCTGGGCCTGAACAATTTGCGCAGAAATAGCTGACAATTCAGATGGCCGGTCTCCGGTCATTCTATCGGCCAAATCAGCCGCAACTTGATTAACAGTCGCTAATGAAGCTTTCACTTCAAACGACTGAGGCTGGGCTTCCAGTTGAAAAAGCTCATCGCCTGACTTAACCCATTGACCGCGATTGACTGATAATTTGATTAGTTTGCCGTTGATGGGTGAAGAAATGTAGGTGAGCCTGCCTTCAATATAACCTAAATATTTATGATGACGCTCGCATGCTGTTAAAAACAGCAACATCAATCCTAATATTATTTTTACTGAAATTTGTAATAGTTTCATTTTTTAATGAATATGCGTCAAAATGCCAGCCAATTCGTCAAGATTATGATATTGGATCACAATTTTACCCTTCCCTTTTGAGTTATATTTTATGGCTACTTTAGCGCCTAGTTTCTCCATAAGATTTTGTTGTGATTCTACAGCATAAAATTGTTGAAAAGAATTTTTTTCCGAACTTATATTTCCTTTGGCATAATTTTTGACTAAAGCTTCAGTTTCTCTCACCGATAACTCTTTAGTCATAATTTCTTGCGCTGCTTTAATTTGAACTTCGTCATCCAGTGCTAGTAAAGCACGACCGTGGCCCATTTCCAGTTTGCCGGTTAATAATAAATTTTTGACTTCTGCATTTAACTGCAATAGACGCAGTAAATTACTGATGCTGGCTCGGGATTTGCCGACAATCTGAGCAATTTCTTCATGAGTTAGCTTAAATTCATGTAATAATCGTTGCAAAGCTTCCGCTTCTTCTATCGCATTTAAATCGCGGCGCTGAATATTTTCTATCAAGCCAAAAGCGATGGCGGTTTGATCGGAAATGTCTCGAATGATGACTGGCGCTTCCGTTAAACCAGCGATTTTTGCCGCCCGCCAACGCCTTTCACCGGCGATAATCTCATAATGATTATTTTGGCCAGGCCGGACTATCAAGGGCTGGATAATGCCTTGCGCGCGGATAGATTCGGCTAATTCCATCAATGCTTCTTGATCTATGAGTTGACGCGGCTGGTATTGGCCTGGAATCAGTAAGTCTACTGATAATAGATGTAGTTGCTCAAAAGAAGGCGCTTCCGCAGCTTTAACGGCGGTGATTCCACCCATCAATTCATTCAAACCTAAATCACTTAATCCCCTGCCCAGCTTCTTCATCTCGTACTCCTATGGCAATTTTTCAAATGTTGGTTGCTGTCTTCTGAGAATTTCTCCAGCTAAAGCTAAATAAGCGATAGCCCCTTGTGACCGCCTATCGTAGAAGATTACGGGAAGCCCGTGGCTGGGCGCTTCTGCAAGGCGCACATTGCGGGGAATAATGGTGCGATAGACTTTGTCCCCAAAATGCGCGAGTAATTGCTCCGAAACTTCCAGGGTAAGCCCATTTCGGCCATCATACATGGTGCGTAATAAACCTTCAACTTGCAATTCAGGGTTGGCCGTTTTGCGGATATGGTCAATGCTGCTTAAAAGACTGGTCAGACCCTCTAGGGCATAATATTCACATTGGACGGGGACTAAAACACTGTCGGCGCAGACTAAAGCATTGACAGTTAACATATTCAATGAAGGGGGGCAGTCAATAAGAATAAAATTATAATTATCAAAAATAGATTTTAATGCCTGCTTTAAGCAATCATCTCGGTTTTCACTTCTTAATAAGCGCACTTCGGCGACAGTTAGATTTCCATTGGAGGGCAAAATATCAAAATTCCATTTAGTTGAGGCTACGGCCTGGTGGACAGTGCATTCGCCCAAGAGAATCTCATTCATTGAATATTCTAATGTCTGTTTATCGACGCCACAGCCAACCGTAGCACTCCCTTGAGGGTCTAAGTCCACTAATAAAACTTTCTGTTTAGTCGCCGCCAGCGAAGCGGCTAAATTTACGGTGGTGGTCGTTTTCCCCACACCGCCTTTTTGGTTTGTAATAGCGATAATTTTTGCCATCTAATTTCTCTTAATAGTTATCCTAATAATATGCCTAATTGTTGCATAATAAGGAGTGGTGAGCCAAATATTTTTGAAATTAACGGTGAAGCATAGTGGTAAAATATTAACAGAACTCAATGCATTCACTGAATATTATGCCAACCCTGGGGATTGCTCTGCATTGTCGTCACTATCTCCATCTTCCCATCCACTTGCCAAGGTCATTCCAGGTTTTAAGCAATTTAATACGGATAAAGACGACAAGACGCTAATATCCGGATTTTTTTTTCGCAAAATAATTTCTTTTGATACAGGCAAAGCTAAATGTGCTGGAGGACGGTAATGTCCTGATCCATTATTAATGGAATCTAAGCGCCAGTGTTTGTCATCTTTAACAAAGATAATTTCTCCCGCAGCTAAGACACCTCCACCTCCTGTAAGCTCCGAATGGGTAGGTCTATCGACATGACCTAGATTATCACTGACTATCTGTTCATGGGCTACTCGAACATTTTCCTCTTTGTCTATCGCATAAATATATTTTACTGTGTTTATAGCAGTTAAAAATATATTAAAAAAATATAAAAACTTTTCATTTCCGACAACATTTAAAGGATGCAGCAGTAATTCATTTAAAATATTGTTTTCTTTGGAAACTTGATAGACTTCTGCCGACTTATATTCGCTTAAAATAGCAAGAATGTTAACAAGACTAATGGTGCCTATTATTGGCGTATTTTTTAATAGCTGAATAATTTCAAATATAGAGGTTATTAAAAAATCTGATTTTCCGGTAGGAGCGTTACCTGCATTGGTATCCTCTTCTTTAACAGCAGGTTTTTTACGTTCTTGGCAGGATTCATCAAGCGACTCTTTTAAGGCATTCAAGAATTCTGGGATTTTTGCTTTTTGTTGCGCCGTAACAACTTGCATAAGCTCTCTATATGTTTCAGCAAGATTTAAATCTGAATCAGCAGAGGATGTCGAAGAACCCATATCCGGACGACGGTCTTTTTGCTCCATTTCATTATTCGGTAATTTTTTCTGAAAGTGATAAAACGAAGCGAAAGCATTTTTTTCAATTTTAACTAATATTTGATCAAAATATTTTTTGATATCTGCGCTGGTTACATTCAATTGAATACAAATAAAAAGAATATCGAATAATATGAAATTAAAAATAGTTTCATTTTGCCTGCGCAAGCATTTGATGAATTTCGGTACTTCAGAAGCACTCAGTTGAATTGAGCTCTTAGAATCACTCACTCGAATAAAACATGAACCTTTCTGTACTATTCCTTGAAAATTAAGCTCATCTAGTTTCTGGGGAGTAATTTTTGAAAAATCATCAAAAACTTTATTATATTTTTTGTTCTTTATAGTGTCGTATATTATGTGATTCCAATCTAAATAAAATAAACTCTTTTCGTTATCAATTTTTAACGCTATATTACGCAGATTAGCCAATACAGCTTCATCCAATCTGGAATAATTTTCTAAGTTAATTTTTAACCTGATCGCTTTATTTTTTGCAGGTAAGTTACTGCTTTTTTTTTCTTGTTCAATTTGTTCTTTATACTTTTCGATTTGCGCACGTATAATAACTAAACTTTGATCATTTTTGATATCAGGATTGCCTTTAAATATTTTCCAATCAGGAGTTTCTCTGTTAGGAATCTTTATTCTGGAAAACTCTTGCCAAAATTTATTAATAAATGAGCGATAATCAGTAGTATTATTTTTAGCATGACGAATTAACTCATCAATCACTACATAAGATCTAATATCTTGCCAGTCAGCGTAGAATTTTTTAGCTACTGGCGATGACAGTTCTTTATTATTTTTTGACAGACGAATAGTACTACCTTTTTTTAATGTAAAAAAGAATTCTTCCAAGCTATCATTGGATACCGGGATTCCATAGACAACCTCTACATCAGGGACAACGCTAGGCTCAAAAGGAAGCTGACCCCTCACCCAAGTCAGTGCTTCACCGGGAATTCTTCCTTTAAGAATTAAGGTAGTGCCTGCAATATCTGGATTAGAATCTTTATAATTTTGTAAAGAAGCAGCTAAATTTTGAATATAGCAACCCAATAAGTGACTTTGAAACTCAGGATGCTCACAATCTACTATCGCAATAGCATAATTTTTAGAAGAAGCAGGTGAGAGAGAAAAATTTTTACTCACTAAGATGTATATCCGAAAATTATATCCTTGCTTCATGAAAAGAGGTTCTAAAAATTTTCGATATAAATATTTAGGGATAGCCAGGTCTATCTTAATATCAGTGCTAACATTTTTATGAATAAACCGATCAAAACTGGACTCTATTCCCTCTGACTTAAGATATTTACTCAAGATCTGATAAGACTGTTGTGTTAATTCCACACTATCTTGCTCTGCATTCCGCCTTACTTTCAGAAAATCTTCTTTATTTTCCAGGTTAATCACAGGCATAAAATAAGCCAAGTAATTACTGATAGCCAATTTTTTAAGGGTAGCTATTTGCACTATTGCTTGTTTAGAAATTTCCTCAACGGAGGTAAAATTGGGTTTTTGCCAAATTTTTTTTTCATCAGCATCTTTTTGCCAAAGCAAATTTCCGGGAACAGGAAATTCTAAGTTAACGGAAAGAACTTTCTCTTCATTTATTTCTGGTCTAGATCGAGTAGATTTTCGGACGTTGAAATAATAATGAAGCAGTAATCCAAGTACAGTGGCGCCACTTCCTACTAAAGCAATCAGGGTTAATTGTTTTTTACTCAAAAAATTCCATTTTTCAAACTGTTGTGTTTTCACAAATTACTCCTTTATCTAAACACATCTAAATTTTAAGAATATCCTCTGTACATGACAAAATTTGTCACTTAAATATAACTCGCTGATAAATAATTAAAAACATATAATCTCATTCGACTAAAAAGGAGGTTATATGGAACATATCAGCGAGTTAAGAGAGATTGTAAATGGATACTTTGGTTGGAACAAGGCGAGAGCCACCTGTTTTGTAAAAATGTTGCTGGCTTTGATGGTAACTAGGACAATTAATTTAAACAAATTAGCTTGCGCATTCTTAAGCAATGCTACTCAATTGTCTCGCTATCGACGATTACAAAGATTTTTTGCAACCTTTAAACTAGCTTATGATGATGTAGCTGGTTTTATTTTTCGATTATTTTTTATCAATGGTGGTCATTGGTACTTAACGATGGATCGAACAAATTGGCAATGGGGAAAAACAGATATCAATATTTTAACGTTAGGTATAGCCTTTAAAGGGACAGCGATACCTATTTATTGGATTTTATTAGATAAAAAAGGCAATTCTGATACGGCAGAACGAATAGGATTAATAAAAAAATTTATTGAAAAATTTGGAAAAGAGGTCATTGCAGGATTATTAGCAGATAGGGAATTTATAGGTAAAAATTAGTTTCAATGGTTACTGAGTGAAAAAATATCGTTTTACATTCGAATAAAAAACAATACAGTAACGACGAATGCCAAAGGACAAGCAATTGATATTGATGCTTTATTTTATGGCTTAAAATCGGGGGAACAGAGAGTCATTGAAGGGAAGCGAAAAGTATGGGGGCATGAATTATATTTAGCTGGGTTGAGATTGTCGAATGGTGACCTATTAATTGTTGCGACTCCTGAATCAGCGGAAGATTCTATAAAAATCTATGGAATTCGCTGGGAAATTGAAACATTATTTGGCTGTTTAAAGGGGCGTGGTTTTCATTTTGAAGAAACTCATATCACCGATCGTGATCGAATAAAAAAGATATTCGTTTTATTAGCGATTGCTTTTTCCTGGGCACATAAAACAGGTGAATGGCAACATGAAGTCAAGCCAATGAAAGTAAAAAAACATGGGAGACCATCTGTTAGTTTATTTAGGCGTGGCTTAGATTGTATTGTTGATTCAATTTTGAAAGTAACCTATCGACCTAATTTATTTAAAAATTGTTTAGATAATTTACGGATTTATGAGCCAATGCAGTTAATTGGAGCGGTTCTATGAAATTTTGTCATGTACAGAGAAGAATATCAAGGAGATATTGAATTTAGCCAAAACTGCCAATTGAGTAGCTAATTACGGATTGCATTTGTCGTTCATAATCCAGTGAAGCAGGCTTTGCTTTTTTTAATCTTTTATCTGCAAATAAAGACTCTGGATTAATTTGTCTCTCACTACTAGAGGATTCTTTATATTCTGCTTTGGCTTCTAAATTTCTTTTAAGTCTTTCGGGAAGTGACTCTTTAACTTCAGGTGATAACTCTGCCATATCAGCGCAAGAACTTTGACTGAATGATTCAGCGCGGCTGCTTTCTCCTTTAGAATCTCTTACTGATCCCTCATCTATTCGTGTTCGTCCTGTACTGTGTGAAGAAAGTTCGCGCTGGTTCAATCCCAGACGCGACGACCATGAGGATAAAATTCTGGAAGATTCTTGCCTGCCATAAATTTTGCTGACGGCTATCCCACTGAAGGTAAAATTGGTGATACTTTCATTGGGATAAAGAAACAACATTCTTGAGTTCCAAAAGAGAATAAAAGTATCAGTGTCCATAGGTTGAGTTTGTTCTGCATCATGCAGTAAATGGTCCCAATCCCTTTCAATTATGCTTTTCTTTCCCTGTGTTTTTAAGTTGACAATTTCCTTCAAGAGAGATTGCGCCAATCGATTGCAACTACTGTGGCTAAGCTGAAAATACCCTGGTAAAAAGGGTTTGATTACTTCTTCTAACTTTCTCAGAGAGATTTTTGGGTTTTCAGATTGCCTGCTTTTCGCTTTTCGAAAAAGAAAATTTAGTTGCTTAGTTTTTTCTCGGACGGCATGGAAATGAGCGACGGATGGAGAAAATATATCTTAAGGTTTTTCGAAGGTAGAATGTTTCAAAATCGCCAGTCAGTGGGATGCTAAAACACCGAAAACCTAACCGTTTTGAGTATAGAATAACTTATGGGAAGATTTCACCTTCCCAAGCGGAAATTAAGCAAATTGAAGAAGAAATTCTTCGAATTTAAGCCTTTGAATCTCTGCATACTGATTTACTTTTGTAGAACTCGCGTTTCTCACCCTTGCGATCCCTTCATCGCAGGACTAATTTTCTCTTGTTGGCTTGAACCCCCTTGTTAAACGTGGCAAGATCATTGCGAACCACACGCAGGAATCCCTATGAAACTACCCATCGGTTATGATAATTTTGGCGAAATTCGTACTCGCAACATGCACTTTGTCGATAAAACTTTATTAATCAAGGACGTGTTGGACGATACTACCAAAATTCTTGTTATCACCCGCCCGCGCCGTTTTGGCAAAACCTTAAATCTTTCCATGCTACATTATTTCTTTAGCGAAGAAGTGTATGGCGAAAAAACAGCAGGCTTATTCGATGATCTGAACATTGCGCGTTGCGAGGGTAATTATCTGCAACACCAAGGACAGTATCCAGTGGTTTTTGTCACGTTGAAAGATATTAGAGAATCTACGTTTGAATTGGCTTATCAAAAGTTTTGCGGTTTGTTGGCTAAATTGTTCAATGAGCATCGTTATCTATTGGAAAGTTCATGCCTCACCGCTGAAGAAAAAAAAGACTATTTGGCTATATTGCAACGTACAGCATCACAAGATAGAGTAGAAGATGCGCTCAACCGACTGACTTACTATTTGCATCAACATCATGGTAAAAAAGTCTGGCTGTTGATCGACGAATACGATTCACCGATTCAAGCCGCGTATGAAGAAGGCTACTACGATACGATGATTAAATTTATGAGCAATGTATTTGGCGTGGCATTTAAAACTAATCCTTATCTTGATCGTGCGGTTGTTACTGGTATTTTACGCGTTGCAAAAGAAAGTTTATTTTCGGGCGTAAATAATCTCAAGGTCTATTCCTTGTTTAGTCAACATTACAGTGAGTATTTCGGTTTTACTGAAAATGAAGTCGGTGACTTATTACAAGAAGCTTGTTTACAACACAAAGCCGAAAAAATCAAACATTGGTATAACGGTTATCTGATCGGTAATACTGTGATTTATAATCCCTGGTCAATTGTGAATTGTATTGATGAAGCCGGTGAATTAAAAACGTACTGGGTTAACACCAGCGGTAATACCTTAATCAAAAATTTGTTAGCGTGCGCAGATGACATCACCAAGCAGCGTTTAGAATCGCTCATTCAAAATCAACCCATTAGCGCCACTGTGGATGAGAATCTGGTATTTGGTGACATGATACAAAACGAAAATGCCTTATGGAGTTTGCTATTATTCAGTGGTTATTTAAAAGCCTTGAGCTTTACCCCGGTTGATACTAATTTGTTATGTGAATTAATTCCACCTAATGCAGAAGTATTGGCACTATATCGTGGTATTATAAAAAGTTGGTTTACTAATGCTAGTATTCAAGGCGGTTATGATGCGTTTCTCAAATCCTTGGTGACGGGCGATGTCCCGGAATTTATTTTGCGTTTAGAAGATTGTTTACTCAAAGTCTTTAGTTACTTTGATGCTAGCGAACAACATCCAGAAAAATTTTATCACGGTTTTGTTCTTGGGCTAATGGTCAGCTTACAAGCTACACATCGTGTGCAATCCAATCGTGAAAGTGGTTTTGGCCGTTATGATGTGATGCTTGTTCCACACGATAAAAACCAGCTGGGCATTGTGATAGAATTTAAAGTCGCGCGCGGCAAACAAACCTTAGAAGAGTCCGCGGAAGAAGCCTTATTTCAAATCAACCACCGCGGTTATGCGGCACAACTAGGCAGTGAAGGCATACAGCATATCTTGAAATTGGGAATCGCTTTCTCTGGTAAACAGGTGGCTGTGGTGTCTGAAAAAGCTTAAAAAGAAAGTTTGGGCGTTATTTAGGGGGATCTTTAGGAATTATGATCAGAGATCTGGGAAGGTCTATGTTGGGTACATTTAATTTATGAATCAAGTGGTTAGTGTTTAGATTGTCTAGTTTTTCCTGGGGCAGGTCTCCTTTCATAAACAGCCATTCTCCATCTGATTTTAGAAGGTGTCGAGTCTGGCTGATAATATCTTCGATGGAACCTACCGCCCGGGTAATGATTTGGTTAAAAAGCAAAGGGGAGTGCCATTGCTCAGCGCGCTCTTGAATTATTTCGATATTCTTCAATCCAAATTCGGATTTTGCCTGAATGAGAAATCTGGTTTTTTTGCCATTGCTATCCATAAGTACGAATTTTTTATCTGAAAAATAAACCGCTAAAGGAATTCCTGGAAAACCTGCGCCTGTTCCAACGTCTAAAATACTCTCTCCGAAGATATAAGGAACCACTGATAAACTATCCAGAAGATGATAGGGAATCATTTTCTCTAAATCGCTAATGGCGGTTAGATTATAATGACAATTCCATTTTTGCAAAAATACTAGAAAATTCAATAGCTTTTGCTGGTTTTGAGTATCCAGTACTAAGTTTAGACTTTCCAGCCCTTGTGAGAATAATAATTTTAAATCGCTTTGCATGGCTAATTATGCTATAATTTTCAAATGATTCAAGAAAATACTTCGTTGAAGTCATATAATACATTTGGTATAGAGGCAAAAGCACGGTTTTTTTATCCAGTTACCAGTATCACCGATCTAAAAGCCATCTTAACTCAAAATCCTTGGCAGTCTATGCCCAAACTCATTTTAGGGGAAGGCAGTAACGTCCTTCTTACCCAAAATTTCCCAGGTCTGGTTTTAAGAATTCAAATTAAGGGCATTAGCAAAATTGCTGAAGATGAAGACCATGTCTGGGTACAAGCCGGGGCAGGGGAGAATTGGCATAATTTCGTTCTTTACTGTTTATCACAGCAGTATGCGGGTGTTGAAAATTTATCATTAATTCCCGGCACTGTCGGGGCCGCACCTATGCAAAATATAGGCGCTTACGGAATTGAATTGACCCAGATTTTTGATCAATTAACTGCGGTTAATTTAAAAACTGGCAATGAACAAGTCTTTCGACATCAAGATTGTCATTTCGGCTACCGTGACAGTATTTTTAAAAACAAAGTTAAAAATGAATATGTGATTGTTAATGTCACTTTTCGCCTTAATAAAAAAGCCCAATTTAATTTAGAATACAGCGCTTTACAACAAGCCTTAGCTGAAACACAATCTGAAAAAATCAATATTAAACTCAT
>Ga0163144_10016040_pt1 | contig 15377 bp, 13 predicted proteins | sample OliLak19BULKMAT1_FD_123175 | JGI IMG/M metagenome (GOLD analysis project Ga0163144, IMG submission 123175) | Freshwater microbial mat bacterial communities from Lake Vanda, McMurdo Dry Valleys, Antarctica - Oligotrophic Lake LV.19.BULKMAT1 | ecosystem: Environmental > Aquatic > Freshwater >...
AACGTCGACCTGCTCATCGCGCATGGCCGGATCGCGCGGATACGACCGTCCGCGGGCGCACTCCCTGCCGGTGCGATCGACCTGCGAGGTCGCACCGTGTTGCCGGGCTTCATCGACACGCACGTACACCTGGGCTGGTACATCAACGCGAACAGTCGGCTCCACGACGCCAGCGACGGCGACTCGCCGGCGGTCGGTGCGCTCAATCATGCCGGCAACGCGTGGGCCACGCTCCACGCAGGCTTCACCACGGTGCAAAGCATCGGGGAGGCGGACAACGGTCCGCTGCGCGATGCGATCAATCGCGGCGTGCTCCCCGGCCCACGCGTCATCACGTCGCTCGGCTCGCTCAACGAACGCACCGCCGGCGGCTCGCCCGACTCGCTGCGCGCGGCCGTGCGACGGTTCAAGGCGCGTGGCGCGGACGTGATCAAGATCTTCGCGTCGAAGTCGATTCGTGATGGTGGCGAAGCCACGATGACCGATGAACAGCTCGCTGCCGTTTGCGGCGAGTCCACGGCGCAGGGGCTGCGATCGGTCGTCCACGCGCACTCGGCGGAGTCGGTGCAGCGTGCGGCGCGCAATGGCTGCACGCAGGTGGAACATGGCGTCTTCGCCGACGACATCACGCGCGCGTTACTGGTGGAACGCGGCACGTTTTTCGATCCGCAGTGCGGACTGGTCTTCCACAACTACCTCGACAACAAGCCGTGGTTTGACGGCATCGGCAACTACAATGCGGCCGGCTTCGCGTCGATGGAGCAAGCGATTCCGCTCGCCGAGGCGGGCATTGGCCGCGCCAGCCGCACCCCGAAGCTCAAGCTCGTGTTCGGAACGGACGCGGTGGCCGGCGCGCATGGACGCAACGCGGAAGAGTTGGTGTGTCGCGTGCGCAAAGGCGGACAGCCGGCGATGGACGCGATCGTCAGCGCGACGTCGCGCGCCGCCGAGTCGTTGGGGCTTGGGAGCGAACTCGGACGCATCGCCGAGGGATTCGCGGCCGACATCATCGCCACCGATGGCGATCCCGCACAGACAATCGAAGCAGCGCAACGGGTCATCTTCGTGATGCGCGGCGGCATCGTGTACCGCAACGATGGTGCACCGACGGCACTGGGCACCGCCTCGACGGCGCGCAGCCAAGGCAAGGCCGCGCGATGAGTGTCGAGCGTAAACCATCCGACAGCACGACCGCCTCGCGACGCGACTTTCTACGCACGGCGGGCACACTCGCAGCTGGCGCTGCCTCGACCGCGGTGCTCTCCACAGGCGTCGCGGCCTGCGCACCGACGCAGCGCGAGGCCGCCGCGGACGGCACGGTTTCCGCAGGCAGTCGCGCGTCGGGGTTCGATCGCGCGATGCTCGACGCACTCGCCGAGGTAATGCTCCCCGCGTCGATCGGCGTCGCTGCGCGCAACGACGCGGTCGCCGCATTCGTCGCGTGGACCGAGGGATACGATCCGGTCGCCGAAGAGATGCACGGTTATGGCTACGCCGACGTGCGGTACCTTCCCGCCGATCCGGCGCCGGGGTGGCGTGCGCAACTGGAGGCACTCGATACCCTCGCGCAGCGCACACGGCACAAGCCATTCACGCAGCTCGATGGGCAACAGCGAGAAGGCGTCGTCAGTGCGGCGCTGCGATCGGTGCGCGCGGAGCGATTGCCTCCTCCGTTGTCCGCGCCACACATCGCACTCGCACTGCTGTCGCACTGGGCTGCGAGCCCCGGCGCATGGAATCTCGCGCTGGGTGCGCAGGTGTCACCCGGTACCTGTCGCCCACTCGGCGACGCCGTGCGAGCGCCGCTTCCGCTGGTGAAGACACCAACCACCGGAGCGACCTCGTGACTGGCGCACGTCGCGCGACCGCGCAGTCCACGAAGCAGATCGACGCTGACATTCTCATCGTGGGCAGCGGCATTACAGCGGCACTGATGGCCGCGCACCTCGCCGAACACAGTACACGTCACATCACGGTGGTGGAAGCCGGCACACCATCCACGCCATTTGCTGAACGCGCGCGTGCGCGCGATCGCTACATGGCGTACGGCGAGAGTCCGTGGAAATCGGATCATCTCGACGACCAGAACGCATTCGGCACGACATGGGGATTCTCGCCGAACATGCATGTGGGTGGACTCGCGATGCATTGGGGTGGCGTGTCGCCGCGCTATTCGCCCGAGGATTTTCAACTGCGATCGCAGTTTGGTGTTGGCCACGACTGGCCATTCACCTACGACGATCTCGACCCGTTCTATCAGGAAGCTGAAGTGCGAATGGGTGTTGCGGGTGAGCAGGGTCCCGTGGCGATGGATCCGCGCGGCACGCCGTATCCGCTACCGCCGCTGCCGGTGAATCACAACCTCCGCCAGCTGCAGGAGTTCGCGACGAAGGCCGGCATCGCTACGTGGAGCACACCGTCGGCCAAGAACTCCGTGGCGCAGGACGGTCGTGCGCAGTGCCAGCGCTGCGACAGTTGCTATCCCGTCTGCCCAACAGGCGCCAAGTATTCTCCCGACTTCACGTGGGATGCGCTCGTGAAGTCGGGGAAGGTGACGTTGCTGACGCAATCGCTGGTGCGCCGGCTCGAAGCCGATGCGAAGAGCGGACGCCTGACGCGCGCATCGGGCAACCGGACCGACGTCGAGGGGCAGCCATTCGTCATCTCGGCCCGCACGTTCGTTCTCGCGGCCGGCTTCGTCTGGTCGCCGCATCTGCTGCTGTTGTCGCGCGACAGTGCGCATCCCACGGGATTGGCCAATCGCAGCGGGCTCGTGGGCCGCTATCTCGCCGGCCATCGCAATATCAACGCGTACCTGCGACTGCCCATGGAGTTGCTGCCCGGCATCAACGCGCAGCATTCACTGGTCTCCAAGCAGTTCATGCGTGTGCCGCGCTCGTCGCGATACCTGCGTCATGATTTGCGCTTGTGGGAATCGAGTGTCGGCCGCGAGCCGCGGTGGCGAGACGACAGCGGGGCGCCGCTGTTCGGCGACGCGATGCTGCGCGACTGGCAAGCCCGCGCCAACGGTGCCACGGCTCGCGTGCGCGCCTACTACGACGTGCTCCCCGATCGTGAGAGCAAGCTCGTACTCGATAGCACGCACGAGAATCGCTTCGGCGACCCGATGCCCAACGTGAGCTTCAAGGACGCGCCGGAGAGTGACGTGCTGCGCACGTGGCAGGAGGAGCAGTTGCGCGAGCTCTTCCGCACGATGGCGAAAGCGGGCGGCGGTGAAATCCTGCGGATGGAGAATTCAGCCAACGACCTTGGACAGGAACATCCCACCGGCGGCTGCCGGATGGGCCACGATCCGGCCACAAGTGTGGTGGACAGTTGGGGACGCGCGCACGACCATGAGAATCTCTGGGTGGCCGGCGCGCCCGCGCAGGTGACGGCATCCTGCTGCAACGGGACGCTGACCTTCGTTGCGGTGGGATTACGGACAGCGGCGGCAATCGCGCGCGAGAAAGCCGTGCCGTGAGGTGCGGTATTCGGTACGAGCACTCGGCTGAATCCTTTTGCTGTGCACGTGGCTCTCCACAACAGGAGCACGCAGCACACATCCACTCGCCCACCATAAGGAGCACACCATGTCTGCCTTGTTGACGAAAAACGTCGGGACCGTTGACCGCGTCGCACGGATCGCACTCGGCATCGGCCTGCTGTCGATCGCGTTCACCGGCCCGCAGACCGCGTGGGGCTATCTCGGCTTCATTCCGCTGCTCACCGGCGCGCTGGGCAGCTGCCCACTGTACTCGATCTTTGGATTCTCGACCTGCCCCGTACGCCGCAGCTGATGGACGATGCAGCGCTCCTGCAGGCATCCGCCGCCGGAGACACGCGCGCTTTCGGCCAGTTTGTTCACGCGCACGAGGGGGCGGTGCATCGCTACCTGGTCATCCACGCCGGTCCGGTAGCCGACATGGACGACGCCCTGCAGGAAACGTTTATCGCTGCGTGGCGCGGCGCAGCGACCTTTCAAGGCACCGAGTCGGCCAAGCCATGGCTCTTCGCCATCGCGCGCAACGTGCTTCGGCATCTGGTGCGGCGGCGTGTCGGCGAGCCGGCGCGGATGGAGTCGCTCGACGTGTTGTCCGCCTCCGCGTCGATCGACGATCTCGCGATCGACGCGGGCTGGGGCTGCGCGGCGGACGAGACGTTGCTCTCCGATGCCGCGCTGGCTCGCGACGCGCTGCAGGCGGCCATGCATCGGCTCCCCGTCGAGGAGCGTGAGATCCTCACGTTACGCGAGCTGGACGGGCTCTCCGGTGCAGAGACGGCCGAGCTGCTGCAACTCTCACTACCGGCGATGAAGAGTCGACTGCACCGCGCGCGACTGCATCTGGCGGCCTCGTTGCGACGCTCCGAACTCGCGTCATCGAGGAGCGACGTTCATGCGTGACGATGGATTGGACACGATGGTCGCCGGCGTACGCTGCCGTGAAGTGTTGGCCGAACTCTCCGACTACCTCGACGGCGCGCTGACCGCCGAGCGGGTCGGTGTCTTGCAGGCACATCTCGCTGGATGTGACCGCTGCACGCGCTTTGGTGGCGAAGTGTCGGGCGTGCTGGCCGCGCTCCGATCGGGGGCGGCCGGCGCGCCTGAGCTCGCACCTCACACGTCGGAGCGGTTGCATGCGCGTCTGGCACTGGTGATGCTGAAGTAGCCGACACACGCGCGCGCCATCGGCGATATTTGGCACGATCTCGCAGGATATCGTGGTCGCGCAGGGCTCAGCTACTCGACGATCTCATTTTCGGAGACATCCATGCAACGTTCGGCAATCGCCGTCTGGCACGGCACCGGCAAGGAAGGCAACGGTACCCTCACCACGCCGAGCGGCGTGCTCAATGAGCAGCCGTATTCGTTCAACCTGCGCTTCGTCGATGAGGACGGTCGCAATGGCACCAACCCCGAAGAGCTGATCGCGGCGGCACACGCCGGTTGCTTCACGATGGCGCTCTCCTTTCAGCTGACCGGAGCAGGCTTTCCGCCGGAAGAACTGCGCACGAACGCCGTGCTTACGCTCGAACCCGGAAGCAGCGGCTTCTCCATCACGAAGATCGTGCTCAAGGTCGACGCTTCGGTTCCGGGAATCGATGCGGCACAGTTTCAGGAGCTGGCCGCGACGGCGAAAGCCAACTGTCCGGTGTCGCGTGCGTTAAGCGTGGAAATCGGGCTCGAAGCCACGTTGCGCTGAGCAGCACTTGCGCCACATCAAGTCACGAGCGGCACGCGTATGGCGTGCCGCTCCTGCACTCGTTATATTCAAGTATGCATATCTGTGCACTTGCAAGGAGCAGGCGATGACGGTGAAACGGATGGGACCCGAGTTGCTCGATCTCGTGGCCGAACGATTCAAGGCGCTGAGCGATCGCGCCCGGCTGTCGTTGTTGCAGGAGCTGCGCAACGGCCCCTGCACCGTGAACGAGTTGGCTGCTGCGGCGGAGATGGCGCAGGCGAACGTGTCACGGCATCTCGCGGTGCTCTTCGCCAATGGCCTCGTGGCTCGCGAGCGGGATGGCGTGTACGTGCGCTACGAGCTTGCGGACAAGGACGTGCTCAAATTGTGCGATCTCATCTGCGGCCGGCTCGAATCCGAAGTCAGCGAGCGGCGCAAGGCGATCAGCCGGCGGTAGCACACCGCCGGCGCTTCAGCGCGACGCCAGCAACTGCTCCAGCGCCGCCATCGGCACCGCGCCGACCTGGCGCGCCACCTCCCGCCCGTCCCGCATCACGGTCAGCGTGGGAATACTGCGAATGCCGAAGCGCGCCGCGACCACCGGACTCCGCTCCGTGTCCACCTTCGCCACCAGCGCCGTACCACGCTGCCGTCGTGCGAACTCCGCGAACACCGGCGCCATCATTCTGCACGGCCCACACCAGTCCGCATAGAAATCCACCATCACCGGCACGCTGCTCCCCGCGACCACTTTGTCGAACGTCGCATCGGTCAGCAGGATCGGGACGTCGAGTGCGATGGGCGATTTGCAGGACCCGCAGGACGGGCGCGCGTCAAGGCGCGCCACGTCCACCCGGTTGAGCGTACCGCACGCCGCACAGGGCACGACGGCGGTTCGTCTTGTCGTCGTCTCCGTCATCGAATGCCCTGGCGGCAGCCGAAGAGTCCGAATCTGCCCAGTATCTTCTCCAGCGGACAGAAGTTGGTGATGCTCGACTGCAGCAGGTTGAAGCCGACGAATGCGGTGAAGAGCAGCCACGCCGGATGCACGAAGTACCCGAGCGCGACCGACAACATCACGAACACGCCGGCGAACCGGCGAATGATCTCGTCACGACACATGCGACGCTCCTTGTTTGAGTTGCCAGTACAGCAAGGGAACCACAACCATCGTCAGCAGCGTCGCCACGATCGCGCCACTCATCAGCGCCACAGCGAGCCCCTGGAAAATCGGGTCGAGCACCATCACTAATCCGCCCACCACCACGGCCGCCGCGGTCAGCGCGATTGGTCGAAAGCGTACCGCGCCAGCTTCGAGTACGGCATCGGTCAGTGAACGTCCGCGTGCCTCCTCGAGCTGAATGAAGTCCACCAGCAGAATCGAGTTGCGCACGATGATGCCAGCCAGCGCAATCATGCCGATCATGCTCGTGGCGGTAAAGAATGCACCGCTCACCGCGTGACCCGGCAGAATGCCGATGAGCGTGAGCGGAATCGGCGCCATGATCACCAGCGGAATGGTGAAGCTCTGGAACCACCCCACCACCAGCACATAGATGAGCACCAGCACGATGGCGAAGGCCAGCCCCAGATCGCGAAACACTTCGATGGTCACCTGCCACTCGCCGTCCCACTTGATCGCCGTTTCGCCGAGCGTTGCGGGCGGTACAGCGTTGTAGCGCGCGATGTGCGCCCCGTTGATCGTGATCGCGTCGATCTTGCGATTCATGTCCAGAATGGCGTACACCGGACTTTCAATCTCACGCGCGACATCGCCCGTCACGTAGATCGCGGGCCGCAGATCCTTGCGAATGCGCGAGCCTTCCCGCACGCCCTCCACCACGGTCACGAAGCGCGCCAGCGGTTGTGGTCCCTGCATCGTCGCAACGGGCAACGACAGCAGCGCGTCCACGCTCGACCGCTTCTCCAACGGCAGCCTCGGCACAATCGCAATTCCCTCACGCGCTGTCTGCGAGCTGGCCAGCCCCGCCGGTGCACCCGAGAGCGCCAGATACAACGTCTGCGTGATCTGCTCCACGCTCGCGCCCGACTCCGCAGCGCGCACCCGATCGACCCGGAAACTGCGCCGCTGCTGCGGAGCTTCCACAGTCCAGTCCACGTCCACCACGCCCGGTGTCTGTTCGAACACGTCTTTCACCGCACGCGCGGCGGCCAGTCGCGATGCATCGTCCGCAGCGTACACCTCCGCCACCAGCGTGGAGAGCACCGGCGGCCCCGGCGGAATCTCCGCCACCTTGGCCGAGGCGCCGTACTTGCGCGCAATCGAGTCCACGCCCGGGCGCACGGCCACGGCGATCGCATGACTCTGCCGGTCGCGCTCGCCCTTTGGGAGCAGGTTCACCTGCACATCGGCCACGTTGGCACCGCTCCGCATGAAGTAGTGGCGCACGAGTCCGTTGAAGTTGAACGGAGCCGAGGTACCCGCGTACACCTGCGTGCTCACCACTTCCGGCACGGTGCTCAGGTACGACGCAATTTCCGAGGCAGCGACGTTCGAGGTCTCCAGCGTGGTGCCTTCGGGCAGATCGAGCACCACCTGAAACTCGCTCTTGTTGTCGAACGGGAGCATCTTCACCTGCACGGCCTTGAGGGCCACCAGGCCCATGCTCGCGAGCAATAGCACCACTACGCCGCCGTAGAAACCGCGCCGCAGGCCGCGCCGCTCGATCAACGGCAGCATGATGCGCCGGTACAGCCGATCGATCTTCCCGCCTTCCTCCGCCGGATGCTGTGGCGTGGCATGGGTCGACACGACGTGCCCCTTGAGCAACCGATAGGCGAGGTACGGCGTGACGATGAACGCGACCGCCAGCGACGCCAGCATCGCCACCGATGCGCCGATCGGAATCGGCCGCATGTACGGGCCCATCATCCCGCTGACAAACGCCATCGGCAGAATCGCCGCGATGACGGTGAATGTTGCAAGGATGGTCGGGTTGCCCACCTCGTCCACGGCCTCCACCGCCGCGATCTCCGGTGTGCGATCGCCCATCGCCAGATGGCGGTAGATGTTCTCCACCACGACAATCGCATCGTCCACCAGGATGCCGATGGAGAAGATCAGCGCGAACAGCGTGATGCGATTGAGCGTGTAGCCAAGCGCGTAGTACACGAACAGCGTGAGTGCGAGCGTGACCGGCACGGCCACCAGCACCACCAACGCCTCTCGCCATCCGAGGAAGAGCCAGATCAGCGCGGTGACACTCAACGTGGCGATGAGCAGGTGCAGAATCAGCTCCTGCGCCTTCTCACCAGCGGTCTCGCCGTAGTCGCGAGTGATTGACAGGGTGATGCTCGACGGGATCAGCCGACCCTTCGCTTCCTTCACGCGCTGCAGTACTGCGTGCGTTACGGCAGTGGCGTTCGCACCTTTCCGCTTGGCCACCGCGACGGTCACTGCCGCCTCGGCGGCGCCTGTCCCTTCGCGATGTGACACGTACGACGTCACTTCGCCAAAGTCCTCACGCACCACCGCGACGCTGCGCAGATACACCGGCGAGCCGCTGCGCACCGACACCACCACGCTTCCGACTTCCCGCGCGTTCAGCAACGGAGCGCCCACATCGATGCGCAGCACCTTGTCGCCGCTCGTGAGTTCGCCCGCCGACAGACGCGCATTCGCGCTTCGCAGCGCCATCGCAACCTCGCCGGGCGTGACACCGCTCGCGGCCAGCCGCGCGGGATCGAGTTCCACACGAATCTGCCTCGACGCACCGCCGGTCACGAACGTTTCGGCCACCTCGGGCACCGTACGGATTTCGTCTTCGAGATGCACCGCCACCTCACGCAGTGCATTCGCGTCGATATCCTTGGCGTGCAATGTCAGCGCCAGCACCGGCACATCGTCGATCGAGTGCGACTTGACGATGGGTGGCAGCGCTCCGACCGGCGCGCGATCCATCGCCCCAGCCAGCTTGGCCTGCACCTTCGTCACACTGCGTTCCTGATCCTCACCAACCCTGAAGCGCACGGTCACCATGGCGTAGCCTTCGCCGGACATGGTGTACACGTGATCGACCCCGGGCAGTTCGAGCATGCGCTGCTCGATCGGCCGCGCCAGCAGATTCTCCGCTTCCTGCGGCGAGATGCCCGGCATCGCCGAGATCACGTCGATCATCGGGACCGAGATCTGCGGTTCCTCTTCCCGTGGCGTGGCCAGAATGCCGAGCACACCCACCGCCAGGGACGCCGCGATGATCAGCGGTGTCAGCTTGGAGTGCAGAAATGCTTCTGCGACGCGCCCTGAAATACCCAGCGAGCGGGCCATGATCAGGCTCCCGGCGCTTTCGCCGGAGGTGTCGTTGTTGCCGACGGAACCACGATCTCCTCACCGGCGCGCAGACCACTCGTCACGTCCACGTTCGTGCCGTTCGTTGCGCCAAGTCGCACCCAGCGACGCTCGTCGCGCGCAGGACCGCGCACAATCACACCCGTGAGATCCCCGTCGCGCACGATGGCGCTGAGCGGCACCAGCAAGGCGTGCGTCTCTCCGCTGGGCAGTTGCAGGACAACGGCGCTGCCTGCGCGAAACTTGCCGTCGCGGTTGGTCACCGTGGCATTGACCGTGAAGAGGTTGCCCGCGTTCGCCGGTACGATACCTTCGATTCTGGCCACCGCGGCAACACCATCGATGGTGACCTGAAGTTGCTCATCACGCGCCAGAGAGCGCACCGACTCGGCGGTAGCCGTAGCCGAGAGACGCAACTGCGACACGTCCTGCACGGTCACCAGCGGCGCGCCCGGTGCCGCGAACATTCCCGGATCCGCCATGCGCTGCGTAACGACACCGGCAAAGGGCGCCCGCACGCTGGCGTAGCTGCTCACCGCGTCGAGCTCACTGGCGGCCGCTCGGGCCGCGCGCAGTCCTGCTTCGGCGCGCGCCAGTCCGGTCTGCGCCGCATCGTGCTGCGCGCGGGTGGCCGCGCTGTCATTGTACAGTGCGCGGAATCGCGCGGCGTTCGTCGCTGCCTCCCGCTGCATCGCTTCGGCATCGGCAATCGACGCGGCCACCTGATTGGCCTTGGCCGCCAATTCGCGCGCGTCGATGCGCACCACCTCCTGCCCCGCGCGCACCCGATCGCCTTCGTGCACGGTCACGGCCAGCACGGTGCCCATCAGTTTGGTCGAGAGCATCGCCTGTTGCATGGGCTCGGCAATGCCGGACGCGTCGATCGTGGCGTTGATGATCGTGTCGGTGACACGGAGGGCAGTGCCGCTCACCCGCGCCGGTGTGCCGGCCACGCTGCCGTCTGATGGGCGCGACGACTCCTCGCCGCCACAGGCCGCGATGCTCAAGGCACCGATCGCGAGTGTCGCTGCGGTCAGTGTGCTCGCCAACATACGACGGCCGGGACGAACACGTGCTATGGTCATGTATGTGCTTCCTGAAGCCGCGGAGCTGACGCGGACGTTATGAGGCGAAGTATCCAGAGACGCGGCGATCGGTGACGTGCGCGCGCGGACGGTGGATGAGCGGATGGCGGGCATCAGCGCGCGCCCTCGAGGAGACTCAGTTCGGCCGGGTCGGCACCGCTGGCGCGGCGGTGCGTCGCCAGTGCATCGATGAGTGCGTAGCGCGCCGCCGCGTGTGCGAGCGCCGAGCCGGTAGCCGTGGCTTCGGCGCCAAGCAGTTCGGCGATGGTCGCCAACCCGCCGGCGTAACGCTTCTCCACGAGTCGATGCGCCTCGCGACTCTGCGCGTTGGACTGTTCGGCGAGCGCCAGTCGCTGCAGCGCCACCACGACTCCGCGTCGGGCCGCGTCGGCTTCGAGCGAGGACTGCATTCTTGCCGCCTGCGCGCCAGCTGTGGCCCCAGTGGCGCGCGCGGTCGCCCCGGCCAGGTCGGCAAGTTCACTGCCTCCCCCGAACAGCGACCACGACGCCATCAACCCGACCGTCCAGTTCTTTCGGCCGGCGAACAGCCCCCTCGGCGCATTCCAGTCGAAGCGGGCAAAGCTGTTGAGCCGCGGCAGCATTGTGGCCGCAGCGCGTTGGCGGTCGGAGCTGGCCGCGCGTACACCGGCGATTGCGGCGCGCACGTCCGCCCGATCGATGGCCAATGAGGTGGCGCCGACGACCATTGTGTCTCGTTCGGCGAGCCTCCGCACGACGGAGTCGCTCGGCAACGCGTCGGGAAGCAGCGGTAGTGTGCCGTCGGTGCGACCGAGGAGCATGCCGAGCTGCTGCTGTGCGGTGATCACGTCATTGCGCGCTGAGAGCAGCTGCGCAGTGACGTCGGTGGTGCGCACCGATGCCTGCAGGGCGTCGGCTTTGGTCACGAGCCCCTGCTGCAGCATGGACTGCACCTGTCGGACAGCGGCGTTGGCCGCCTGCTCGGCCTGCTCGAGAGTGCGCACTTTGTCGACAGCCAGTACGCCACCGTAGTATGCGCGCACGACGTTGGCGCGCATGGTGACCACTGTCCAATCGGCGGCGGCGCTGCTGGCGTCGGCGGCGGCGCGTGCGGCGCGCAATCCCGTCCAGGCGTCGGCGTTCACGAGCGGCAGGTCCAGCACCAGCCCGCCCTGCACGTTGGTCACGGCGGCGGGGTTGTTGAGGCGCGCCGGATCGAACGCTTCGGGTGTGACCAACCGCTGACGGAGCGTCGTGCCGAAGGCGCCAATGGGGTCGGTGGTGCGCACAGCGCCGGCCTCGACCCGAGCCGACGGCAGGATGCCTTTGAGCGGGAGTCGTGCGCGCGCCCGATCGGCGTCCGTCGCGGCGTCGGCGATGCGATTGGCGAAGGCGTGGCGATCGGCCTCGCGCAGCGCGTCGGCCAGCGCGAGCGTGCCGGTCGCGGGCGGAGCCGTTGGCGCGCCCTGGGCGGTGACGGTTGCGCCGGAGGCAGCGAGGGCGACCAATGCGCCGCCCGCCATCCGCCGCACCGTGCGCCTCTGAAAACCTTTTGGTGTGTACATATGCATATATACCTAATCGCGCATATGTATGATGTCAAGAAGTTCTCAAGATGTTTCCGAAGCCCGTGCCGGATCTCGGCGCGGGAACGCACGCGGTTTCGCGTCACCATGCAGAGTGGATGAGGGCACGGCCGGCGATATCGGGGAATGCCCTGCGGCGGGCACGGTGTTTCCTCACGTCTGCAATACGCCCTCCGCACGCGCCGTCCGGCCGGCTGCCGTCGCATTCGGCTGTGCCCGCGCCGTGGCCGGAGGTCGTGTCCGCTGTCAACTTTCCGTAGACCCTTACCCCTTCGGCCGATGATGCGCTTCCCGACTGACGCTTCGTGGCGTCGCACGCTCACTACCGCGTGCGCACTGCGGATGACCTTGCTCTTGTTGGCGACCCCTGCGCGCAGCGGCGCGCAGGGACAAGCACCCACGCGCGTGCTGACCACCAACGATTACGCACGAGCTGAGGCGTTTCTGGCGCCCAACACCAATCCGTTGGTATTCCGTGCCGGTGTGCAGCCGACGTGGCTTTCCGGCGACCGGTTCTGGTATCGCGTGCGCCGCCCCGATGGCAGCGCGCCGATGGTGCTGGTTGATGCGGCGCTCGCCAAACGCACGGACTGCGGTGCCAACTCCGCGGCGTGCGCCAATGCCGTCCCGCAGAACGCGAACGTGAGCAGCGCGCTCGTCTTGCGGCGGCGCACTGGCCGGGCGCCCGAGGCGCTCTCACCCGACGGCAGGAAAGCCGCATTCATCCGCGACTGGAACCTCTGGGTGCGCGATGTGGCGTCGAACGTGGAAACGCCGCTCACTTCCGACGGCATCAAGGATTTCGGCTACGCCACCGACAATGCCGGGTGGATCCACTCCGACCGCGCCATCCTCACCTGGTCGCCCGATTCGAAGAAGATCGCGACCTTTCAGCAAGACCAACGCGGCGTCGGGGAGATGTATCTCGTGCGCACCAACGCGGGTCACCCGCAGTTGAGTGCGTGGAAGTACCCGCTCCCCGGGGACAGCGTCGTCTCGATGATTCACCGCGTGATCATCGACGTGGCCACCGCCGGGCCGTCGGTGGTGCGCCTCCAGATGCCGGCCGACCAGCATCGCTCTACCGTCTGCGATCATATCACCTGCAACGATGGTGAACTCGCCGACGTCGAATGGTTTCCCGATGGCTCCAAGCTCGCGTTCGTGTCGTCGTCACGCGACCATAAGATTGCGACGCTGCGCGTAGCCGACGCAGGCACCGGCATGGTGCGCGATGTGCTGCGCGAAGAAGTGAAAACGCAATTCGAATCGGGCGACAACACGCCCAACTGGCGCCTGCTTCCGTCGTCGAACGAAGTGCTCTGGTTCTCCGAGCGCGACGACTGGGGCCAGCTTTACCTCTACGATCTCACGACCGGTGCGCTCAAGCGGCAGGTGACCACCGGCGTTGGGAACGTCACCTCGGTCGTGCGCATCGATGAACGCGCGCGGCACTTGTGGTTCGTGGGCGTGGGCAAGGAGCCCACGCACGATCCGTACTTCAAGCACCTGTACCGCGTGGGCTTGGACGGGAAGGGACTGACACTCCTCACCCCCGAAGACGGCGATCACGTGGTGAGTCTTTCTCCCACGGGCCGTTTCTTCGTCGACAGCTGGTCGCGCCCCGATCTCGCACCGACGGCCGTGCTGCGCGATGCCATGACGGGCAGGCTCGTACTCACGCTCGAGACGGCCGACATCAGCAAGCTGGTAGCCGCAGGATGGAAGCCGCCCACCCGTATCACGGTGAAGGCGCGCGACGGCAAGACGGATCTCTACGGGCTGATGTTCACCCCCACCAATCTCGACTCGACGAAGAAGTATCCGATCGTCAACTACATCTATCCGGGTCCGCAGGTCGGCAGCGTCGGCAGTCGGAGCTTTGGCGCCGCGCGCAATGACAATCAGGCGCTCGCCGAACTGGGCTTCGTCGTGGTGGCGATCGACGGCATGGGGACGCCGTTGCGTTCAAAATCGTTCCACGATGCGTACTACGGTCGTCTGGGCGACAACACACTCCCCGATCAGGTCGCCGGGATGAAAGAGCTCGCGCAACGCTACCGCTTCATCGATATCGACAAGGCCGGAATCTGGGGCCACTCCGGTGGTGGCTTCGCGACGGCCGGTGCGATGTTCCGCTATCCTGACTTCTTCAAGGTCGGCATCAGCGAGTCGGGCAATCACGACAATCGCGTGTACGAGGACGATTGGGGCGAGCGCTACCATGCGCTGCTCACGCGCGGCCCCAATGGTACCGACAACTACGACGCCGAAGCCAACCAGTCTCTCGCCAGGAATCTCAAGGGAAAGCTGCTGCTCGCACACGGCACGCTCGACGACAACGTGCCGCCGGACAACACACTGCTCGTGGTGGACGCACTCATCAAGGCCGGCAAGGACTTTGACTTGCTGATGATTCCGAACGCTGCACACGGATACGGCGCTGCTTCTGCCTACATGATGCGCCGTCGTTGGGATTACTTCGTCACCAACCTGCTCGGCGCGACGCCGCCAAAGGAATACGTCATCGGGCGGAAGCAGTAGTCGCCAAGGGCGCCAGGCGCAGCGCCTTTCGTCGTGCCTTTGCCTGATACTGCTCCGCATCCGCCACGCGTAGCATCGCTTCCACCCCGAGTGGCGCGGACGGATCGAAGTGCGCCACGCCAATGCTCATCCCCAGCATCCAATCGCGGGCCGCATCGTTGGCCCGCGACGTGTTGGACGACCCGATGCCATCGTGGATGCGCTCGAGCATGGCAGGGATCGCGTCGAGATCGAGGTCGTATGCGAGAATGGTGAATTCGTCGCCGCCCATTCGCGCGATCAGGTCCGTCGATCGCATGACGGCCGAGAGAATCGATGCGATCTCCACCAATGCCGCGTCACCGAAGGCGTGTCCGTACTCGTCGTTGATGGACTTGAAGCCATCGACGTCGCCATAGAGCAGCGCACAGGTCGTGCCCTGGCGCGCGGCAAGATCGAGCAGATGTCCCGCCTGTGACATGAAGCCACGTCGGTTGAGCAGTCCGGTGAGTTCGTCGCGAATGGACAGGTTGCGCAACTGCTCCTGCGCGAGCTTTCGCTCCGTGACGTCCCGAGCCACCGCGACCAATCCGCCCTGCGGCAGCAGCGTCAGCGACAGTTCCTGCGGATAGAGCGACCCATCCGCGCGACGTCCCACCGCATCGCCCTGCCAGAAACCCACCGACGTCACGTCGGAGATCGCCTCCGT
>Ga0163144_10016042_pt1 | contig 15376 bp, 36 predicted proteins | sample OliLak19BULKMAT1_FD_123175 | JGI IMG/M metagenome (GOLD analysis project Ga0163144, IMG submission 123175) | Freshwater microbial mat bacterial communities from Lake Vanda, McMurdo Dry Valleys, Antarctica - Oligotrophic Lake LV.19.BULKMAT1 | ecosystem: Environmental > Aquatic > Freshwater >...
CGGGTCAGCGATGTACGGCGGGTCAAACACGACCAGGTCGAACGAGCCGTCCGCAAATGGCAGATGCTCGAAGCTGGCGCACACGTCGGCCGCCCTGGCCGGGTCTATGTCCAGACCCGTTACCTGCCGGCCGCTGCCCCGCCAGAACTCGCCGCTGCCCCATGTGGCATCCAGCACGGTCGAGGCGTCGGGGTACAGCACCTTGAGCACTCGCGCCACCACGGCGGCCCCCGCGCCGCGCTCGATGGTGTGGAGCTTGCCGTCGCCTGCCAGCACGCGGGCCAGGTCGGTCACGGCCGCCGAGGCTGCCGCCAGCGTTTCCGTCCGTGGCGTCACGGTGCCCCCTCCTGCCCCTCGTCGTACTGCGCTCTCACGGCCGCGATCAGCCGCCGGCCGAGCAGGCACGTCGGCCGGTTGCACTCTGCCTCGTCGCCGTCATGGCGCGGCGTGTGAACCAACGGCAACACGTCCTCAAGCGCCTGTGCCAGGCTGACGGCGCACGCCTCCGCATCCTCGGCCCGCTCCGTCAGCTCGGCCACCTGCGCCCGCAGGCTGGTGATTTCGCACGGCCAGGCGGCGCGGACGTGAGGCTCGATGTGGTTCTGACTGTCGGCGTCGTCGCGCCAGCAGGTGCCGCATACGGCCTGCACGCGGTCGTCCTGCCTGACCCCGCCAACGACGTTGAAGGACACCAACTCCATCCGCTCGTGCAGTTCGCTGGTCACGGCTGCTCTCCCTCGGCGTCGGCCGGCCGGCACGTGTTGTGGGCGGCTGCGAACCAGCGGCCATCCCTCGCGTAGAGGTCCAGCGGAACGCGCGTGCTGTAGGTCAGGCGGGCATCGCACCGCTGGCACCAGAACCCCAGCGGATGCGGCGAACTGGTGGCGACTGTCCAGGTGTTGGCGCTCACGGCTGCTCTCCCCGCTCGGCCGTGTGCCGCGCCGCCGAGGCGTCTGCGGCGGCTTTCGTTGCGAAGCGTTCGATCCACGGGCACTCCGCAACCAGGCACCGCGCCAGCCACGGGGCAGGGTGGGTTGGCCGCGTGACGAGGCGCTCGGTGTGCGTCTGGTGATGCGCGGAGGCGGCTGCTGGTGCGTCGCTCATGCGGGGGCCTCCCAGGCGATGGTCGGGCCGGGCGGTGGTGTGGCGGGTCTGCACTGACGAGTTTCCATCGGCAAGCGCCCCTCAACCGACAAGCGCCACTCAACGGCCTTGGAGTGCATCCCTCGCTCCCAGTTCACGCGGCGAGTCACAGGCTCCAGGTGGTCTGGATTCACGCACGCACGATTCCGGCACAGGTGATCCAGGTCGAACCCGTCCGGGATGTCGCCTCGGAGCGTCTGGTAGGCAACACGATGAGCGAGGGCTGTTCCATCAGCCCGCCCGCCCAGGCCGATAACCCCATAGCCATTCCTCATGGTTGCCCCGAGCCATAACCAGCAGCCGGAGTTCGGCTCAGAAATCACCTTCTCGTCAAATCGAGCTGATAGGGGCCGGCGCGGCTTCGATAGGTTGGCGCACCTTCGGCCACAGAACCGCCCCCTCCCCCGCAGAAGGGCGCACGACTTAGCAGTAAACGGGGACCTGCACCGCTCGCACGTCTTTTCAACGGAGCCGGCAGGTACGGTAGGATAAGACTGCATCTGGCTTCCTCCAGGTGTCACGGGGCGGGGTGTTGGTAGCACCGCCGTCCCTTTTTCGTACCCTGATTTTACCATGTTTTGTCCATCGTGAGCGTCGGTCCCTTTGTTGGATTAGCCGTCTTACTCACGCCGCACGCGTCGCAGGTAGCTTTCCCGCAGCCGGCAAAGTCCTGCGCGACGATGGCCCGCCACACGGCCTCCGCTTCCGTCTCGAATGCACGGAAAGCGTCTGGCGACGGATCTACCAGGAACGTGGTCACGTCCACGATGTCCGTCCGGAAAATCACGTACCGAACCGGCAGCCGCCGTCGGTACATCTGCTGAACCGCCCAGCCGTACACCGACGTTTGCGGGGCCATAGCTGCGCGCGTTTCGGTCCACCAGGACGACCCCGTAGTCTTGTATTCCCGTATCTCATCCGGCGTCACTGCGTCGATAAACCCAAGCAAAGGAACGGGGATATTCCCGCCTGGGAACGGCAGTTTGAACATACGCTCAGGCTCGCCCATCGCACCGCCGTATCCGCGGCTGCGGTACGTGTTGAGCAGGGCCAGGGCGTGCGCCTTTCCTGGGCGCATGGACTGGCCCGATGCGGCGAGGTCCGCGTCGCCGGCGTTCCATGCGTCGATGAGGGCGCGCTCTGAGTCCTGCCCACGGTGCTCGGCTTCCAGGGCCGCGTGGAAGGCTTTGCCGAAGAGCATCGGCGGATTACTCGGCTCGGCCAGGCGGTCGATGTACCTGCGTCGCCATTGGGCGGGGCAGCGTGCAAACAGGGCCACGCTGCTGACGGAGAGGTGCGCGGGGCGGAAGGCGGTCATACGAACGTGCCGGTGCGGTTGTTGGCGGCCCGTTGCCCCGCTACCACGTCGGAGAAGAGAGAGTGGGTAAATGTGCAACTGTGCGCGCCCTCTTTAGAGGGCGCACAGTTAGCACATTTGCACACTTCTCCGAGTGCGGCAACTGTGCGGCAACTGTGCGTCGCACAGTCCGCACAGTTTGCACAGTTAGACATCATTGCACCACCACTTTGTAAATCTTTGTCGGATTCGCTGAACTGCTGATCGAGGATGCGACCAGATAGCCGTCTTCCGTGAGCCGCGTTAGGCGTTTCTGCACGGTCGTTCGGTCCTTGTCTAGTTCTGTTGCAACCGCCTGAACGGTGGCCCCTATGCCGCGATCCGTGATGGCCCGCACAGCCTCGATAGTGTCCGTGTCGCCCCGAGACATGCGGGCCACGGGCTTCGCCTCGCCCATCTGGAGAAACATCCCGCCGTTCTCCGTGTCGGTCAACACGACGGTAAAATCGTCCATCTCAGGGGCGTCCTTCGATTCTGGCGTCACGACGATGGTGTTCTTTTCTTTCGCTCGGCGCAGGTACAAAGAGCACTCAGCCCACCCCGCCAAGACCCCTGATCCGCGAATCATCTGGTTAGCCCGAACGTCAACCCCCTGCTGCGCTTTCTTGTTGTGGTGGACGATCAGAAAAGAGCATCCGTACTCGTTGTTCAGCGCAATCAGGCGGTTGAGCAATGCGGTCATCTCCTTCTGATTGTTCTCGTCTGCACCATGAAGACGGTTGAACACATCCATGATGACGACCTCTGGCATGTTTGCGATGATGTCCAGGCGTAATGCTTCCATCCACGCGGCGCTGTCTAACTTGAACCCCATACGGATCACGTAGCGGAAGAACTCATCTCTCGGCGGCTCTCTCAAGGCGTCGCCTTGAATCAATCGTTTGAGGCGTCGTTTCACGCGCGTTGCGGTATCCTCTTCCTGAATGTAGAGCACACGTCTTCGCTGCTTGACGGCGAACCGCCCCAAGAACGCCGAGCCTGTTGTGAGCGCATACGCGAGTTCCAACACGACCCACGACTTCCCGACCTTCGGCTCGGCGGCCACCCATCCGTTGCTGCCGACCGTGAACAGTTGATCGACCATCCAGTCGGGGTCTACGTCCGGCTGGCTCAGAAGTTCCGAAATTGGGCGCGAGAACACGACGGGCACCGGAACATCTGCGGGCTTCTCAGGGGCAGGATTGGGCGAGAACCAGCCGTTGTCTTCCAGCGTCGGGCCAACGTTACCCGGCGGGTACTTGCCGTAGACGTAGCGGACCTTCGCCACGGCCTCGTCAGCGTCGAACGGCGGGCGGCAGTTCTGCGCGGCCACCTGGATCATCGCCTCGGCGTAGTCGCGCGGCTGGTCGTCGTGGCGGAATCGGCAAGCCAGCTTGAACAGGCCGTTGTCGCGCTCGCCCTGTCCGAATCCCTGGAGCATCTCGTCAACGTTGATCGGCTCGCCCGACCACTCGCCAGCCGTTCCGGCCCCGCCTTTCGCTTTGTCCTGAAACAGTTGCTCTAGCCAGTCCGGGACGGGGGCAAGTGGAAGTTCTCGCGTCCCCTCAACCCATCGGTAGGTTGCCCCGGATGCGTGCAAGGATGGCGGCAAGAGCGCATAGCCACCCTGCCCGCGCCCATCGGTGCCGGGGAGTTTCCGCGCGAAGTTCCGCACGTCTCCCCCGGGGTAGACGAGATGAAAATGCGCGCCCCCGCTTTTCCCCGTCCAAACAGCGCGCGTCCGGTCAATACCCCCCAGCCTGAGACATTCTTTACGGGCCTCGGTGCCGTCTGCGTCCAGGACAAACACACCCGAAAGAGCGCCCGTTGCAAATCCGATATTCGCCTTCGGCCAGCGCGCCCACCACATCCTCACTTCCGTCTCGGTCGGCAACCGATCCTGATACGGTGCCCAAGCGACCATCGGCATCTTGCCGGGGGTCTTGCACGGGTTCTGCCCGTGCGAGTGTCGCCCCATTGCAGGAGAGCAGACTGGAAAGCATGGGTATCCCGCAGTGAGAGCGACTAACGCCTCCGCGAGCATATGAGGCGTACCAGATGGCTCGGCGGACGCCATGCTCACCTCGCCTCAGCTCTTCGCTTGCGGTATCCGATTTGGTAAGCCGAGGCGCGGGCAATGATCCGCTCACGGTTTCGTTGGTAGTAGGTTCGATTAGCCTCCGTGATTTTCTCGCGGTTCCGAGCGGCGTAGGCTCGTTTCCCTGCCAACGAACATTCTCGGCAGACGCGATGATCGCCCCTCGGGACCAATTGCCCGACGTGCCCCCGTTGGCATATGCCGGTATTCGCGGTCACGATAGCGGGGGCCGAGCCGCGTCGGATATTCACCTGATGAGTAACCGCTTCTAGGTGTTCAACGTTGACGCAGGCGCGGTTGCGGCATAGGTGGTCAATGACCCATTTAGGAGGTATAGGGCCGACTTGCCTCTCGTACACGAGTCGATGGACGAGCTTCCTGTTGACGATGGCGTATCCCTGATGAGATATCACGCCGGTCCATAGCCAACACCCGCTATTCGGTTCTGGCGTCATGGCATCTTCGATGCGATGAATGCTGACCACACCGCCTCCTTGCCCGCGTTGGTTGGTCCCCGCCCCTGGCGCGACCAGGGCGACCGCCTGAAAGCGGAGGCGGGGAAGAACGCGCGGCTACTCGCCGCGTTCGCGTATCGCCTGAGCCACGTCATGCAGGGCAGCCGCGACGCCGTTGAGGCTTTCAGATAGCACCGCTCCGAGCGCCTCCATGCCGCCCATCGGTGTCGCCGCGTCGGCGTTGCCCAGGTTGTTGATGCTCCGGGCTATCGCCCGGAGCGCGTCTGACAGTTCGTTTTCGTCTTCCACAATTAGGCGTCCAGCGCGGCCATGATCTGCGCCTGGATGGCGGCAGAAAGCGACTGGAGATCGTCCATCGGGGCCGTAGACAAATCGGAGTTCGCCACGGCGTCGAGCGCGTTCTGCCCAGCCTCCGCGTCGAGTTTCTTGAGCCGTGACGCGCGGCGCTGCAATTCGGTGACGACGGTGGCGCGGTCGATCTCGTCGTCGGTCGGGTCAGCCGAAACCTGAGTCGGAGACGGCTTCGGCGCAGAGTTCCCCGTCTTCTGAACGTGCCGCAGCGACGCCAGCTTGATCGTCTTCCGCGTCGGGTCAGTCTTCTGCTTCTCCCAGACCACCATCGCGGACATGCGTGCGCCGCGCAGTTCGGACGGATTCAGGCGTTCGTCAAGGCTCAACTCGCGCCCAAGCATGGCCGACGCCCATTCGTAGGCGTACGTGCCGACGCTCATGGAAGGGTTGCCCTTCGCGTCGATGCCGGTGGTGCGGAAGAACTGGTACTGCTCCTCCTGGAAGACAAACGGGGTGCGCCCGTCATCCTGGAAGACGCGCCACGTCCAGCGGATGCCGCCGTTCTTGCGCCACTGGTCAGGCTCGGAACGCTCCAAGCCGATCAGCTCGAACACGAAGCGGTCTTCCGGCAAGATCGGGTCGTTGCCCTGGATGGAAACGGGGGCGAAGTCGAGTGTTGCGTCAAAGAAAGCCATGTCGTCTCTCACGGTGTGAACGCCCATGCGGGCTGGCGGCACTACGAGTCGGCTGCGCTTCTACTACCTCCCGAAATACGTACTCTGAGTATACATCTACAATGCCTTCTGAACAAGTGAAGTACGTGTTATTGTTGTGTACAGAATCACTATCGTTCAGAGCATGGGAGACAGAACGTTGCTGACCATCAAGCAGGCCGCTGAAGACCTGGGCGTCAGCGTGATGTCGGTGCGGCGCTACATCGACGCCGGCCGACTCACGCCATACCAGCCGGGGCGCGAACTCTTCTTCTGGAGCGACGAGTTGGCCCGCTTCAAGAAGACCCGCAAGCCCGCCGGCCGGCCCCGCAAACAGCCCCCCGCCGACGACGCCCCGGCCCCCTGACGCGCGGCCTGCGGTCACGCCGCCCCCCTCGGGCTACGCGATTGCCCGCCCATCAGTGCTGCCCTCACGCGGTGACGCTCTTCCTGGCATCCGGACACGCACCGCACCAGCAGCCCGTCGTTCGTCGAGATGCGGCACGGCGTGAACCGGTGCACCCCTGCCGGCCGCGCCTTGCGCTGCGGTCGCGGTTTCGGCTCGGCTGATCTGCACCAGGGGCCGGCCTCTAGCGCAGCGCGCTCCTCGACACTGAGCCGTGCGAGCAGTTCCCGCCCCCGTTCTGGCGTCACGGTGCAGGCTCCAGTTCGGCGGCGGAGAAATCCTCCCACTCTTTGATGCCGCTCACGACCAGACCGACCGGGCAATCCCCGTCGTGTTCCTGCGGGCAGTCGCGCACCCACTTGCGTTCACAGTAGGTGCAGCGCAGCATTACGAGATTGCTCGTCTTGCTGATGAAGGAGTTCGCTAGTCGCATGGCGGGGGCGTGAAGGCTGTCGATGCGTGTGATCCACGCGCGCTGACGACGGTTGAACTCTTTGGCGTCGCTCTCTGCCAGTCGCTTGTAGTCGTCGGCTTTGTCTTCAGCGATCCGCATACGCTCAACGGCGGCATCCCGTTCACGCTCGGCCACCCGCCGTAGACTTTTCTGGAGTGACATCTCGGCGTCGATCATGCTCATTACATCGCCCTTCACCACGCCACGCTCCCTCTAGTCCGCTCCGTGAACGACGCGGCCACCGCCATGTCAAGCGCCACGCTGGCGGCCTCCTCCGCGTGCGCGATCCTGTTGCACAGGACGCAGTGCCGCCCGGTGACGGCCAGCGGCGTGCCGCAGTTCAGATACCGCTGCCGCGCGGCCTCGACTGGCGTCATGAACCGCCCTCCGTGAACGACGCGGCCACGGCCTCAAAGTGCCAAGCCCCGTGCGGGTCACGGTGCGCTCGCCAGTTCGCGGCTAGCAGCACGGCCATGCCAGCCGAGTACGTCGAGAGCAGCGGATTGCTGCGGCTCTCGCCCGAACTCCAGTCGCGTCGGCCGGAGAGAAACGGACACTGGGTCATGGCCTGCTCGGCGCACGCCGGGTGCATCCAGGGGTCAGCAAAACAGCGCCTCCCGTCGTCAGGGCCAACGAACGCAATCGGCCCGCGCCGTATCCGATGCCCACACACGCCGCACCGGCTCCGCGTCGCGCACTCCTCCACGCGGGCCGGGTCCAGCACCTTGAAATCGAGCGGCACCCGCGTGGCATCAACCATGAACGGCACCGTTAGCTCGCTCAACGCCCCACCTCCACCCTCACGACCGCAGACACGCGCACCTGCCAGCCACCGTCGCACTGCGCCCAGCCGTTGCGAAACCAGTTGACGACGGTTTCCCGGCGCTGGCCGTCCGCGAACACCAGCGCCAGTCGCACGCCCAGCGGGATCGCCACGGCGGCGGCTGCGGTCATGAGCTTGTTTCCATGCCCGGCAGCTCAAGGCCGCCGGCTCGTTTGACTTCCAGCCAGGCGGGCACGCGCGCCGTCTCGGTGCAGTGCGGGTACTCGGAGCAGCCCAGGAAACGTGACCCGTTCTGACGGTTCTCGCGCTCAATCATCGGAGCGTGGCAGGCAGGGCACTGCACCGTCACGACCCGCCCCCGTCGAGCGGCTCGCGGCCGGCCGGCGGTTGCGTTGGCGGCGCACTCGCCGCCTTGCGCCGCTTATACTGCTGCCACTTTGCCGCCCTGCCAGGCTTCAGACACGCGCGGCAGTAAGCCTCTACGCCGTGGAGGCGCGAGCGGTTGCGCCCGAACGCCGACAGCGGCAAGAACGCCTGGCACATCGGGCACGTCTTCCGCTCCACCACCAGCGGCGCGGTGGACCCGCACGTCGGGCAGAGCAGCGGGGCCTCGTCGGCCCGGATCTTCGCGATCCGATCTCCGAGGCTCGCGCAGAACGCAGCCCACCGCCGCGCGTCCTCTGCGTGCGGCGGCAGCGCGGCGTTCTTGTACGCGGCAGGCCCGCGCCATCGGGCAGTGGGCTTGCCGCTGTCGGCCATCGGCTTGCCGCTCATGAGGTCGCCTCGCGCCGCAGGAGCAGACCCCGTCCGACCCTGGTCTCCAGCAGGTAGGCGGCAGGGCCGAGCTTGGCGCGGACCCGTGACAGCGTGACGCGCAAAATGTGGCGCGGATGCGGCGCAGTTTGCTGTTCGTACCACGGCCAGATCAGGGCGAGGGTATCGGTGTTCAGCACCACCTTATCAAGGCGGCGGGCCAGCAGACTGAGCAGTTCCCATTCTTTCGGCGTCAGGAGGATCAGTTTCCCCTCCACGAACGCCTCGCCAGCGGCCAGCCGCACCAGCAGCGGCCCGGTTTCCACGTCGTGAAACCCTGCGCCGAACTCCGCCCCCTGGCTCATGCCCCAGGCCTCGTGGCTGCCAGGATCGTGGAGCATCAACTCAGTGCGCCCGAACGTACCGGGGACCAGGGCGCGGATCACGCGGCAGTCCGTCGAGCACCCGGGGCCGCGAAACGACCGCTCGGCGGGGGTCTGTGCTAACTGTGCGACGCTCACAGCACCCGTCCTTCCGCGCGCGGGAACACGTGCCGCCGCCGGTCAGGGGTGACGGTCGGCCGCGCGAGCAGTGCCTCTAGCGACAGGTAGCGGTAGACCGTCATAGTGTTTCCGCTCATCAGCACGCCGGGCAGCCGTCGCCGCGTCGGCCGGCTCCGCGCGAGCAGGAATCGGAGCAGCGTTCGGAGTGTCATGAGAGCCACCACAGCGCAACTACACAGCCGAGGATCGCGCCGAGCGTGGCGCTCGTCCACACGTCGATGTCGATCACGAGCGGGCCTCCTGAACAGCGGGGAACTCGATGGCGATTTCGTTCTGCGGCGCGAACTCGTGCGCCCCGGTGTGGCCTTTGTCCAGCACGCACATGGCCTGCGCCGTGCGGACAAAGCAGCGAGCCATCGGGCAGCCCCACACACTGTGCGAGCTGCACCCGGCCCAGCCGCCGAACGCCTTGTGCGCCGCCTCCTCGGCAATACAGGCTGCGTCACAGTCGGCGTGCCAGAGCGGGGCGTCGCGGTCGTAGGTGTCCTCTCGGTAGGCGTAGCGCGGGTCCGCCTCCATGCGCTCGACCCAACACGGGTTCACAGCGCCTCCCCCTGCACGAGGTTGCCGTAGCCGCCCAACGCGGCCCACGCGGCCTCGTCCAGGTCGCGGGCCGTCTCGCACGTCACGACCTGGCAGCCGTGCTGCCGCTCGTGCGCGAGGCAGACGTGGCGAGCCGCCAGCCATGCGTCGCGGGCCTCGGCGGCGGTCTTCTCAATTGGCATCAGATGCCCCCTCCCGTCTGAGCGACGCGCGCTGCGATGCCGGCTTCGATGCGGTCCATGCGCTCCAGGTCGAGGCAGTAGAGTTCGCCGCCGTCCGCGCAGACGGGGCAACCGTCGTCGGTCAGGTGTCGGGTGATCTCCCGCGACAGGCAGAGCAGTCGGATCTCGCCAGCCACCAGCGCGCGGGCCTGACGTTCATTGCCGACATTCGGAACCATGGTTCCGATCTCGGCTGCTTCCATCAGATATCTAGCCCTGCGATCCGTGAAACTCCACCGCTCGCGGCAGTAGTCCTCAAACGTGGCGTGCGTCTCGCGGTACAGGCGGTGCCCCCTAATCTCTAGGAGCGCCGCGCCGACTTCAACGAACGTGGCGAGGCCGCGCTCAATGACTGCCTCACACTCGGCAAGCGGGCGGGCCGTGACTTCGATTTCCTGTGTCACGCTGGCACCAGCCGTGCGGCGCGGTCAGCCGCCAGTGCCGCGCGGACCGTCTCGAAGCCGGTCCAGAAGGCGTACGAGCGCCGCGCGTAGGCGTTCTGGACGTCTAGCAGCGGGATGGCGCGCATGATCTCGTAGGCGCGGGCTGATGCCGCCTTGCAGAGCGGGATTGACTTGGTGCGGGCAAACGTGGCCCCGCAGAGGCATAGGCATTCGCGGCGTGCTGGCTTGTTCATGATGCTACCTCTGCGCCATGCGTTGTCGCCTCATTGTCAAGGCTAATAGTCAACGTGCGGGCGTGAGCGTCCCTGACTTCGGGAAATGCACGTACGGCTCCGTCGAGCATCTTGCGTCCGACATTCCTTTCACCCCGAAAGACCAGATGCAGATAGGACTGGTCTACCCGGAGAAGCCGCGCCATCGCGGCAGTGCTCAGACCCTCACGGTCCCTGATCTCTAGGAGCGTGTCCGCGATTGGATCTCTCATGCGCCCATTCTACTGTAGTCAATGACTATTGTCAATAGTCGCATGGCCGACATTCTAGGGCAATTTGACCATGAACGCTTTACTTCATGCCACTGACTCGCTACCGACACGGGACGACAGAACGACCAGAGAGAGCGGCTTTCACAACCGCCCGGTATCTGCGCCAACCGTGCGCGAGGTATCGGGATTGGGGCGACGGATTGGGCGGCTACGAGTTTCCGCAGATTGCTCGGATTGGCCCCGCTCCCCTATTGACAGACCGTTACCACTCTGGTAAGATATGGGTGCCAGGGCGAACGGCCCTGAAGATCGGGAGGGCAGACAGATGACCGCGCAGGCAACGACCCTGAACGCCGCGATTCAGTACAACCGGGGCGGGCACCCCTACGTAGAAATCTGCGAGGACTCGCCCGTGTTCTACGCGCTGCGAGCGAACGACGGCAAGCACCAGAGCGGCAGCAGCAACAGCGGCAAGACTTTCACCGCCCCGGTCGCCGTGACCGTCAACGGCGTGGCTCACGTCGTCGTCAGCGTCGGCGCGATCTACCGCGAGGAAACCGTCACCCGCGAGCGCAACCCGCGCAACGGCAAAATCCGCGCAACGGTGGTCAAAGGCCCGGCCTGCTGCTACGCCTACCTCGACGAATCTCCCGTTTCGCGCGGCACGTCGCTCGGCCAGGGCTGGTCAGAGGAGAGCGGCCGGGAACAGTGGGAGCAGCACAGTAGCGCTCCCCGCCGCGCGGACGGGATTGACGACTACTGAGCGCAGCCGCCAGCGCCGGGCCGCATTGGCCGGGCGCTCCCCATATCGGAGGACAGGCAGATGACAACGATTGAGGAGTTCCGCGACGAGGCACGGGAATATGTGGCGCTGGTGGAAACCGATCCAGAGGCGGCGGTACAGGGGTTGCACCGGCTGGAGAACCGGATGCGAGGGATCGCCTGGAGCGCGACTGGCCGCGTAGCCGCTCGCGAAATCACCGCCGATATCCGCACAGAGATTGATCGTATCAGCCGTGAGCGCGACTGGACCGCGCCGCCCTTCTGGCCGTTCAGCGACGTAGTAGCGGGCGGGCCAGGGTGGCGCACCAATCGCAAGGGGTACCGACAATGACCGCCGCCGAACTGATCGCCCGCCGCAACGCACTCGGCCTCACGCAGGCCGAGTGCGCGCGGCGGCTCGGGCTGCCGGCCCCGAACCTCTGCCGTTGGGAGACGGGCGCGGTCGGTATCAGTCACCTGCGTGCAGACTGGCTGGACCGCGAACTGTCGAGGCTGGAGCGCGCCCCGGCCTGAACGCACAGACAGAGGCCGCCCACTGCTGGACGGCCTCGTTACGCACTCCTGCGCATGGCAGGCGCGCTGACACCGGCCCCCCCCCCGCTCATCGCACGAGCGGGGCGTCTGTGGCGGCGCTAACCAGTTCGCCGGTCTCCCGACAGGTCGGATGATGACCCGCGCCGCCACACCGGCCACCCAGCATCCCGCTCATCGCAGGAGCGGGGCGCTGGTGGAGCGAACGACAGGAATCGAACCTGCTGCCGGATGCCTGGAAGGCACCTGCTCGACCACATGAGCTTCGTTCGCGAGTGCCCGCCGGCGGGTAGGGCCGGCGGGCTGCCTGAGACACACGCGCCGTGCCTCAGCGTAATACCGGCGCGCAGTTACAGTGTACCAGTGTCGCGCGTCACCCGCACAGTCGCCATGTCGAGATCAACGAACGGCCCCAGCCACGAGACGAAGGCTCGGCCGGTCCCGTCCTGCTGCATGGTGGCGGTCGCCCCGCACTCGCAGGTCAGACTGCCCCAGGTCCACAACTCATGCGCCGACAGCATGTCCCTGCCGCACGCGCAGGTGACTGACGAGACGTATACCGTCACGGTGCATCCTCCCGCGCAGCCGCCACGGCGGACGGCTTGACGACCTGGCCCGGGCCGGCGCGCGTGATCGCACGGTTCGCTGCGAGTTGGCAGGCGGCGCAGCGCCAGCGCTGGCCGTTCTCTAGTGGCGTGTCGCAATCGGCGCAGGTGTCGGGCGTCATGGTGCGGCCTCCTCCTGGGGGCGGGCGCGGCGCTTCGGCGTAAGCCGTCTGAGCATCTCGCGCAGCGCATAGCGCACAGCGGCAGCATCCGTGACTTTATAGCCGTGCGCGCCCTGGTCCGCCTTGATGGCGGCGATGGCCTCCAGGTCCACGGTGTCCAGGTAGATCGTCGTGCGTTTGTCCATTGACCCTCCTGGCACAATTGTACACTACCGCGCCATATCACAAATGCTCATTGTGGGCCGTTTCGGGCACTCGAATCGGTTGCCATGTATGGCGTTGTAGTGTACAATAAGAGGGTAAGGAAACGCCCCGCCCGCGTAGAAGGCGGATGGGGCGCGAACCACCCGAGAGTAGGAAGGACTCAGAGATGGCAACGAATCTTACCCTCTCCGCGAAGTCGATGCAGAAGGCGCACGACTTGGCGCTGGTGCTGTGGCGAACGACGAAGGGGCGCAGCAAGCGGAATGGCCGCGAGTTCTACGTCGTCCCCGCCTCAGACGGACGGACGGCGCACTGGACGGCAACGGACGGGCGCGGCTGCACTTGTGTCGGCCACCGCCGCAACGGGCACTGCACGCACGTTGAGGCCGTCATCCTGCACAACCACCGCGAGCAGGTCGTGGTGGTGCCGGGCACGCGCTCATATGACGACCTGATGGACGCGCACCTTGTGGACGCCTTCTAGGTGGGCTATCACCTCATCACCTGCACCTGCGGCGCGCGGGTTGCCACGACGAACTCGCTTGAGATCGCTGACCGCAAGGCGGAATACCACCTGGCAGCGACGGCCGGCCACGACAGCGATGGGGGCCTCGCCGCCGATCAGAAGGAGGAATCATGAACGGCACGTCTATCACCGATCCGAAACGGCTGGAGCGGATCAACAACCCCTGCAAGCGAGGCGACATCATCGCATGGGCGCAGATGCGCGACTACAGTTACGCGGGCCGTGTCCTGCCCCCGGTGGCGCTCTACACCATCGGGATCGTCAAGAGCGTCACGCGCGGCGGCCTCGTCAAAACGGCCGACGATGGCTTCGGGGCACCGGTGCCCGTGCACTTCGACGTTGACTCGGCGGCGGTCAGCGCGGACCGCATCGACCTGGACAAAGCCCGCGCGTGGCTGGCGTCGGACGCCAACTACCCGCGACGTGGCAGCACGCCGCTGCGCTCGATGGACGAGGTCCGCGCCGTCGTGCGCGGCTGGCTGAAGGAGGGCTGACACGCAACCAAAGCCGACTAACATAGCGCCGGCCGCTATAAAAGATTCGGGGCAGAAACCTTTATAGCGGCTATGCCGGCCTCACGCTCCTGACGTTCAGGTCGTCTGGATCGAGGTGATCCACGGCGACCGGCGCGTCAATGCCGAGCGCCGAGCGCACCAGCAGGCCTAACGTGTCCTTGAGGGCGAGCCGGTCGTCGGTGCTGATCGGCTCGGCGGTGCTGACCGAGATCATGAGGATGTTTTGCATGGGAAGGGGGGCTCCTATCGGGGTCGCGCACCCACGAATTGCTCGCGGATCGCTCTGATCTGCTCGACCTGGGCCATGATGGCGTCGCCCTTATCGTCGGCAATCACGGCAACGGCTGTCACCAGTCCGTTGACTTGTTCCTGTAGCCGCGCATTCTCGGCGCGCAGCGCCGCAGCTTCTTGGACTGTCACGTCGTCAGTACCCCCTTGTTGCAGTCGCGCCATGATCCCGTCGCGCAGCGCGTTCGTGCGCGGCGACCCGTTGGGATACACGTCCGTCTTCCCGTCTCGCCGCCCCGTCTCGCCGCTGGCCTCAACCTCTGAGTGGGTCGGGAAGTGCATTGGCAGATTCGGCCAGGCCGGCAGCACACGCGTTTTGATCCAGTCCACCAGCGCGACAACCTGAGCCGGCGACACCTCCTCGTCTACGGTCGCCTGAGCGAACTCCACGGCGAGGTATGTGCGGGAAGCGGCACGCGCGTTCCACCCCCATTCCTGGGGCGTCAGGTGGACGGCCACGCGGGTCTCGCCAATCGTGGCGTGCCAGGATAGGCCGTCAGGGTTGTTGAGCGCCCAACTCGCGGTGCCCCGGTACTCGACATCCTTCGGCCGGCCGGTCACGCCTGACCGCGAGCCGTGGAGGATGACCCCCTTCGGCGTGCCAGCGAACCGACCGCCGACGTGTGGCGTGCGGAGCTCCTCGTAGACGACGCTGGATGGCTGCGGCCCGGTCGCCTCGTTCGGCTCGGGCCAGCCGGCCCCGAGGATCACGTCGAGGTAGTGCCGTCCCTGCGCGCTGATCGTTTCGCGGCGACCGTCCCACGGCGGGACCACCGTGCCGTCAGGCTTGGTGTAGCCGCCCACGTTGCTTGGTCCCCAATTAAAGGCGGCCAATGCGTTGCGCCACGAGCCGAAGCGGCGGTAGTGGCCGGCCATCAGATCAACCGCGTACGCGAGCGCCGCAATCGGGTCGGCCGGGTCTACGGTCGGGTGCCATCGCCTGATAATCTGGGCGATCCCTTCCGCGCCGCCGGGCGATGTCAGGACGTTGCCGTTAGCGTCGTGCGTGCGGAAGCCTGACTCCTGCTGAATCTGACGGACGAACATCTCGGGCGGCACGCCGGCCGTCACGGCGTCTGTGCGTGCGACCTCGCGGTAGACAACGGGCATGGGCGTCGGCTCCTCCTCCTCGA
>Ga0163144_10016043_pt1 | contig 15375 bp, 11 predicted proteins | sample OliLak19BULKMAT1_FD_123175 | JGI IMG/M metagenome (GOLD analysis project Ga0163144, IMG submission 123175) | Freshwater microbial mat bacterial communities from Lake Vanda, McMurdo Dry Valleys, Antarctica - Oligotrophic Lake LV.19.BULKMAT1 | ecosystem: Environmental > Aquatic > Freshwater >...
CTCCTATCTTTTCCCCGATTCACCCGGCTCAGCCTCGCTTCGCGTGCCCGTCGCTGGCCCCTTCCTGGCTCTCGCTAAAACTGGGTGCGCTAGCGGCGATGCGGACTGTTCAACCTTCACCACCATCGTGCGGGCCGTATTGACCACTGCCAACAGCGTTGTCCAAGTCGGTGGCCTATTCGTCGCGTCTGAATCGTTGTTCCTCAAGACACAGGCACCTCCAGCTGCACCTGCCCGAGGCGCCAGCGTTACCGGCATCGACGCCGCTCCCATCAAGCACGGCTGGCTTCTCAGCCTCACCGGAGAGTTCTAATGACCCGTCGTACGAAGTTCGTTTTGGTTACGGGCGGAGTGGTGTCCTCGATCGGCAAGGGGCTGGCGAGTGCTTCGATCGGTGCGCTCATGGAAGCGCGAGGCCTCAGCGTCACCCACATGAAGCTGGATCCATATATCAATGTGGATCCAGGCACCATGTCCCCATACCAGCACGGTGAGGTCTTCGTCACCGATGACGGCGCAGAGACCGACCTCGATCTCGGGCACTACGAGCGTTATACGAGTTGCGTCCTCAAGAAGCAGTCCAACATCACCACTGGGCGCGTCTATCACGCAGTGATCGAGAAGGAACGACGCGGGGAATATTTGGGCGCTACCGTGCAGGTGATCCCCCACATCACCGATGAGATCAAACTGCGCATTCGCCAAGCGTGCCACGATGTGGACGTCGCTATCGTGGAGATCGGCGGGACCGTGGGCGACATCGAATCCCTGCCCTTCCTCGAAGCCATGCGTCAACTTCGACTGGAAGAGGGTCGCGAGAACGTGGTGAGTGTGCACGTGACACTCGTGCCCCACATCACGACTGCGGGAGAACTGAAGACGAAGCCCACGCAACACTCCGTCCGAGAAATGCGCGAAATCGGCATCCAGCCGGACATCCTGATCTGCCGCAGCGATCGGCCGATTTCTCGAGGCATCAAAGAGAAAATAGCGCTCTTCTCGAATGTGCCCGTGGATAGCGTCGTATCTGCCGTGGATGTGAGCTGCATCTACGAGCTGCCTTTGGTACTCCATGCTGAAGGGCTCGACACTCAGATCACCGAGCGTCTCAATATTTGGTCGCGCCAACCTGAGCTTTCCAGCTGGAAGCGCACGGTTGAGAAATTCAAGAAGCCCGCCCATGGCAGCGTCCACATCGGCGTTGTCGGCAAATACGTCCACCTGAAGGATAGCTACAAGTCACTGCACGAAGCCCTGGTTCACGGCGGGCTGGATACGGGAGTGAGCGTAGAGCTTAAGTATATTGATTCGGAACAGATCGATCGCGGCAATGCTGCGTCCGTCTTATCGGGGCTGGATGCTGTTTTGGTGCCTGGTGGGTTTGGGGATCGAGGCGTGGAAGGCAAGATTTTGGCGATTCAGCACGCTCGGGAACACGGGATCCCCTTCTTCGGCATCTGCCTGGGCATGCAGCTCGCGGTGATCGAATTCGCGCGCCACGTGTGTGGGCTCAAAGGGGCAAGCTCCACCGAATTTGGGAAGGATCCCGCACATGCGCTGATCGATCTCCTACCCGACCAGCTCGGCGTCAAAGATAAAGGCGGCACCATGCGTCTTGGTGCTTATCCGTGCGTGCTCAGCGAAGGCACGCTCGCCATTAAGTTCTACGGCAAACGTGAAATCTCGGAACGCCACCGCCACCGCTATGAATTTAACAACGAATACCGCCAGGCACTCACTGATGGCGGGCTGATTTTGAGCGGAACAAGCCCGGACAATCGACTGGTGGAGATGATTGAACTGAAAGACCATCCCCACTTTGTGGCTTGTCAGTTCCATCCAGAATTCAAGAGTCGCCCCCTGGCCGCGCACCCCCTCTTCACCGGCTTTGTGGCAGCAGCTCTGCGACATCGGGATGCCATCCGCGCCTCCAGTGAGAGCGGGGTACAACGCGCAGACGGTAGCACCACGCAGGGAAGCACGATCAACTAATGCTCAGACGGCTCACGCTCTTCGGGCTTGGCTGCCTCGCCTTCTCTTGCTCGTCGCCGCGAGTCGTGAAGACTGCGCTCGATGGTGATCTGCCGGCGCTCAAGCGTGAAGTGGCGGCCGCCCAAAAGAGTGGTGAACTGGACGAAGGAATCGTGCGCGAGCTGGCGCTGGCCGTTCTGCGACGCGAGATAAGCTCGCTCCGCGGAGCCTATGCACCCGCGCTTTTGGCGTCATTCTCGGGTTGCGCAGCGCATGTGGTGCCCGCACTTGAAGACCGCGCGCAAACGGGCGGGGAGCTTGCTGCGGCCGCTGATCGCTTGCTTTTAGAGCTCGGCGAGCTTTCGCGAGAAGAGGCGATCAAGCGTTTCGCGACTTCGGAGGAGGGTGCCTTTCGCGCTGTCGCCGCCCAAGCGGCAGTAGGCTCCGAGTACGGTCAACTGCGCCGCCGCTTGCTCTTGGATCCCGATCCGGACGTGCGTGCCGGCGCTCTTCGTGCGACGTTAGCCGAGAGTGATCCCAAAGACACCGAGCTTCTGTTCGAGGCCTCACGCGTTGATCCTGACCCGCTTTGCCGAAGCCTATCCCTGCGAGGACTCGGGCAATTGGGCACGCTGCGCGCTGTGCGTGTGCTGCGAGATCGCTTTGCTCAAGCCGACGAAACGACCCAGATGTCGATCGCCGAAGCCTGGTCCTTACCCAAGGCAATGGCGGCTGGCGGCGAAGGCATGCTGGTCTGGCTCGCTGAAACGGGCGACGGCCTGCCCGCGCTCAGCGCTGCAGCCGGCCTCGTGCGGCACGCTGGAAAGCAACGAGAGCTTGGCGTTGCCGTGTTGCTCCGGTTGATCGAGCAGGGCACATTGAGCGAGCGGCGCGTGGCGTTGGCCTTGGCACCTCTCGATTCAGCCGCAATTGTAGCGGCGCTTTGGCGAGCTAGCGCGAAGGATGCCGAGCCAACCCTCCGCGCCTCAGCCCTGAACCGGCTCTTGAACGCCCCGGCAGAGGTGGCCCGGGCAAAGCAGAAGCTGAAACTGCTTCTTGGCGGCAAGGATGAAGCGGCGTTCATTGCCGAGCAGGCCCTCGCCCGAGCTGGAGATGAGAGCGTCGCTCCGGCGCTGAATCAGCACCTCGCGAAGGATGGCGTGGAGCGTCGCCGGCTTGCAGCGCTGGCACTCTTGGACTTGAATCGTTATTCTGAAGTTGCGACAGCCCTCGCGGATGAGCATCCACGGGTTCGAGCCTCCATCGCTTGCAATATCGTGCAACGCTAGCAGCGCGCAGGCGACTCAAATTTGGATAGTCTTCCAGTCTCCACGACGAAATTTAATAAACATAATTATCGTCAATAGGACCGCATACACGACCGCCGAACTCCAGATACCGACCAATCCATAGCCGAAGGTAACGCCCAGGAGCCAGGCCAACGTCACTAGACATCCAAAGTGGAGGATCAGCTCCACCACCATCACAAACCGCGAATTGCCAGCACCAAAAAGCGCTTGGGTCAAAATCATGCCGACCGCGATGCACGGCGTGCACACGCCCATCATCTGCAGCGGAACAAGGGCCGCTTCTCGAACCGCCGGGCTCTGGCTCACAAAAGCCAAGATTTGGCGTGGAAACACCAAACCTTCCAGGAGCCCAATGATTCCGAAAATCACGACGCCCAGGCGTACGGACACCCAACCAAAACGCTCCGCCTTGTCCCCATCTCGCTCACCGAGCGATTGACTGACCAGAGTTGCCGTGGCGGTGCCAAAGGCCAAGCACGCCGTGAAGGTGAGCTTCACGATGCCAACGATCACGGTGGTTGCCGCGCTGTTGACCGCCTCAGGCTCGCCTCCCACGCATGCGCCCTGAACCACGCCAGCGGGGGAGATGGCATCCAAGTGCCCCACGATACCCGCAAACAATCCAAAACCCGTCATGACAGCGAGCGTAGCGACGGCACTTGGCACGGAAAGACGCAGGATATCTGTCATCAGCTTGGGCGAGAGGGCGTTCAAATCGAACGGCGCATACGGCCCTCTGACACGCTTGCGTGCCGCCCACCCCACCATGATCACCAGCCCAACCCAAGTTGCGATGAAGCCGGCGAGTCCCGCTCCGGCAATCCCCATCCGCGGGAAACCCCAGTTGCCAAAGATGAGGGCCAAGCAGAACACAATGTTGAGCGCGTTCATCACGACAGCGCTCGCCATGTGCACATGTGTCGAACCAATGCCGTCAAAGAATGACTTAAACGAGAAGGTCATCACCATCGAGGCGATGCCAAGCAGACGCCAATTGAGGTACTCCTGCGCCGCGTCACGCACGTGCGGCACACTCAGCCAAACGCTGAGAATTTTAGGCAGAGCGAGGTACGCGACAGCGGTGAGCAGGACACTCGCTACCAGCGAGAACACCCAGGAGTTGACGAGTACCGCACCGGCATCTTTGTTCTTACCCTCAGCGAAGCGACGCGCGGCGATGGCTTGAGTACCCACCGAAATAGCGCTGAGTGAGCCACCAAATAACCAGAGCAGGACGAGCGACGGGAAGAGTGCCGCCTGTGCCGTGGAGGACTCAGGGCAAGGCAGCCACGAGAAAAATAGGATATCGATCTCGTTCACCACGCTCTGCGTGAGCATGGCGAGCACCGTCGGAGTCGCGATTTTCAGGACAACTGAGTACGGCGATCCTACCGTAACGATGTTGACCCGATGGGTGGGGGCAGGTGAGGCCATTGCAGCAAAACTTGAGCCTGCTTCATTGGCCGATTCGGCCAATTCTGCAAGCGGTTTGTGCCGCCCATGGCTATCTTGGACCCAGGCGGTGCGCGACCGCGAAAGCCTTGGCTCAATCAAGCATGGAAACAGTTTGAGCGTCGCCCCTAACGAGGGCATGATGCGCTGCTTCTTCGGTACGACCGACGGCGCGAAGCATGCGGATCAGGTTGCGTTCTGCATCCGGGCCAGCGTCGACGGCTACCCAACGGCGCGCTGCGCGCAACGCTTCGCCCCAAGCCTTCGCCTTGGCACCCGTCTCCGACCAAGCACGGAGCACGCGCGGCTCGGCAGGGTATTTTTTAGCAAGCGAACGGGCAGCGCCAAGTGCGCTCACGACATTGCCTCGCTTGAGCACTCCTGCGATTTGCTCCAGTTCAAGCTGGACTGCCGTTTGGTTCAGCAAAAGCTTGGAGGACGCGAGTTCCGTATCTGGGGCCTCGGAGGCCAGCGGAGAAGGAGCCGCTTGCCCAGGAGCGGTAACACCTTGGCTCGGCGCCACCGGCGATGGAGCTACCTGTGGGACCGAGACGCGTTCGAGCGGAAGTGATGCCGCCTTAAGCGTTAATCTATGAGCTATCGCCATAGTTTGCGCACTGGGCGGGGTGGCGCTAGCACCCACAACCTTGGCCATGAGCTTTTGCGCGAATGCTTCGACATGGGCCTTGGTGAATGCTTCGACATGGGCCTTGGTGAATGTTTCGACATGGGCCTTGGTAAATGCTTCGACATGGGCCTTATTGAGCCATTCGGGGCCCATTTTCTTAACCGCGAGCAGGGCGGTACCGCCGATTAAGCAAGCTGCTGCGGCCATCACGATGACAGTACGCTGCCGACGAGCGCTACGCTGGGAGCCCTTGAGCACGTCGAGTAGCGCTTCTCGAAAAGCGCGTGCGCTCGAAAACCGGAGCTCTGGATGGCGCTCCAAGGCTTGCGCTAGCACTTTCTGAAGGCTTCGCGGAAGGCCACGCTGAGGCGCCCGTTCGCGGATAGGGAGCGCATCTTTGCAGCTCTTGGCCCGGAGAAGCGCAGCGAAACTCTCCGCGCGATGCGTTGGATGTCCCGTCACTAACTCGTACAAGACCGCACCGAGCGAGTAGATGTCACTCCGAGCGTCCCCAGATTGCCCGCGTGCCTGCTCCGGAGACATGGTCTCTGGAGTGCCAACCACGTGCAGGGTCCCCTCCTCAGCATCCAACACTTCGCTGGTAGCTTTTGCGACTCCAAAGTCTAACAGCTTGAGCACGCCGTCTTCGGTGAGAAACAAATTCTGGAGCTTGATATCGCGGTGCACCAGGCCTCGATCATGGGCCGCTTCAAGCGCCGAAAGTGCCTGGAGACCCAACTGGCACGCCTCGCGAAAGTCCATGCCACGCTTTCTCTCGAGATACTTGTCGAGAGTCTCGCCCAAGAGCCGCTCCATCACGAAGAACGGACGCCCATCGGAGCAGAAGCCGAAATCATGCACCTTGGCCAGATTCGGGTGCTCAAAGCCGAAGACTAACTTCGCCTCGGCGCGCAGTCGCTCTTTGGCCTCCACCTCTTCGCAAGCCTCAGGCCGGAGCAGCTTCAGCGCAAACACCTGATCGAGATCCACGTGGAAGGCCTCATACACGATTCCGTTGGCTCCCCGCCCGAGTTCGCGCGCCAGGCGATAGCGTGTTCCGGGCAAAAGTGCGGAGACGCTGGGCTCGATGAAGGCTTCCGCCGGGCGTTGAGCAACATCTAACTTCAGGCTCTTGGCGCGCTGTACAAGGTCAGAAAACTCCGAGCGCGTCTTCTGTGGCTCGCCGGCAAACAGCTGACTCATGATTCTGCGCACTCGCGCTGGTGTCGTGCTTTCTCCCGGCGTGACACTGGTTGAGTTCGAAAGGAGCTGCACCAGGTCAACAACGGCCGCACGCGCTGAGGAATACCGCTGCTCAATCAGCGTTGCAGTCAGCTTTGCTATGATGTTGTCCAGCTCAGGCGGGCTGCCGGTAATTTTTTCGAGCCGTGCCGGTGAGCGCTTACCGGCACCGACTGCGGCCATATGTTGAGCCGGATCACCGTAAAGGAAGCGACGCCCAGCGCACAGCTCCCACAGCATCACGCCCAGTGCATAGATATCCGCAGGGATACCGCCCGGAGTATTGTTCGCGACTTCCGGCGCCACGTAGCCTGGCTTGGCGAACACAATGCCAGCAACCGTTCGGCAACGTCGGTTTTCTGCGCGCGCGGTACCAAAATCGATGAGCTTGACGTCACCGGAGTAGCCGAGCATCACATTCTGCGGGCTCAGATCGCGGTGCACAATGTCGAGACTCTTGCCATTCGAATCGCAGCACTCGTGGATATAGGCCAACCCTTCGCCCATCCCAATCGCGATTGCCACAGCATCCTCCCAACCGATGCGCAGGTTGAGCTGCGCCGCGCGCAGACGAAGCTCGCTCAGATTGCGTCCTTCAACGAACTCCACCACAACGTAAGGCTTCCCAAACTCGTCCGTGGCCGCTTCCAGGACCTGCACGACGCCAGAATGTTGGAGTTGCGACTGGATCCGTGCCTCGTCCAGAAAGCGTGCGAGGAACGATTCATCGTCCGCATGATCCCGGCGAATTGTTTTCACAACACAGGGTCGTTCCGCACCATCGATGGCGCCGCTGGCAGCGAGAAACACGTCCCCCATGCCGCCCCGAGCGAGCTGCTTCAGGAGCACGAGGCGCCCCAGCGTGCGAGGCAACGGCAGCTCCGACGGAAGCGGCAGCCGTAGGCTGGGATCCTCCTTGCGGGCTGGTCCTTGGGGTTCGAGCACTTCATTAACAGCGAGCATCACCCCCCGATGGTGACAGGCTCGCACAAGGTAGGCAAAAAACTTACATGTCTGCCGGAGCCTCGCTCAGGCCCTCCCGTTATTCTTTGCCGGAAGACCCAGAGTAAAGAAACGGAGCGAATAGATCAGCGCTGGGGTTGTTGGTGGAGTCCAGAAGACTAAACTCTGCGCGCCCACGCTCATGACGCTCCGCCCTCCGATAGCTTGCCCAGCCAGGGCCAGCGCGTTTGCTGCCGCCCGGCGCCGACTCATGCTCTGCCGTGGCCTGCTATTGATAGCTTGTCTATTCGCGGTGAGTCTGCACACCGGAACGGCGAAGGCCGTAGGCGCTCCGGTGTGCAATCTTTTCGCTCAAAGCGCCTTTGCCGAAGCGCCCTTGCGAGCTCTGAGCGGTGCCACCGCCAGTAGCTGCACCACGATTTCTCACCGACGCGGAGCGACACCGCTCCCCCTCGATCCGAGTTCGCTCCCGAACGAGCCAGACTCTCAACAGCTCCGCATATTGCCGAGCGCGAGCACGCTAGTTCTGCCTGCGGCTTTCACGAACGTTTGGTTACTACCGATCTACCCGGAACGCGCTTCGCAAGGCGTGTTGGGCTCGGTGTATCGCCCTCCGCGTTGAGCGCAACGCCATCACACTTGGGGGCGTCCCACTTCAATTCTTTCAGCGTCGAAACAAGCTTCGGGATTTTCCGAGGCTTAGGCGCTGCTTCTAACTCTCTCGTTTGATTTTCAATACCTGATGAAAGCTTGAATCATGATCAATAAAGGCACAGCCATCGTTGGCTTTTTCATATGTTTCCTCGCGGGAATGTTCCTGATGTGGGGCGTTGACCGCAGAAACGGCGTGAGCATTAGCGCCGAAAACTCCGCAGCTTCCGGAGCCATGGTGGACCAGAGCGATGCTCCGGTTCCCGTCACCAGCAAGGATCCGAGCTGGGGCAAAGCCGATGCACCCGTAACGATCGTCATTTTCAGTGACTTCCAGTGTCCATTCTGCAGTCGGGTGGTGCCCACCATGGAGCAGATCAAGAAGGAATATGGACCCGATAAGGTTCGGTTCATCTGGAAGCACAATCCGCTCCCATTCCATCAGCAGGCGCGGCCAGCACATGAAGCCGCTGCCACTGTCTTTGCTGAAGCCGGCAGCGAGGCGTTCTGGAAGTTTCACGATCTAGCCTTCCAAAATATGTCCGCCCTGACTGAGGCAAACTTCGAAGCCTGGGCTGGCCAAGCGGGTGCGAACGTTGCGCAATTCAAGGCGGCATTTTCTGCTAAGAAGTATGCGAGCAAAGTCGATGAAGATCTGGCGTTAGGTGCCAAAGTCGGTGTCAACGGCACGCCGGGGTTCCGTGTGAACGGCGTGGAAATCAGCGGCGCGCAGCCTTTCCCCAAGTTCAAAGAGGTGATCGATGCTCAGCTCGCGGAGGCACAAAAGCTGATCGCTTCAGGCACCAAGCCTTCAGCGATCTACACCACGCTCACCAAAAAGAACGCTCAGGCAGCGCCAGCCCCAGCGCCTTCTGCCAAGCCCCAGGAACCCGCCGAGGATACGACGATCTGGGGCGTCCCGGTCATGAAGGACGATCCCGTTAAAGGCAAAGCCGATGCTCTCGTCACCATCGTTGAGTTCTCGGACTTTGAGTGCCCCTTCTGCACACGCGGCGCCGATACCATCGCGAAAGTGGCGCAAGCCTACGGTGATGACGTGCGAATCGTCTGGAAGGATAACCCCCTCCCCTTCCATCAGAACGCAAAGCCGGCAGCTAATTTGGCGCGCGAAGCCTACAAGCAAAAGGGTGACGCCGGATTCTGGAAGGCCCACGACCAACTCTTTGCCAGCCAGCGTGAGCTGAATGAGGCAACCTATCAGAAGATAGCTACCGACATTGGCCTTGCTTGGCCGCTCGTTAAGGCCGCGATCGACAGCGGCAAACACAACGAGAAGTTCGAAGAAAGCCAAGAAGTTGGTCAAGAATTCAACGCGGGCGGCACTCCCCACTTCTTCATCAATGGCTTTCGTCTGGCTGGCGCGCAGCCCTTCGAGAAGTTCAAGTCCGTCATCGACGCTCAGCTCGCTATCGCCAAAGGCTTAGTTGCCAAGGGCACTTCGCGCGCGAATGTGTTTAACGAATTGATGAAGGAAGCCAAGCGCCCGCCTCCGCCTGAGAAGAAGGATGTGGCCGCTCCAGCTGCCGATTCCCCGACCAAAGGTCCAGCTTCGGCCAAGGTCACGATTCAGATTTTCTCTGATTTCCAGTGCCCGTTCTGTAAGCGCGTTGGACCCACCTTGGCGGAGATCGAGAAAACCTACGGTGACAAGGTAAAGCTCGTCTGGCGGCACATGCCACTCCCGTTCCACGAAGATGCCCCGTTGGCGTCCCAAGCGGCGCAGGAAGCCTATGCGCAGAAAGGCAACGCGAGCTTCTGGAAATTCCACGATGCAATCTTTGCCTCACTGCCAGAAATCAAACGCCCGGCGCTTGAGAAGATTGCCACTGATCTTGGCCTCGACATGGCCAAGTTCAAGCAAGCGCTCGACACAGGCAAGTACAAAGCGAATATCGATCGCGATTCCAAGGTTGCGCAAGACGCGGGCATCCAAGGTACGCCCGCGTTCGTGATCAACGGTTACTTCTTGAGCGGTGCGCAACCGTTTGCGGCCTTTAACAAAATCATCAAGCGTGCACTTGGGGAAGCTCGTTGAGAGCCCCTCTCACAGCCCAGCTGGCGAACCTCCTGTTCGCTGGCTGCCTGTGTTTTGGATGTGTGAAAGAAGTCGCCCAGGGTCCTCGGAGCGAGGGCCCGTTGGGCGCACAGCCTGGCGCACGTGCCCAAACGGCAAAGCAGGCGCCAGTGGAAGCGGTCCTCAGCTTTTCGGAGCCTCCCAGCCGAGGCCCGCAAAATGCGCCGATCGTGATCGAAACCTACGGTGATTTTGAGTGCTCTTACTGTGCACGCGGAGCCGTAGTCTTGCGAAAGCTGGAGCAACTCTATCCACGCGATGTCCGCGTCGTTTGGCGGAATTTTCCCCTCGAGTTTCATGCCCGCGCTCAGCCTGCCGCCAATGCAATGTTCTCAGCCTACGAGCAAGGAGGCCATCTCGCGTTCTGGCGAATGCACGATCTACTGTTCGCAGTGCAGATGCGCTCAGGTGAGGCCAAGCTGGAAGACGCGGAGCTCGGAGCCTACGCCACCCAACTCGGGCTGGATGCGAAGCTGGTGGAGCGAGCTATCAACGAGAATCGCTATGCCGCGCGCATTAGCAAGGACATTGAGCGCGGTCGCGTGAGTGGAGTCCGCGCCACACCAACCTTCGTGATCAACGGCTTCGTGATCGAGGGCTTGGTGCCTTTAGAGGTTTTGCAGCACGCCGTGGAGGCGCTCCTCCGCCAGCGGCAAGAGCGGCTCCAGCACGCCATATGATTCACGCCATATGATTCGCGCCATATGATTGCTGCCAAGCGCGGGAGGTTCTGGAAGCGGACCAGCGTACTCGACCGGAAACCACAACCGGCACATAGTGGCTCCCGTAGGGACGGGCATGCCTCCGCAGCGATTTTAGATAGTAAGCATACGAACTACTTTTTTCTCTTCTGTGCGGGTCTCCCCCGGCTGGAGCGAAGCGACAGGCTTGGGGGAGACGGGCCGACTCCGCTCGGCCAGAGGGGGCAACCTTGTCTTCCCTCCTTCAGCTGCCAAGCGCGAGAAGCGTGGGCTCAGTAGGGGTTGTCCGAATCAGTCGCAGGCGGTTTGGGTGCCTTTGGCGGCTTCGCGGGTTTTTCGCCCGCAGGTTTTGGTTCAGCTGAGGGTTTTTTCTCGGCTGGTGCCGCGCTTGCTGGCACCTTGGGTGCGACAACTGCAGGTCTCGGGGAAGCCGGGGTTAAGGGGACACTAGCGGCAGGAATGGGGTTCACGCTGGGTGCCGGAGCGCTGGGTGCCGGAGCGCTGGGTGCCGGAGCGCTGGGTGCCGGAGCGCTGGTGGCTGGGGCGGTTTCCGTGGCGACCTGAGGCGTGGGCTCGGGTGCAGCCTGTGCTGCGGGGACGGGAACTGGAGGCGGCGGAGCTGCGGGCTTGATCAGGAAAACGTAAACGGCTGCAAGCAAGGCGACTAACCCAAGAATGATCGCGCCGAACAACCCCTTCCCACTCGACTCTTTTACGTTAACCGGCTGGGCTGCGGCTGTGCCTAGGGGCTTACGTTGGCGCGCTGGCGGAACAGTGGAGTTGGCGGATGCAGCTCGGGTGGGCGATGACGCCTGGCCCGGGCGATTCGAACGTCGCCCTTCCCGAGACTGTTGTGAGCGACTCGCCGGGGGCTGACTCAAGGATTTCGGAGGCTTGCTCGCAACCGCGCCGCCCGCTGCCTCCGTATCGTCTGCGTTGTCTGCGCTGGCAGGCTCGACCACTGCAGGTTGCGCGGGCGCACCCAGCTCAGCCTCGGAACCTCCCGCCTCGCGCAGGGCATCCCGCAATAGCTCGGCAGTCTGCTTCATGACGGTGCGATCCTCGGGGGCTGGCATGTCCGCTTCCGAGGAGCCGCTGTCGGGGAAAAACGCCGTATCATTGCCGCTCTCGGGCGGACTAAAGTTTTCGGCGGCGCTTGAGATACTCCCGAGGCCCAACATGGTGCCTTTGCGCGGGCCCATCGGAGCTGACCCGCCCGGCGCTCCCGGTGTAGGCAACGAATCCACGTCGGCATCCCCGCCGCCCGCTTCAAACGCACCGGCAGCACTGCGGCGCCCCGTCAAATCTTGGATCAGAGCCTGTGCTTCCTCATTGATCTTAATGAACTTGACGCCCATGCCAGATGGGCTTTCCTCGCTAGCGGACGCTGATTTTTCGCGCTTCCAAACCACCCGACCGACGCCCTGAAGCAGGCGCTGCTCGTCGGCAATCTTCACTTCAAATTTAAGCAGAGTGCCCGGCGGAAAAGGCGATGGGGTCTTGATAAACATCCCCCCACGGCTGATGTCGTACGAGTGGTGTTCGATGAACTCGTCGAGCGTGGCGCTCTTGTAGCGCACGGTCATCGTCAACACTTTGGCTCGCGGGTCTTTGCGGGTTTCCTGGGACATTCGCTAGCTCTCCGGCCGCCCACAAGGGTGCGCGGGCAATACGCCTTATCCTACTGGACCCCCTCCGCCAATCCAAAGAACTTGAAGGATTGGTGACAATTGCATGGCCCGCCAGCTTCAGCGCCCTCAGAAAAGAGTTGGGCCCGGCTGGGTTTGGCGCGTGATAGGCTGAAAGTCCGCATGCCAAGGCTGGACCATTTCCGGGCTTTTCCCCGCCAAGCCATCAAACTCGAAGTGAGCGTTTCCGCTGCTGGTGACTGGCTGGCCGGCGCCCAAATTCGAGATCTGAGCCTTGCAGGAGCCTGTCTTGAGCTGCGCGAGGGCCTCCAAGCAGGCGACGTGCTCGGTCTGGCGATCTCGATCCCGACGCTTTGGGACCCGTTGCAGCTGGCCGCAGTAACCAGCTGGGTGGGTGCGACGTCACTCCCGCAAGGGGTGCGCATGGGCGTGCGCTTCACGGAGGTAGATGGCCCAACGCTCCGCACCTTGATGCAACTTCTTGAGACAGCCGCCGCGCCTATCTAACGGCTCCGCGAATCTAACGATTCCGCAAATTTCTGCTCAGGTTCACGGCGTGGGCGCATGCCCGCGCAACGCGCGATCGTGAAAGAGGAGCATCTCATACGCGCCGGGGCCGCGGTTGAACGTATAGCTGTGAGTCCCGCGCACCACGTCAAACCGATGGCGAACAGCAGCCTGCTTCAACCGAGCCGAAATCGCGCTGAGCGAAGCCAAATAGTAATCCTGCTCACTCGACAGCAAACGTAGTGTTAATCTGGGATTCTTTTTCAAAGCCGCTTTGGTATAGCGTTCCAAGCTCTCGCCCTCTTCAGCGTCAAAGGCTGCCTGGAGCCCGCCCACCACTCCGAATTTCTCGGGACTCGCGAGCCCAATCGCCCAGGCGGCTCGCCCGCCCAAGCTCACACCATCAATGCCAGTCGATTCCGGAGTGCCGAGCGCAGGCGTTTCTCGATAAATCCGCGGCAGGAGTTCGGCTGTGACGAAGGCTCCGAGCGTTCGCGCCGCTAGCACGGCGTCCTCCCCGCCGAGAGTGTCGGGTGTGTAGGGCATCACCACGATAAGCCCCGCATACGGCTGCGTGCGCAGGCTCTGATTCATGCTGAGCAGGCGCTCGGGATGCGCAAATCCCAAAAACAACTCTGGCTCAAGCGGTGGCTTTTGGAGCTCATCGATAGCGCGCCCCAACCGATAATCATCGAGCCAACCGCGAGCACCGCGCCGAGGGCCCTTCAGCGCCTCACCTCGCCCATGAAAAGCCAACAGCACTGGGAATTTTTCGCCCGCATGCCGCGCTGGAAGCGACACCACCACCTGCATCGGACCCACTTTCGTTGTCGGATAAGACCAAGTGAGTTCGCTTCGCGGCAACATCGCCTGAGCTTGGGGCGTGAGCTTCGAGTCCTTCACCTGAGACGTTGCTGACTGATGGGTTACAGGTTTCATTGGGTGGGCTGAGCCAGCATTCTCGCAACCCGCTACCAACGGGAGCAGTAGGCAAAGCCGCAAAGCCGCCGTGCCGGTGAAGTGCTTAGAAGCCATCTTTCGCCAACCTAAGCGCCTTAAACACCTGAGCAGGCTCGTGTCCATCGGGGAGCCGCCCCGCCATTCCAGCCAAGATCCCTGGGGCTTCACATCGCAAAAAAGGATTGATCAGCCGCTCGCGACCCCAGGTTGATGGAACACTCGGCGCGCCCGCGTGGCGCAGCGCTGCAACGCTGAGCATGGCTTCCTGTACGGCCGCATTGCCGACCTCCACGCTCGCCGCAAATTCCAGATTTTTAGCTGAATACTCGTGCCCGCAATAGATGAGTGTAGCCTCCGGGAGCTCCGCCAACCGCTCATTCATCGAGCGGTACATCATTTCCGCGGTGCCCTCAAAAAGCCGCCCGCAGCCCGCCATGAACAGCGTATCGCCGGTGAAGGCGCAACCTTCGCCCAAGTACGCGATCGCGCCCAGCGTGTGCCCCGGAATATGCAGCACCCGAAACGTCAGCCCAATCAGCGAGAAGCTAGCGCCGTCTTCAAGAAAGTGCGTCTGCTCAGGAATGCGCCCCTTGTCGGACACGTACGCGTACACCGGCAACGGGCCCAGCTTCTGCACCAGCTCAGCGTTGCCCCCCACGTGGTCGTGATGATGGTGCGTATTCAAAATCCCGCGCAATTTTAGGCCGTTTTCGGCTAACGCCGCGAGCACCGGCACAGCTTCACTCGGATCCACGACCAAAGCTTCTTGGCTCCCCTCGGGGACCAACAAGTACGCGTAGTTGTCGCGCAAACAAGGAACCACGATGACCTGCATGCCGCGCACGTTAGCACCCGGCGGCTCTTTTTGGGGGTTTGCGGTGGATGACGAGGTTTCTCCGAGGCCGCTCTTCCCATGCCTTTCGGGCTTTGCTACACCCGGCGGCTCACGTCAGCGCCCGTAGCTCAGCTGGATAGAGTGCCGGCCTCCGAAGCCGAAGGTCAGTGGTTCGAATCCACTCGGGCGCGCTGGTTTCCTGGTCAAGGGCTCCGAGTTTAGTCATGGCCCGTGCCAGAACTGTCCGATGAACCGCCAGCTTCGGCAACGCGGCGAGCGGCACGCATCGCATCTTTGCGGTGTTGTTGAGGTAGCGCGCGTGCGCACCTAGATCGGCGTGACCGGCCAGGGCCGAAGCCTGTTGAGCAGATAGCCCTGCGTCGGCAAGCGCTTGATTGTAGGCGCGGCGCC
>Ga0163144_10016044_pt1 | contig 15375 bp, 12 predicted proteins | sample OliLak19BULKMAT1_FD_123175 | JGI IMG/M metagenome (GOLD analysis project Ga0163144, IMG submission 123175) | Freshwater microbial mat bacterial communities from Lake Vanda, McMurdo Dry Valleys, Antarctica - Oligotrophic Lake LV.19.BULKMAT1 | ecosystem: Environmental > Aquatic > Freshwater >...
CAAAAATGCTCGCTCTCTGAAGGTGGTGTTGGGGTTTTTTTTTGGGCGATTTTTTGGGAGTAAAAAAGGGGCGAAGGGGGTTTTACGAATTCAAGCAGCCCCACCACGGAAGGGGGGGGTGGGGGGGGGCCGGAAGCTGCGAAGTGGAAGCGGTGATAGTCCACGGGACATAATCGAATAACAATGGCCCAACCGTCTTTGAACTTTTCGGCGGTGGCTTCGTTGTTGCCCAGCACTTGAGCCACTGAAAGAGATTGCCCTTTAAAGTAAAGAGGCACTTCGGGTTCCGTGATTGGATAGACCGACACTCGGCCTTCGGCTGGACTGCCAAGTTCGTTTTCATCTTTAGGAAAGGGGCGCACTCCGCCGCGCAGTTGGCGCACAAAGAAATCGTTGAAGGTGGCGAAGGAGTCGGCACTTTCGGAAAAGTCGTTCATGTTGATTCTAAACTCTCTGATGAATGGAAGAATGCGGGGACGGCTGAAATTGGATTTCATGAAGGCGCCTACAAACGCGGAGATGATTTTTTGTAGAAGGGCGTTGCCTGTGAAGCCTCGACCGAGGCGTTTGTGGTAGGCCCATTCGATCCATTTTTCGCCGTATGTTTTTTCTTTGAAGATCTGACCTGATTGACGGTCCATGACGGGATATTCGAGCATGGGGCGATGCTACACGGTCTTGATATTTTGGGCTATAGTTCTCGGTTGCAGAATTCCTTATCCCGTTGTTGACCCTGACCGCTATGGAAATTGTTCTTGGCATCGACATTTGAAGGCTGAATTGTTTTCGGTCATGGGGCATGGCTTCTCTGGTCGTGTTTTCTTTAGACTCCGTTATCACTGCAGTGGGTATGGTGGTGGCAGTGGGGGTTATGCTCGTTTCGGCCAAATCAATCGGCACATTTGAAGAGAAGCAGCCTACGGTAAAAATTCTTGCATCTTTAGATGCGAGAAAGTGAATGCTGACTATTCTCAAGTTTGAATTGTACTAAAGATGGTACCCGGGAAAGGACTTGAACCTTCACGCCTTGCGGCACCAGATCCTAAGTCTGGCGTGTCTACCAATTCCACCACCCGGGCACGTTTTAACAGTTCGTAATTCAATGTGAAGTAGCCTTTTGTGTCAAGCTTCCAAAGGGGCTTAGGGCGCTTTTGCGTTGTAGGCCTGTTGCCACGATTCTCTAAGTCTTAGGACGCGGGGGTTGTCGGCCTGAATCTGGACGGCTTTGTGAAGGGTGTCCGAGGCCGCTTTGAGTTCGCCTAAACGTAGAAAATACTCTGAATAGTTGGTGTAGAACTCAAGGCATTTGGCTCCGGCCTCATGTGATTTTTCGAGGAGCTTTAGGATGGGTTCAAGAGAACCCGTCGAAAAGAGCTTTTGGCAGCAAATGTCGATCGCTTGAGGGTCCAGAGGATCGGCCTCGAGCAGCTGAAAGTGCGCGTTTTCGTAGGCTTCCAAAATAGAGGGGTATGAGTCGGTTGCACTGGGTTTGAGGTTGGATAAGAGGCGGCGAAGTGCTGGGAGGGTCTCGTCTACGACGTCTTTTGTTTGCTCAAAAAGTTTGAGGAGTTGAAAGCAGGATTCGTGATGTTGGGTTCTGGTTACAGCGAGTTCAAGGATACGGGGTCTGAGCTTGCGAGAATAGGGAGCGGGGTCCTTCAGAAGAGTGTCGAAGAGCTTTATCGTGTGGCTGATGAGCATCACTTCTCGAGGAGGTGGGCCCGAAGTATCGATGTCGGTGCTCAGAGCTTGATCTATCCGATGAAGAAGGGCGAGAATTTTTTCAAAATTAGAAGCGGTTTTTTGATGTTCAAAAATACTCAGTTGCACTTCGAACGCTTCGGTATAGTTCTGGAGTTTCATCGCATTTTCTAGGTGGTTGAGACGGATGGAAATGCTGTTAGGGTTCCGCTCTTCCAGCTCGCATAGCACGATGTTCGCTTCATTAAGATGATCACCGCCTAAAAGGGAGAGAACTTGCGCTCTCAATATCGCAAAACCAAGATGTTCTTTTTCCATTCCTAGATCACGAAGTTTGCTTAGAATGACGAGCGCTTCATTTAGTTTTTTCTCAGCTACGAGAGATCGTATTTGTTTGAGAAGGGTGAGCCATTGTGGAGGCTTTTTTGCTAAGGCGATGGCGGACTCAAGTGTTTGATTGAGTTTTTCGATGGTGAAGGGTTTCTCTAGAAAATTATAAGCCCCTAGTTCGATATAGCTTTGTTTTCGATCTTCAACAGGAGCCTCCGCATGGAAGGAGTTAATTCCGTGTTGCATCTGCTCTCGGCAGGGTCTTAATAAACATAAGAATGTAGCTTCCGAATTTTGAACATACTCGTTTTGAGTTTTTTGAAGAATTTCGGGAATTGTTGGACCTGCATAAAGGGGTTCTCCGTCAGGCTTTATTGTATCGAAGGTGTCATCCAGTATGATGAAATCGAATCCGCGTTTTTCGGCTAGCTTTTCGAGTAATTCCTCACTCGAATTGGCCATCACGATATTCTCTAAGAGACGACTTAAAAAGGGTCGAAGCTGACTTCTCTCTTCGCGACTCTGTACATAAACTAAAGTTCTCAACGAGTCCCCCCCGATTAGATTACGTTGACTAGTTTAGCAAAAAAGAATTCGCTTGTGTCGCCAAAATGTCTATAAGGGGAAATGTGCCCGTTAAGTTTTTGTTAAAGACTGCGAATGAGAAAGGCAGCCCCTTGGCCGCCGCTGATACAAAGAGTGGCAAGACCCAGCTTTTGAGAGCCTCTGCGTTTAAGCTCATGTGCGAGTGTCACGAGTATGCGGGTGCCAGTAGCACCAATCGGATGACCTAAGGCGATAGCTCCTCCGTTAACATTAATTTTATTATCGGGAATATTAAGAACGCGTTGGCATGCGATCACCTGTGCGGCAAAGGCTTCATTGATTTCGACAATTTCCAAATCATCTGTTGTGAGTTTTTGTCTTTCGAGAAGTTTTTGGGTGCATTCGATAGGTCCGAGACCCATGAGTTTGGGGTCGAGTGCGCAGAATTCCCAATCAATAATTTCAGCGAGAGTGTCAGAATGTTTTTGAGCGACCACATCCACAAAAGCGGCGCCATCGGTGATGCCGCTTGAGTTGCCTGCGGTGATGCTTCCAGTTTTTGAAAATACAGGAGAGAGTTTTGCGAGCGACTCTAGGGTGGAGTCGGGGCGTGCGTGTTCGTCGACGGCAAGGAGGGTTTTTTGAGTTTTGAGATCGATGATGGGAAAAGTTTCGGATGCGAAAGTGTTTTCTTTAAGGGCTCGTCCTGCTTTGAGTTGCGAGTTCAGCGCGAACTTGTCTTGCTCTTCGCGAGTCACCTTAAACTGAGGAACTACAAATTCTTCAACAGTGGCACCCATGAGGCGATCGGCCATGGGGCAAAAGAATCCGTCGCGGTGCATGCCGTCGACAACTTCTAAGTGTCCCATTTTATTTCCCCAACGTGCTTTGGGTAATAGGTAAGGAGTGTTGCTCATGCTTTCTACTCCCCCACAAATAACTCGTTCAGCGTGGCCTAGGGCAATTTTTTCGGCACCCGCAATTACGGAGCTGATGCCTGAGGCACAAGCGTGGTTGATTGTGATGGCAGGAATTTTTTCTGAGAGACCCGAGTAAATCGTAGCTTGACGGGCAGTATTGGGGCCGCCGCCAGCTTGGCGCGCATGGCCGACATAAACAAAATCAACGGGTGTGTTTGAACTTTTAGAAGGCTTTTCGAGAAGGGCTTTCAGGCACGCCGTGGCAAGATCTTATGCCTGCAAATTCACAAGAGCGCCTCCGAAACGACCAATCGGAGTGCGGAGGGCCGATTGAATATAGACGGGGCGTGGAAGGCGAGGAGTGAGCGTTTTCATAAGATCTATCTTTATCATAGACCTCTGGAAGATGTCTTTTTCTACGTTATGCTTAATATGAGGGGGGCATGCTCTTGGGCAAGCACGTTAAGTATCCAGAAGGCCATGTTCTGTTGCGAAAATTACACACACCACTTCCGTTGATCGAGAGGGGTGAGGGAATTTATCTATACGATGCCGAGGGCAAGCGTTACATCGATGGCTCCTCAGGGGCTCTCGTTTGCTCCGTGGGGCACGGACAAAAAGAAATCGTAGATTCTATTTGCTCTCAAATTTCTAAAGTCGCCTATATCAACGGCAATCACTTTCATTCTCAGTTGTGTGAGGATCTGGCAGCCAAGCTTTGCGAACGCGCTCCTGGTCGACTGGATCGAGCGTTCTTTTTGAGTTCGGGAAGTGAGGCTATTGAGGCGGCTGTTAAGTTTTGTCGCCAATACTTTTTCGATAAAGGAATGGATAAAAAATTCAAGGTCATTGCTCGCACCCCAGGGTATCATGGCAACACTCTTTTTGCTTTGTCTGCTTCGGGAAGGCCTCGTTACAAAAAGTTTTTTGGTCCGCTTTTGTCAGATGTGTATATGGTGCCCACTCCTTATGAATATCGAGCGCCTGTTTTTGATTATGATAAAGAGGGCGGCGATTACTATATAAAATTTATTGAAGAGGTCATTGCTCGTGAGGGGGCAGAAACTATTTCCTGTATCTTATTAGAGCCTGTGAGTGGAACCTCAACTGGCGGCTCTTGTCCTCCCAAAAACTATCTCAGACGTTTGCAGGAACTCTGTCGCAAAAACGACATTCTCATTATTGCTGATGAGGTTTTGTGTGGCGCGGGCCGCACCGGAACTTTCTATGCGAGTGAACAGGAGTTTTTTGAACCCGACTTGTTGATTCTTGGGAAGGGTTTGAATGGCGGCTATGCTCCTTTGAGTGCCTTGATCACACGTACCGATTTGCTTGATGTGATTGCTAAAAATTCTCAAAGTTTTATGCACGCACAAACTTATATCAACACTCCGAGCAGTTTGGCAGCAGGTCTGGCAGTTGTGGAATTCATGGATCGACATCGAGTTATCGAAAAGTCTCAATCTGTAGGCGCCTATTTCCAGGCTGAACTCAAAGAGCTCACGACTTATGAGGGTGTGGGACATGTGGGTGGCAGAGGGCTTTTGGCTGGTTTGGAACTTGTGGCAAACAAAACCACTAAGGAGCCTATAGCAAGAAGCTTTAAAGCTTCTGAGCATCTCACGGATATCCTTTTTGCAAAGGGACTAATCACTTGGATCAACTCTGGACAGATTGATGGAGAACGGGGAGACCTGCTCACCTTGGGACCTCCACTTACAATCACTCAAGAGCAAGTGGATGAAATGCTTCTCATCCTACGTGCAGGTCTCGAGGAATGGATTCAAAAAATGAAAAAACTCGGAGTTGTTTTTGAATGATCCACGTGGATCAGAGGCTCCATTCGATCTTTTTGTTCTCGATCCAAAGGCCTTGAAATGCAGTGGCTTTGCGCGTGAGATGGTCCACTTCGAGGCCACCACAAGTTGCTCCAGCATGAGGGTCTTTGCTGGATGCTGGAATGCAAATGCTTTTGCAAACCGAACCTTCTATAAAAAGTTCCTTACGAAGAGAGGCGCCATCCATAGTTTGTGCGTTTTCTTTTATGCATAGCTCTTGAAGTGCTTTGTATCGTTTATGGGTGGTAGGGCTTTGGCGTTCCATGATCTCTTCTTTGGCCAGTGAGCCGACATAGTGATTGGTATGAAAGAGGAAAGCGTTGTCGTTATTTTTAATCGCGCCTGTTTGTTCCCACTTCAAACCTGTGGTTTCGATGTTAACGGAGTTGTTGGCATCGAAGAGCAGGTAGTTGTGTCCTGAGCTGGGTATGTTTTGCGCGAGAGACTGCGCAGCTTCTTGAACGTTGCTTTGGGCGAGCATGAGTCGAACGAGGCCCGGCCAAACGAGGCCTGAGCGAGATGTTTCTTTGCAGTGCATGTTGTTGATCATCACGCTGAGTCCATGCGTGTTGACGCCGGCGAGGCCGAGACAGCCTGTTACGGTGAGAATGTGCATCGGGTGCGGATCTTCGACTTCTAGAAGCAGCATGTAGGGAGTTGCGCTTCCATGCATATCCCAAGTTTGTGCAGCGTAGTTAGCTTTAGATGATTTAAGGGCGACGATGGAGCAACCGTCTTCGACGCGCGTGTTGTCACCCGCGGAAAAGTCGCGGAGGTCGGTGTAGGCGTTGAGTGCCATGAGATCTTCGAGTGAGACACCAGATGCTTTAGAAATGCCGAGACACTCTTGGTAGAGGCGCGGGTATCTTTTTTGGAGAGTGTTAGCGTGATCGAGGCAAAGTTGGGATATGGCCTCTTGGGTCCAGCCTTTGAGGTAGCCGTTGAGGAGTCCCTTGCGAATCTCGGTCAATTCTTGAATGGGTTGGCGGAGCTCTTCACCGTGTTGGAGTCCCCAAGAATGAGGGTCATGGCCTTTGAGTTTGAGGTGGTAGAACATGCTTCTATTCTACCATTGTTTAGGGTCTGCGGCACCGTGAGAGCATGCAGCACCGCTAGGGCATGCAGCACCGCTAGGGCATGCAGCACCGCTAGGGCATATTAGCGAGAAGCTTTCGCTTGAGAAGGGCAAGGCTGAACTCATCGCCATCCCAAGTGGAAATCATCATCAAGGGTTTGTCTAAAAAGAGCGACTCTTTGACCGCTAACACGCCAAGTTGATGTCCTGCGTAAAGAAGAAGGGCGTCACAGGGTATTTTGTTTCCTGCCAAGCAGAAATCTTTTTTTGATGCGGCCCAAAATGATGTTTTGTTCTCCGCCAAAATAAAAGGAATGGCGTGCTTTTGGCAGAGCTCAGAAATCTTTTGAAGATCTTCGATCTTCTTTTCATAATCTTTGATCTTAGGGTCGGGAGTTTCGGCGTAGAAACCAAGTAAGCTCTGAGTGTCTTTTTTGCTGCTTAGAAACTGCGCGAGTTCTTTGGAGTTTTCAAATACGGGCCAATCGAAAAACCTGTGTCCCCAAGGTCCGCCCAGACTGCGGGCACATGCGGTGCTTTGTCCAAAGTAGGAGCCTTCGAGGCTTAGGGCTTCAGTGGCTTGAGGGCGGAAGTAACGTAAAAGACGAAGAGACTTGTCGGCTGTCTCTGCTCGGCCAGAGGCATAGTAAAGATGGCGCATGTCTGGCGGCAAAAACTCAGCGAGGATTTGAGTGTTGCGAATGTAATGGCGGCTTACAAAGTTTGAGAGAGTGATTTTGTTTTTTAAGCTGCCTTCGAGAAGGTCGCCTACGTGAAATTTTTTGCTGCTCTTTCTAAAACTCAAGCTTTGATAAAGCGCGCGACCTTTGCCCCCGTAATCTTTCTCGTTCACGTCGGTGACAATTCCTGAGAGTCGAAGGTTGAGTCTTGCCATGGCCTTGGCCTCGGGGTGTCGATTGCGGCTTTTGAGTGCGGTGCAATCTTTCATCATGGCTTCGATAAACTGCTCACATTTGAAACGAAAGCCGAGTCCTTTTCCCTGAGCTGTTTTGTTGAGAGTGAGGTCGTAGGAGTAGAGGCAGCTTTCGTCGTGTCCTTCGGGGTCACGATCGAGCATGGGCAACTTGGAGAAAAGAGTAACAGGTGCTGCTCCGCTGATTCCTAAAAGGCTGTCTCCCTCGAATGCGACATGAACAACGGCACGAGGGTGTTTGTTGATTTCAATAAACTCCTGCGCGAGGGTTTGGCGTGCGGGTTCATAGGATTCTTTTTGAAGTTGGTCTATTTGAGGTGCGATCTTTTCGAGAAAAGCATTGTCAGCAGCACGAAGTTGGGTTCCAAAGAAGCGAGAGCAATCCCACATGAGATCGAGTCGAGTGTAGTCGCATTCCTTTTGATAGCGCTGGACCAAATCCTCGATAGCTTTTGGAGGATGGCTGAGGCTGTATTGGCTATCGAGCGACATGTGCAACACTTGGGGGACGGCTCCTACTACTTTGTGAAAGGCACGATCCCATTTATCCGAAGGCAACTCGCCAAGTTTGTCGATGTTTTGTTTTGTGTAGATCTCAGGCCAGATGGAGTGGGTCTCAAAGGACGGCTTGGCTATTTTTTCTGTAAGAGAAGCTGGATATTCAGCTAGCCATTTTTCGTAAGAAGATTCTATTTTTAGGAGGGCATCTTTTTCAAGATCTTCGAAGCAGTGGAATAAGTTGGAAAAGATTTCTAGGAGTTCCTGTTCTTGAATTCCCACCCGCATTCTGAATCGTGCGGTGGTGTCGCCAGCCGGATAGAAAAGCAGACCACGAGGAAAACGTTTGCTGATGAGCGCGGTGAGTGTTTTGGCATCGGGCAATTCAAAAGAAAAGGCGTATCCCTGATTTCTTGGAGCGAAAGCATTTGTTGTTCCGATGTGTCGGCAAAACTTTTCTAAATGTGTACGGATTTTGCTTTCGAGTTCGGTGGGATTGTTTTCGAGAATCTCTACGGCTTGAAGATAGCCTCGGTGCAGTGATGCTGGACATGTTTCATCGATAAAATCTGGCATTTCGTAGCGCGTGATACAGGCTCCTACTTGAGCCTTTTTGGCCACATAGAGGGCGTCGGGATTGTCAGGGTTTCCATCGGCATCGACCAGTTTGAAATGTTTGTGCCAGAAGAAGGGGCCACCAAGTCCGAATCCGCTTTGCACTTCATCTATCACGAGGGAAACATCGTGGGCACGTGTGAGAATTCTTAGTGCGCGGAAGAATCTTGCGCTCGCATAGCGATCGCCTCCCTCACACTGAATCGGTTCAATGAGCACAGCGAGTGGCGCTTCTTTTTGAATCTCTTCTCGCACCTGAATGAGCGTGGCTATTTCTGATTCGAGAAGAGGATCTTTAGTTTGGGTGAATGTTCTGAGCTGATTTTCAAATGACGAGTTTGCGGAAGATGCCCAGAGCTTAAGCCAGCCTTCGGGTTCCTCTTTGTTTGTCTGAGGAGCTTTGTCTTCTGGAAATTCAAGAAAACTCACGAGGTCTTTGTAAATTTCAAAAGGGATTCTTTTTGCGGGACTGTGAGTCGTGTGAAGAGCCAAAAGGGTGCGTCCGTGAAATGAGCCTTCAAAAGCTAAAACACGTCGGCGTTCGGGATGTTGTGTTTGGCAAGAGCGAAGAGCGGTTTCCATGGCTTCGGCACCCGAATTAACCAAATAGACATGGTCGAGTTGAGAGTGAGTGCTCATTAGGCGTTTGAAGCCTCGAGCCACATCCCAAATTTTAAAGTCTTGCTCTGACTCCTGAAGCTCGGGGCGAAGAAGGAGCGCATTGCGAACTCTGTTGTTGTGACCAATGGCGAGTGAGGCGATTTGTGAAGCGGCATCGAGAAAGGAAATGTGGTTTTCTTCATCCGCCACCAGATAGGATGAGGTTGATTTCCAAAGGTCGACTACGAATTTTTTCTTTTCTGGCACAATGAGCTTTTGATCGTAAAGTTCGTTGAGGAGCGATTCGCTTCGAGGAAGGCTTCCTTCTTTAAATCCACTGGCACAAATGTGTTGAGGGCGTTTCCAGAATTTGCATTGAAGGTTTTCTTTGAGCAAAGACTCTCTGACTCGGTTGAGTTCTTCGAGAACTCCACGCACTTGAGATCCCGACGAAAGCACGCTTTTGGGGACTTGAAGCAGGTTACTTTGGAGTGAAATTTTTAGTTTTTCGCAATTTTTGTTTTTAAGCTGCGTTAAGTCGAGGTTTTGACCCTTCCAAAAAAGTGCTTCCACATCGGGAGTGTATTCGATCTGAATCGATTCTAAGTCTTCTCTGACCTGAAAGGGGAGGTAGGAGAAGAGGTCTAGGGCTTCGAGGAATAAGATTCTATCGTGATGCATATAATTCTTTGCTTTCGGAAAGTTTCAAAATAGCAAAATACTAGCTAATCTTCGAGGGAGCGGGAGTAATAGATCATGGCTAATAAGTTATGCACAATGAAAGAAGCTATCTCTGAGAGTGTTAGAGATGGATCTAGTGTCTACATTGAGGGTTTCACACACCTAATTTGTTTTGCGGCGGGACATGAAATCATCCGGCAAGGCATTAAGAACCTTTGTGCCATTCGTCTGACTCCCGATCTTGTTTACGACCAGATGCTTGAGGCGGGATGCATCAGCAAGATGATTTATGGATGGGCAGGCAATCCAGGGGTCGGAAGTTTGCATGCGTTTCGTAGGGCGGTTCAAAAGAGCGAGCCCAACACGATTGAGCTCGAAGAGTATTCTCACTTTGGAATGGTGAGTCGCATTCAGGCAGGAGCTGCGAAGCTTCCCTTCTGGCCACTTCATAATTATGCGGGCACCAACATTCCCGACAACAATCCCAACATCAAAACGATCATTTGTCCTTTTACGGGACGAGAGTTGGCGGCTGTTCCTCCTTTGGAGCCTGATGTGGTTATTCTTCATTGTCAGCGCGCTGACAATGAGGGCAATGCTCAAGCTTGGGGACTTTATGGAACTCAAAAAGAGAGCGCCTTTGCCGCAAAAAAAGTCATAGTGGTGGCTGAAGAAATTGTTGAAGCCTCGGTGATTCGTTCTGATCCCAATCGCACGATTGTGCCCGGTTTTTTGGTGACCCATGTCGTGCATGAACCATGGGGTTGTCATCCGAGTTTCGTGCAAGGTCATTATGATAGAGACAACGATTTCTACGTGAAGTGGGACGACATATCTCGCGAGCGTGAAACCTATCGTAACTATTTGGAAGAGTTTGTGTTGGGTTGTAAAGATCGCGACGCTTACACCAAGAAAATGGGCTCTCAGCTTATGGATCAATTGAGGGCGAAATCAAGAATGTGCGAAGGAGTGGACTATGGCTTCTAAAGATAAGAACTACACACCCTCTGAAATGATGGCGGTTCGCGCCTCGAAAGAGCTGAAAGATGGCGACGTTGTATTTGTGGGAATTGGTTTGCCTAACGTGGCTTGCAACTTAGCGCGAGAAACTCACGCGCAATCTCTCTATCTAATTTATGAATCAGGTGCGGTGGGTGCTCAGCCCGAGCGTCTTCCTGTGTCGATTGGGGATCCTGCTTTGGTTACGGGTGCGCTGAGCATTGTGAGTCAGTCAGAAATTTTTCAGAACTATCTTCAAGGCGGACGCATTCAAGTCGGTTTTTTGGGCGGCGCTCAAATTGATAAGTATGGCAACCTGAACACTACCGTGATTGGAGACTATGCGAAGCCCAAAGTGCGTTTGCCCGGGAGTGGTGGCGCGTGTGAAATTGCGGTGCACGCACAAAAGGTTTTAATTGTAATGCGCATGTCACCTAAAAGTTTCGTTGAAAAATGTGATTACATCACGAGTCCGGGGAACTTTTCCCTAGGGAAAACGCGTAAAGAGTGGGGGCTGCCTGGTGCGGGCCCTCAAACTCTGATTACAGATCTGTGTGTGATGACTTGGTCTGATGCGGAAGGGGAATTTGTTGTGACGGAGCTTTATCCCGACGTCACTCGGGAAATGGTTGAAGCACAGTGCGGTTGGAAGCCTAAATTTGCAAATAAAACACGGGACGCTGGTGTGCCCACGGAAATTGAACTCAAGCTCTTGAGAGAGAAGCTTGACCCACAAAAACTTTATCTTTGATTTGTTGAACTCAAATCAAACTTTAGTTCCATATTTTAGTTCCATATTTTAGTTCCATAGAAGAGTCCAAAAATGTTTCCAAGAGCTGGCATCGACATCGCGCATTGTGATGTAGGGAGTGTGTTCGTTGGGTTTAGAGGTGTCTACGCGTATTCCCCAAAGGAAGTGTTTCGCACTATCCGGCAGCATGGAATAGCGGAAGTCGGCTAAGACTCCCTTCTGAGTGGGGTGCCAGACTAGGAAGTCGTTGGAAAACCAAGCAAATCTTTTGATGTCTTTGGCGAGGACGGAATCCTGAGTAATCTCGGGGTGATCTGAAAGTTGGAATTTGGGGAGGCTCCCTCCCTCAAAGAGTAGTGCGCTCCCAAGAAGAGGAACCCGCACGGCGTCGGTATAGAACTTGTCTTCGGTTTCGTAGATGCCGCGATAGAGGATCATATTTCCAAAACTGGGTTTGGCGTGAATTCGGAGTGCGATGTGATTTCTTTCAACAGCTTTGGCTTTGAGTATTTCAATGGCTCGATGGTGTTGGAAAGCGCCTAGAAACATATAGGCGAATGAAAAGATGAGGGCGTAGCGGCTCCACCTGAGTGATTTTTTCTTAGCTGTGCGAAAGACTAAATAGAGAAGAGGGATTGTGTAGGCAAGGTCCACAATGGAAACAATGTCCCATGCGACGCGGAAATTGCTGAAGGGCCAAAAAAGTTGGGTTCCGTAGCTCGTGCATGAATCAAGGAGCGCATGAGACGCAAAACCTAAAAAACAATAGAGATAGGCTCGAGTCCAAGAGAGCTTGAAGAATGAATTGAGTATGAGAGTGCAGATCAAGGCGCCGAAAGGAATGAAGACTAGCGAGTGGGTGAAATGGCGATGGTATTCGAGAAAGAGAAGAGGGTCTGTTTGGGATTTAATGAAGATGTCCAGATCGGGCGCCATTCCTGAAAGCCATCCGAGCCAAAGAGCCTTTTTGATTTCATCTTTTCTCTTGGAGCTGACACCATTGAGAGACCACGTGGCTCCTAGAACACCTTGTGTGATGGGATCCATTAGAAAAGATCTTTCATATTTAGAGGACCCTTGGAAGGTTTAGCTATGAGTGATGAAAGTTTCTGTGCGAGCACAAGGGCTCCACGCGCGAAGAGTTTACGGGCTTCGGCGCGGTGAATGAGTTCTATTTTTTCGTGAGGACCAAGAATTAACACACGGTGAGTCCCAGGATCTGAGCCTCCACGGGTCGAATGCATTTCGACTTTGTGCATAGAGACATCCTCTATACATTTTTTGAGATGAAGGGCGGTTCCGCTGGGCGCGTCTACTTTGTGGATGTGGTGCGATTCAAAAATTGAAAATTTGTAGTTGGAGTCGAGAGACTGGGCCAAGACTTGGAGCGCTCGCGAGGTAGAAGCAATTCCAAGGCTTGTGTTGGGAACAAGAGCCAATGGAGTTTTGGAAAAGGTTTTGACGAGCTCTTTGCTTTCGCTGGGGCTGAATCCCGTCGTACAAACAAGTGCACGAGGGAGTGGGGAGCTTGAGTTTTTGAAAGCTCGGGTCCAAGTCAATGTTCCCTTAGGTTTTGAAAAGTCGATGACAATTTCGACTTCGCTTAAGGTGAGTTTCTTCAATTCGTTTTTAGATCGGAGTGAGCCACACCAAACAAGTTGGAAAGTTTTTTTGAATTCAGAATCTTGAGAAAGAATTTCTTGAACACTTTTACCCATGCGTCCTGAAGCGCCAACGAGCGCAAGTTTTAGGGGTTTTGATTTTTTCAAGAGTGGTCACCTAGTGATTTGTCTAGAGCCATGAGTTTTTCTAGTTTGCTTTTGTCCATGGGAACAAGTGGTTCGGCAAAATCATCATGCTGGATGAGTCCTCGGGAATGAAGAGTCGATTTTACGGGAATGGGATTGGCTTCCCAGAAGAGCGCTTCGATGAGCGGTCGGCATTTGTTTTGCTCTGAAGCGGCATCGGCAATTTTAGTTGCTTTAACATCGTCGTAGATTTTGCGCATGCGACGTGGAATGAGGTGGGTGGCCACACTGATAACTCCGTTGCCTCCTGCACAAAGGAAAGGTTGGAATGTGAAGTCATCTCCCGAGAGGAGAGCCATTTTGTCTCCCAGCACTTCGACACTGTGGAGAGCTCTTTGAATGTCGGCGCTGGCATCTTTGACCGCGATAAAACATTTAGCAAGCGATGCTTCGCTCCTTAGAAGTTCGGCGATGGTTTCTACTTGAATGCTAGAAGCCGCGCGACCTGCAACTTCATAGATACAGATAGGCAACCCGATTTGTGCGAGCGCACGGTAGTGATAAAGGAGCCCTCTTTGTGGGGCTTTGATGTAGGCGGGAGGGCTAACAAGAAGCGCATCGTATCCCAACTCGGCAATGAGTTTGGCTGTTTGCAGGGAGGCTTCTGTTCCGGAAATGCCCACGCCTGCAACAAGGGGAACGCGACCCGCAACGATGCGTTTGGCTTCTTTGAGCAATGTGGAATAGTTGCTTGCGCTCAGGAGTGAGCCTTCGCCCGTAGATCCTGCGATAACGAGACCTGTGAGGGTTTGGGTATCGAGTTGCGCGTTGATAAGTTTTTCGAGGCTTTCAACATCCACCTTTAGGGTGGAGTTCTCTTTTTTGAGAGGGGTGACAAGAGCGGTCCATGTTCCAAACCATGATTCTTTTTTGAAGAGATTCGACATTACTAAAGGTCTTAAGTCGCGTCGTTGAGTTGTGCAAGCATCGCATTGCGGGTGATCTCTGCGACTTTGTGTCGTTCATCGGGGCGATAGCCTGCGGTTGGGATCTGGGGGAGCACATAAAAATCGACGGTCATGCCCGGTTTCGGAAAGAATTCGTTTTTGTTGATGATATCGATGGCGCCCTTGACCACAACGGGTTGAACGGGAACTCCTGCCTCGATGGCTACCGAAAAAGATCCTGTTTTAAAAGTTTGAAGTTTTCCGTCGCTGCTGCGAGTTCCTTCGGGGGCAACCCACACCTGAAGGCCTGATTGTATTCTTTCTTTGATGCCGGCAATGGCTTTGATTCCTGCTTGGCGATTGCCTCGATCAATGGGAATGAATTCGGCGGCTTTGATACACCATCCAAAAAATGGAATTTTAAACAGCTCGGCTTTGCCCACCATTCGGATGTGACCTGAGAGGGCTTCAAAAACTACGGGTATATCGAGATGGCTTTGATGGTTGGTAACGATGAGGCAGGGGTCTTCGGGTTTGTAGGCCGAATTAAAATGGGTGCGTACTTTTACTCCTATGAGAATGAGGCTGAAGCGATTCCATGAGCGAACACCGTGGGTCATCCATGTTCGCTTGCCGCTTAATGCACATACAAGAATGATGGGTGTCCAGAGGAGCACACTTAAGGCAACAAGAACGATTCCCACGAAAGATCGAAGCCGCCATAGCGGGCCTGGATAGGAGAAAACTTTCATTTTGAATCGTCCTTTTTGTCGGAGGTGAGCGCAGAGTGAGGTCCGCTCTGTGTGTGTTGAGGAACGGGATTTTTGCGCACGCCGCATTGAGTTATAAGGGTTAACCCCAAAAAGATCAAAATTCTCATAGACTTCTTTGCTTGTGACGCCCTCATGCTACACTGACAATAGCTCCTATTGCTGAGGTATTGAACATGGCTGATCAAGAAAATACACTAACATCGCTGATTGAATTTGTTGTGAAGGCTCTCGTCGATGCACCCGACCAAGTTAGAGTGTCCGCTGTTCGTGGCGAACAAACTACTGTTATTGAGTTGCACGTTGCTAAGGAAGACCTTGGCAAAGTGATTGGTAAGCAGGGACGTACTGCTCAATCATTGCGCACAATTCTTAATGCTGCATCTACTAAGCTTAAGCTTCGCTCTGTACTCGAAATTATC
>Ga0163144_10016046_pt1 | contig 15375 bp, 8 predicted proteins | sample OliLak19BULKMAT1_FD_123175 | JGI IMG/M metagenome (GOLD analysis project Ga0163144, IMG submission 123175) | Freshwater microbial mat bacterial communities from Lake Vanda, McMurdo Dry Valleys, Antarctica - Oligotrophic Lake LV.19.BULKMAT1 | ecosystem: Environmental > Aquatic > Freshwater > Lake...
AAATCCGCCACCACCACCGCCTTCAGATCTTCCTTCAGGTCTTGGTCCGCGGTTAAATCCGCCACCACCACCGCCTTCAGATCTTCCTTCAGGTCTTGGTCCGCGGTTAAATCCGCCGCCACCGCCGCCTTCAGATCTTCCTTCAGGTCTTGGTCCGCGGTTAAATCCACCGCCACCGCCGCCTTCAGATCTTCCTTCAGGTCTTGGTCCGCGGTTAAATCCACCACCACCGCCACCTTCAGATCTTCCTTCAGGTCTTGGTCCGCGATTGAATCCACCACCACCGCCGCCTTCAGATCTTCCTTCTGGTCTAGGTCCGCGATTGAATCCACCACCACCGCCGCCACCTTCTGGTCTTGGCCCACGGTTAAATCCGCCGCCACCTGCAGGTCTTCCTTCTGGTCTTCCTTCTGGTCTTCCTTCAGGTCTTGGTCCGCGACTAAATCCACCACCACCTGCAGGTCTTGGTCCACGGCTGAATCCACCGCCGCCGCCTTCAGGTCTTGGTCCGCGGCTGAAGCCACCACCACTGCCGCCACTTGCTGAACGACTGCCGCCGGACGAGCCACCATAGGAACCGCCTGGTTTGCGAGCTCCGCCCCCAGACCCACCATAGGATCCGCCTGGTCGACCTGCACCAGGTCTGCCGGCTCCCGGCCTGCTTCCACCACCAGGTCTACCGCCGCCGCCGCCCGGGCGACCGCCTCGACTTGGACCACGTGAACCACCATTACTTGACATTCCCATTGTTCTCTGTCCTTGACTGAAACTTAGATTTACTGCCGCTTTGCGGTATTTACCATGGACATAACACTCGAGACATGAATAATGGACTCAGGTAGTCCTCATTCCAAAATTTTGCGTAAAATCATGCTATTCGACGTAGTCTTATTCGGTTTGCCCATCGCTTTATCTATCTGCCTGGCCGCTCACGCAGTCAGAGATGACGATAAACGCTTCTGGTTACCCGCGTTCTCGTTTTTCGCCTACTGCATGTTTTACCTGGCAGGAGGGCGGGATGTATTACTTTATCTCACTACGGCCCTAGTTATGATGAGCGGATGCGCAATTAGCGGCGCTCCGTAACGTAGCAAAGAGGAAATTTTACTCAGAAAACTCTAGCGCGGGGTCAAGAACTGCGCTTTTTCGCTGCTGGCACTACCACTGAATGTCTATTCTGCTGCGCTTCCGCTAGCGATCGCATAGCAATATTATGCTTTTTTAGCCATCGAGAGATAGTATTTGGGTCACACCACTTATTTTCGGTCTCGCGATAAATCTTGGCAATTTCCACAGTACTGAGCTTCTCTTTGACATATTTCTGCTGTAGCCAGTCTTTGTCTTGATAGAGCGTCTTGGTTCTAAGAGTCTTGCCCACAGCTAAATCCACCATTAAATTAGTAAGGATGCACAACGGTCAATCAAGGAAATTCCAGTACTTTATACCCGCTTATACTACATATTCTAATTGCCCAGTATGATTTAAGGACTGCTTTTCTACTTTAATTTCAAAGGCGGCATCTAACCGTGTCAATGAAAAAAGACTTTCGCTTGCCGCAAATAGACAAAATCTTGCGCGAGCCTGCTCTGACAAAATTCGACCGGCTCAAGCGAGAACTGGTGACACGAAAGGTGCGCATGCACGTGGACAAACTGCGCGCCAGCTCTAATAGCGTTGGTGATACTACAGAAGCTCCTTGCACGGCTTCAAGCATTGCTGAAGCTGTCGCGCAAGAGCTAGAGCAGCTTTTAGGCGGCGGCGTGAAAAAAGTTCTCAACGGTACCGGCGTTATTTTGAGCACCAATCTCGGGCGTGCACCACTGCCGGTGTCGGCAGTGGATCAGCTGAGAGAGGCACTTTGCGGCTATTCAAATTTAGAATTTTCACTGACTGAAGGAACTCGCGGTGAAAGAACTGAAGAAGTTTCTCAACTGCTCAGCACTCTAATAGGCTCAGAATCAGCCATTGTCGTGAACAATTGCGCTTCAGCAGTGATGCTCGCGGTCAAAGCTCTTAGCGATCAAAAAGAAACAATCGTTTCGCGCGGTGAGTTGATTGAAATTGGCGGCAGTTTTCGTTTGCCTGATGTAATCACATCTTCAGGCGGACTGCTGAAAGAAGTAGGCACCACCAATAGAACCAGAGCGGCAGACTATGAAAAAGCAATCTCACCCCAGAGCGGCATGCTGCTCAAATGTCACCGCTCTAACTATCAAGTTTTAGGTTTTACAGAAGAAGCTGAAATTAAACAACTGGGCGACATCGGCCGGCAGCACGGTATTCCTGTGGTTTATGACCTTGGTGGCGGTTGTTTAATTGATTTATCAAAATACGATTTGACTCCTGAACCAACTGTGCAAAATACACTGGCGAACGGCGCCGATCTGGTTTTGTTTTCAGGCGATAAACTTCTCGGTGGTCCGCAAGCCGGCATCATCGCAGGCAAAAAAGAAATAGTGGCGCGCCTACGCAAATGCCCGATTTACAGGGCTTTACGAGCAGATAAACTGGTAATCGCCCTGCTTGAGTCAGTGCTCAAACAATACCTATATGTAGATGGCCATCAAAATTTGCCTGTATTTCAGTTTGCTGCATTAAGTCAATCAAGCATTATGGACAGGGCACTGGAAATGACCAGGTTGCTCGAGCCCTCGCTGACCCATATAAAGATGGTCGTTGTCGAAACTGAAAGCACAATGGGCGGCGGCAGTTTGCCTGGAGAACTGTTGCCCTCAGCCGGTTTAGCGCTCAGTGTTGTCACTACAGATGTCTCCACCGCCGCACTCGCCCGCCAACTGCGCTGCGGTGACCCGCCTCTAATAGGCAAAATTGAAGCCGACCGTCTGATTATCGACCTGCGCACAATTGCAGTGGAAGAGCAAAGTACTCTGGCCGCTGCTATTCAGCTCGCCGACGCCAACTTAGCCGGGCGCTAAGGCCAATATTATCAAGCGGTTATGATAACGGCACTCCACCGGGTAGAAAAGACGACGTAACTTGAGGTAGTGTTCATGGCCGAACTGAACGAATTGGAAAACCAAATCAATCAGTTGAGTAAACGCATGGAAGAACAAATGCGCATAACGCGCAACTTGACTGCACTCTGCACAACGCTCATTGTCGGCTTGATGTTCTTCATTTTCTGCCAGACCATGGAACATTTGCCATCAATAATAGTGCTCAAATATATGAGCAATCTTGACCCCATCGTTAAAGAATGGCGTCAGACCGAACGCAGCTTAAATGCCCGCAATCAAGAGAAAGTGCCGCAAACACCGTAAGCTATTTCTTTAGTAGAGCCTGACGACGCTTCACTTCAGCTTCAACTTCTTCGGCCGAAATATTGTTCACTTGCATGGGCCCGGCGCAAATTTCACGCCACGGAGCTCCAGCTAACGCCTGTCGCACAATCACTTCGAAAACCTGAGCGCGCACGCCGCTGCCATAGCTACCAGTGGCTCCGGCAAAAGGAGTTGTGGGAGCAGATACCTGCGGTCTGGGAATAGCCTGGCTGGGCATGGCCTGATTAAGAGTGGTGGCACCACCGGAAGCGGCCTGAGGTTGCGGTGCCAGATCAACTGGGGCCGGAGCCTGAGTTTGCATCGGATCATCCACGATCTGTTGTGATCCTGATTGAGCCTGCTGTTGCTGTTGAATTTGTTGCTGCTGAACTTGCTGTTGCTGGTCGGCAGAGAAGAGCGGCTTAGAAGGGGCATCGTTAAAGAGAGCCGGTTGTGCCGGCGGTTGATTTTGTTCGAAGAAACTGGCGGACGGCTTCGGAGCAGCAGGCCTTGATTGTGCCAGTTCGTCAGCGGCAGCTTTGGTGCTGGTGAGCTGGCGCTGCAAATCAGAAACCATGTCGCGAGTCTGATCGCGCATTTCATCAAGCTGAGTTTTCAGTTGGACAATTTGCGAATCTTTGTCCGACAATTCTGATTCTTTTGCTTGAATTAATTCGTTACGCTGTTGCACCAAGTCTGAAAGTTTTTCGTACTGGCCGGAAAATTCTTCCCAGCGCGAATTGAGCATTTCTTGCGTGTCTTGCACTTCTTGATCTTTAGCGGCGAGCATCTCGGCAAAGTCGCCTTCGCGAGCGTCTAAGCGAGCGCGCATTTCTTCATTATGCTGTCTCAGCTCTTCAATTTGAGCCATCACGGTTACATCTTGGACTACACGCACAACTTCAACTTCGCGCACTTCGCCGCTCTGCTGAGCGTAAACACGCGGTGGCGGATCTGGTGCTTGCACAGCGTCATAGGCAGCGCGGAAGAAATCGCCGGAGATACGCTGAGCACCTAGCAAATCAACCAGCTTACGCAAAAGATCGGCTGGATGCTCAGAAGGAAACACAGCCATATAGGCGCACTTGAAGGTCCAGGGATCAATCAGTCCGGTAGATAACTGATCAGCCAGCGAATGCACCAGTTCTTCTGGTGTAAGCCCGGTTTTCTCTTCAACCGGTGCCGGCTCGTTGCCTTTGAGCTGCAAAGTCGTGACCAGATTATCGATGGCGGGCACCAGCTCTCCCACGGCCTGCATCGGCTCTAGAGCTGCCGACATCGACTCACTCAAACTATTCAGACTCAAACCAATTTCGTTGAAGGCCTGATGTTGAATTGTCTCTGCCAGGTTGCGCACAATATCAAGCTGCTCATTGGCTGCTTTTGATATCTGCGCCATGTTCACCGAACATATTCCCAGCTGCTGATCAAGATTATTGAGCAAATCAATCACTTGCGATTGATGCACTTCCGTGGCAGCACTATTCAGCATCTGCGCCGACATTTGCGCCGAAATCTCTGTCGAATCAACATAGTTCATGGGCAGGGCGTTATGTGAAGGTTCAGTTGTATAGCTGGATGGCACGGAGGCCAATAAACTCTCTAACTCGGAACTGGATAGCGAACCTTCTGCCAGAGTGCTCATTGACTCGTCAACTTCGGGGGCCGAAAACTCAACAGCAGATTTAGCAGGCTTACCGCGATCGTTGCGAGCAGCTTTGACGGGAGACGCCACAGGAGATACCTCTGAATCTAAAGACTGATCGACCGATAATTCCGCCACTTCTTTTACTTCCGGTACTTCCGGTTCAGACGAAATTTCGACAATGGGCGAAAGGTCAAACTCCGCAGACGTAGCCATGACCGGCATGTCCTCTGGTTCACCGAACATTCCGGCCAGGGGATCGGCGCCGTTATCAGGCGTATGTTGTCCTCCACCATTTGAAGACAGGTCAGGCACAATAACCGGGTCTGGTGCGGCCGGTTCATTTGCGGCTGCGGCAGTAATGGCATTAGCGGCAGCAACGGCATTTTCTTTGGCAACCTGGTAAGGATCCGGCGCATAGGCGTCAGGAGGCACAGTCTGCTTTGCCAGAGTTCCCCGCAAGCGGGCCCGCCTCGCTGCCAGAGACGTGGAATCCTGGTCGCCAGACTTTCCCGAAGGCGCGTCCTGAGTAGAACTGGTGGCGCTTGCCTTGTCTTCGCGAGCCATCTAACAATCCCTTCCTAATGTCACCTTAGGCACCTATTTAAATATGTACCCGCCCAGCGAGGTAAAAATTCAAAGTGAAATGCCGGAAACACCAAAATATCCAAAGACTTGGGTTCAGCACCCCAATAACCACACCAAACAGTGCGCGCCAACTTCTCTAGTATATACCGCAAACGCCGCAAATAAGCGCCCCAATCAGCACTTGACAAGGCGAAGTTCCAAATGTAGAATTCCCCTTAAAATGAGTTTGCAAGCCACTTGCTGATAATTTTTCCTCCGCACAGCCATCCAGCTCTCGGTTCTCAATTTAGTAAGATTGTATAAACCAAGGCCTATCGTAGTGTTTCGGCATCACAGATGCAGATCTGCCGTCCAGCTTTTAGGTAATTGTTAAAGAGAAAGGCTATATTTTAATAGAATGCAACGTCGCTTGAGACGGGAGTAGTCGTGGAAATTGCCATCTGTCCTAATTGCGGGGCAGTGATTAAACAAAAAGCGAAGGGATGTGCAGGTTGTGGTGCAGCCCAATCACGATTTGCCGCCACCATGGTTCCTACCTTAGCCTCAGCCGCTGCACCCATGGTGGTGTCAGTAGCGCCGGACAGATTGATTCTCGAGCGGATTGTCTCAGCCAGATCGATAGCCACCTTGCTCCCCGAAAATGGCAATAACGGTGGCAGTGGATATTCGCCAGGCTCTGACGGCAATTACCTCGACCCTTTCAATCATGATGCATCGTTTCAAGATTTCATTCCCAATCTTTTTGGCAATGGTGCCGTTGCCGGTGGCGACAACGCCGTTCAAGAAGACGACAGCTATATTTCTGGCGCTGGAAATGGCAATGGTCACGGTAACGGCAATGGCAATGGTAACGCCGACATTCAAGATATAGGCAGTCAATCCAGCACCAACAATCAAGCATTAAATTCATCTGCTCCTCCCGCTGATTTCTTCACTACGTCAAATCGCACCGAAGAGGCGCCCTGGGACAGGGAAGTTAGAGAACAAGAGCCTGAAAACGAGTCCGGCAATAATAATGTGACGGCAGCAGTCGGCAATTTTACTTTCAATGAGAATGCGGCTGCTGAAGAGGTTTCCACTCCATTCAGCAGTGCGGCTGGCGACAATGATGAGGATAGTGTCAGCGCGTCAACTCACTCAGACGCTGAAGACCCGCATGCCGCCTATAAACAAGAAGCACTAGCAGCTCCGGAAGCCGAGCAACAAAACGAAAATGGTCAGAGTGCCTCCGCAGCCAAACCTGATTTCTGTGCCGAGCCGGATCCTGAAAAAGCAGCTGAAGTGCAAAAACCAGCTGCCAGTGAACCTTTTGATCTGCACAGAGAGCAGCCTGTGTTGACCCGCCCGCACGTTGCTGCACCAGATTTCTTTGGCTCTGATAAAGCAAAAGAAAATAAAGGCAGCACCGGCAGTGGTAGCTCCGACAATGTCAGCAAAGTAGCCAAAGCCGCTACTTCAGCTGCATTTGACTTCTTTGCCGACAATAATGCCCCCTCTGCCAAAAAATCATCGAGCGATGGATTTTTCGCTGATAATAAGTCAGATAAAAGCGATCCGCACAATACATTCGAAAGCATGCTTACTAAAAAGAGTAAACCCTCTCAAGCCCTCGATGAAGACTCGCCAAAATCGAAAAAAAGCAAATTGTCGGACGAGCCCAAAAGAGCGAAAAAGGGCATTGTTGACGACGACGACGATGACGATGATGACGATGACGATGAGGACAATGCCAAATCTTCAAGATCGAAAAAAACAGCCGCTCCGGTCGCTAAGCCAAAGCCATCGAAAGTTGACGATGATGATGATGACGATGATGATGATGATGAAATCGCCCACAGTGACGATGAAGACGAAGACATTCCGCAGAGAAGATCGTTTTCTGGTTCACCAGCCAGCTTAAAGGCTACCTCTGGTAAAAGCCTGCAGAAAACCGATCGCTCAAGAGGAGCAAGCAAACGGCCGCAGAAAAATGATGACGATGACGATGAAGGCGGCAGGTTAAGAAGCAAATTTGCCTCAGGTGGCGGTCTGTTCACCCTTGCTGGTTTCCCAGTTGGAATCAAACTGATTGCCGTCGCTCTTGCTATCGCCGGTATGATGGTTTTTGGCGTAATTCATGCCCTGGGCAATCTCGGCCCAGTGATTACCACCGCGCAAAACGCCGCTGACAAAGCTAACGGCTTGCAACCGATGCGACAAGAAACAATCCGGCTGGCCGGGCAATGGCGCATGCGCATCTGGCACAACGGCAAAACTATTGACGGCAGAATGGTCGTCAATCAAAGCGGCACTAAAATCAATGCTAACGGTTCAGATGCTGTAGGTCCTTTTAAGATCGATGGCTTTATTGATCCAGGCAAGAAGACCATGAATTTTACCAAACGCTTTGTCGATGCCAACGGCAGAGAATCAGGGCCGCCTATTTTCTTTGTCGGTTCAATTTTGCTCGATGACATTCCAATGCATGTTAAAGGTCAGTGGGAATTTACCAAAAAGTCCGGTTCAAATTTCGGCTATTTGAATAAAGCTCACACCTCAAAAGTGCAGGGGAAATGGCTTGGACAGCTGGACAAATCAATGCCCATGGAAGAAGGTACCATTGCCGACTTGATTCCGGGCAGCGCCACTACCGCTGCAAGCAACGCAGCTAAATCATTCAATATTTTCGATTTTCTCAAGGGTAACGGCATCTTCGTCTTTGTCGGTGTTGGTGCCGCATTCGTCATGAGCACATTCAGTTTGTTTGGACCAAGCGGTCTGATCAACATCTGGAACACACAACAATATATCCCCAGCCAGGTAAAAGCACAGCACGACAAAATGCGTGCACAACTGGCGAAGGGCGTGAAGAAAGGCAGTCTGCCTCTCGGTCAACGGGTGGAATGGAAGTGGTGGTTCCCCATGCCGTGGGTCATCAAAGATCTGGCATTGCCGCCTGAGATGCGCAAAACCAATCCGCACGTACTAATTCTTGGTCAAGGCGGTAAGGGCAAAACCAGATTGGTTGCGAATATGGTGGCACACGATATCTTGAGCGATGATCGTGCAGTAGTTTTGATTGACTCAGACGGCACACTTATCGACTTGATGACCAGGTGGATATCAGCTCATCCGAAAGCTAGAGAACTAGCCAAACGGGTAATCTTGATTGACCCCACGCATAAGGGCAATACCAGCGCCTTTAACCCGCTGGCTCTGGCTGACATGGGCGATGTGCAAACTGCAGCAGGTTCAATCGTTTACGGCTTTAAGGCCATATACACAGAGCCCCCCGGTTCGCAGTCACAATGGAACGCTCAAACTGCAGACATATTGCGTAACGCCGTATTGCTCTTGATGGCCAACAACAAAACCCTTACCGATTTGCCAAACTTGCTGAACGACAACGACTTCCGTGACGTGCTTTTAGAAAACGTTGAGCGCAAGAAAGACGAGCGCATTGAATTCTCCACACTCCTTGATCAGTGGGGAAGATACAAGAAATTAGCCAGAACCGACCAGTGGATTACCTGGGTGGAGCCAATTCTTAACAGAATTAACCCCATGTTGAGTAATCCGCGCATTCGTTCAATTCTCACCAAGCCTGACGGCGACCATCAAATTCTCGATGTCATCAATGAGAAGAAAATCCTGCTGGTGAAAATTCCTCAGGGCGAATTTGGTCAAGACGCCAACTTGCTCGGTTCGCTTATAGTTAGCGGCGTCAAACAAGCGGCCCTGACCCTCTCATCCAGCGGTGGTGCCAAGCAAAATCCGGTAGCGCTTTACCTCGATAACTTCGACAGTTTCATTGAGAAAGAAACGGTGGAGAACATCACTTCAGAAACTAAGAAATTCAAAATTGGATTCATCGGAGTAACAAAAAGTCTTCAGCACCTGCCGGAAGATTTCCGCAACGAACTAATCATTAATATCGGCACACTGGTTACCTTCGCCCTTTCCAAGAAGGATGGCGATTTGCTTGGCCCTCAGATGTTCCCCATCGACGGCAGAAAAGTAAAACACCAGACCATGACCAATATTTTCAACCGGGTCAATTCCACTCCACAATTCGAGCTTGTCTCTGACGAAGAAAAGCTCAATATCGACAAAGTTGTACGTCAGGAAGAACGCACCTTCTTTGCCTACAGAATGGGCGCCGAAGCCGGTCTCTTCAACCTGCGAAGCCATGACTTTGCCGACGTTCCAGATTCTAAAGTGAATGAGAAATTGATCGAGAAAATGCACTTGGCTTCAGGCAAGAAGTCAATCAAGGCAGAATCTTCGAGCGGATCTAAAGCTAAATCTTGATAAGATACGCCTAGTATCAATCAAATTTTTACTGACCGGCCAAAAGCAATTTACCGCATTTAGTTGCAATCGAACTCATACATGACTCAGGCAGCCAACAATAGTCGCAATATTTGGGAAGAGAAAATTGCCGATCTGCGGCGATACGATCTTGACAATCTAGATAACGACCCGGTTGCTCCCGACGATATCATCAGCTGGGCTGTGCCTGGTTTAACCTTTGTCAGAGTGGACGGTATTTTGCGCTCGTGGGATATCGAGCGAGAAAAGCAACAGCACGCACAGCAAACACAATCTGATCCCGATCCGTCTAAACCGCCAAAACGCATGTATTTGATGGAAGACGCCATCACAGGCTTGTACGGAGAAAAAGCCAACCTAGCATTTTTAGTGATTGGCAGTAAGACAGGCGTCAACTACTATATGGGTATCTCGCAACCGCACATTACCGACGGTGATGGCGGAGACGCACCCGATATCGTCGCCCACAAAAGCTTGAAATCAATTCTACACAGCGTCTACGGCGGCGTGGACGTTTACAAAAAACCATTTAGCTCAGACGATATTCACGAGCTACTGGCGCCGTTGACCAAATACACCGGCATTATTTCCGGCATTCCGGCATTGAAATCAACCAGTGGCGAAACCATTGAGTCTGAGCAAATTGAGAGACTGGCAGCCGGTCTGGCCGGCCATGATTTTGCCTTTCTTACTCTTGCAGTGCCTATTCCACCCATGAATGTCACCAAAGAAGAATTTGCGGTTGTGGATCAAATTCAACGTGCCCAAGAAAACGAAGATCCGGAAAAGAAACGCAAAATCAAATATTATCTCGAACTGCAAGATGCATATTTGAAACACATTCAACTCGGTACGGCTGTAGGAATGTGGCTCACCGTGCCGTATTTCTTCGCCAAGGAAAAAAACGTATTTGTTCGCTTGCAATCGCTTTTAAGAGCAACTTACGTGGACGAATCAAGCCGACCCACACCCATGCGCACCCATGAAGTGCCTGGTTTAGCCAAACACATTCAACAATTCGGCTTACTGCGCAACAAGCGTTCTGAAGAAGTTTTTCAGGGCATGATGGAATACAAATTCTTGAGCCCTCTCAATTCCCGCATGCTGTCGGCCTTTATTCACCTGCCCAAGCGTGAAATGCCCGGCTTCCGCATCAGGCGATCGGCAGAATTCAGCCTGGCTGAAATTGCACCGAGAGATCCCAACCGCGTTATCGCTATCGGCAACATTCTAGATAGAGGCGAAGACACAGGCAACCTTTACTACATTGACGTCGACGCCCTGCAAAAACACACGATCGTCTGTGGTGTTACCGGCGGTGGTAAAACCAATACCTGTTTCTATCTGTTGGGTCAACTCTGGAATTTCGGCATTCCCTTCATGGTATGCGAACCGGCTAAATCAGAATATCGGCACATGATGCTCATGTCTGAATCGTTTAAGGGCATCGGACAAGCCTTCTCGTTGGGCGACGAAACCGTTTCACCTTTTCGTTTGAATCCTTTTGAAATTATCAGAGGGGTCAAAGTTCAGACTCACCTTGACGCTTTGAAATCAGTTTTCAACGCTAGCTTTGAAATGTACTCGCCGATGCCCCAGGTCTTGGAAAAAGCACTGAATCAAATTTACTCAGTACGTGGCTGGGATTTAGTCAACAACGTTAACAGACGTTTGCCACCAGGCATGAACCCTGGCGACGAGGATTGTCCATCAGAAATTTTCCCGACTATGAAAGATCTCTACGAAATTATCGATCCGGTTGTGGAAAGTTTCGGCTATTCAGACAAAATCGGACCCGACGTACAAGCGGCTCTTAAAGCCAGAATCGGCTCACTCTTGATTGGTGGTAAAGGGCAGATGCTCAACACCCGCCGCTCAATTCCTTGCGAACAACTTTTTGGTCGGCCTACAGTAGTAGAACTGAAGATGGTTTCAGAAGACAACGAGAAATCATTCTTGATGGGTATGCTATTCGTTTTCCTCTACGAATATCGAGAAGTTGGCGGTCCGTGTGAACACTTGAAACATGTGATGCTCATTGAAGAGGCTCACCGACTGTTGAAAAACGTGCCCACCGGCGGTGGTGCCGACACGGCCAACCCTGCAGGTAAAGCGGTTGAATTCTTCACCAACATGCTGGCAGAAATTCGTGCTTATGGACAAGGCTTTATCATTGCCGACCAAATTCCCAACAAGCTCGCTCCTGAAGCGCTAAAAAACACTAACTTGAAAATCATGCACAGAATTGTGGCGGTGGATGACCGCGATTCTATGGGTGGTGCCATGAACCTTGATGATGTGCAAAAACGGCACGTTACAGCCCTTGGACAGGGTCGCGCTTTGGTTTACGCAGAGAAAATGGAATCTCCCTATCACTTACAGATTATGTTCGACAAAGAGAAAATGGTGCCACCACCAGACACTCCAGCCGAGTCAGATCAAATCGTGCGCGATGCCATGAAACATTTGAACATCGTGGGCACCTTCGATCGCCACCTGGGCTGCAAGTTTTGCCTGCACCGTTGTGACTCGCAAATTTTAGACACGGCTGTACCCGTAGCTGACGACCAAATTTTCAGACAAGTTTACAACCGCTATATTTTGTCCACCCTGAAAGATTTGACTCAGCTTGTGCACTTCAGAGCGCAGATTATTCACGAAATTCAGCGGGTTATTGGTGGACGTGCCAGAACCGGTAACATTACAGGTATCACCTGGTGTGCGCTGACTCAGGCCACTGAGAGGTATTTCGAGCGCAAAGGTGAAGAAAATTATTGGTTCTATGACCAGGTGCGTGAGCAACATTTGCGCTGGCTGAACCTATTGCGACCAGCATTCCAACCCACTGAAGTAAACAGACGCTTGGATATTTCGGTGTTGCGACAATGGCGTGATGACTTCCTCGAACTGCACAAACGTGATCAGGGTCCGTTGCCGACTTGCGCACCATGCACGTCCAAATGTTTGTATCGCTTCGAAGTTTCAGAAGTTGTCCGCGATCCCAAAATCAAATTTGACTTTAACTCCTCTATTAACCGCAAAGATACTCCGGCTTCAGATTCTGCCGCCTGGTTCTGCAGACTACTGACTGAGCGATTGATTGGTATGCCCGACGTCGATCTGGCATATTGTTTAGCGGCTCACTTGATTAAAGATCAGCAGCTTTCCACCGACGCCCAGCTGGTGCTGCTGCACAAAGTAAGAAACGCCCTGGATAACTTCCAAAACGAAGGCGAGGCCGAAGCGGGCGATGAAGAATGAAGACGAACTAAATCAATCGCAGCAGCAGCAGCAGCAGCCTGATCAAGAAGCGCAGCGTGTAAATCAGCAAACAGTCCAGCAACCGCAGCAGGAGCTGGCTGACAATGGGCCTGAAAGCCTGGTAGACGAGCTGGGTATCTATGACATTTACGAACCCATAGCTGACCTTAACGGCAAAATATTTTGCACCGCCGGACGTGACGCTCCCGTTGCCGAATTTTTAGACGATTATTTGATCATGCACCCTCCTCAGCTGCCATTCTATGAAACTGGCCCTGAAGAGGAGTTTGTACTATTGGTAGACGACCGCGGTATCGTGCTCAATGAGCTCGGAGAAGCAAAAAGAATTCCCACGGCTAAATACCGTGGCTATCCGATTTATTATTTCGGTGAACAAAAGGAAGGCACACTTAAACACTATGCCGCGGTACTGGCCGACGACCAGAATCTCTATTTTATATTCGACGAATCGGGCGAACGGCTAACCACTGACGCAATTTATAAGCTGCGCAACAAATCAGTCAATGGCGAAATATCAAAATTTCCAGGCTTGCACAGTAACCTCGACGACAGCAGTATGGAAGACGATCGCATCGACGCCAGCACCATGGTCGACACCGACTTCAGCCCTGATTAGCTAGCGAACAAAATCAAGCTGAAAGTTTTCTACCTGCCAGATAACGCTGACAATAGTCGAGCCAATTGGCAGTCAATTCGTTAGTGACCATCTCACCGACGGCACCACTGGGCAGGTCGATTTTAATGGTTTTCTTGCGGCCGTCGCGACTGTATTCATGGCGTACCGACGATTCGTGGCCAACTTCGTAGCTGAGCACAGGCGTCCAATCTTCATCGATAAGAACTTGCAATTGCTGGCAGAAGAAGCGCTCACCATCAAGTTCTCTTTCGGTCTTGACCAATCTGCAAGACGGATTGAGGCTCTCAATATCTCTGCTAACTTCAATGGCATTTGAACGTTCATCGAGCGAACGATGACTGAGGTTAGTGGATGGTCTGCCATCACCCGTAGTGCCGGAGGCTTTAGCGGGCACGTTCGTGTTGCCAGTGTTAGAGCTGCCATTAGCGCCTGAACTGCCTCCATTGCCATTGGCTTTAGGTAAAGGCATAGTCGCTTTATCAATATCAACAACGGTCGTTTGCTCGCCATAATTGTCGACAATAATCGTATGCTCTGGCAGTGACAACGTGGTATCGCCGTCAGGAATATTGAAAGTAGTAGCCTGCGATTCGATGGAGGCATCACCTTTCATTTCGAATACATAGCCGCAAGCTGGGCAAAGGTTGGCGCTATCGCTGATTAAACGACGACATCCGCCGCAAGCTTTGGTGGCAACATCAAACAATGATCCGTAGCTGCCTGTAAATTGTTGTGGTTCTCGTGCCACTGGCTTAAACGATGCCGTACCGTTTCTAAAGATTTCGATTTCTTCGTGCGTAGGTATCACCAGGTTGGTACCACGTATAACAACAGCCAGCGGAGCGCCTTTACTATCGGTCTCAGTGGTCAAACCATTTTTGTCGGCAAGTAAGGTCCACAGTGTCACATCATGAAGATCAGGATGTTTCATCGCAATCGAGCGTAAAGTATCACCCAGGCGCACAGAGTATGTTTTCTCATCTCCGCCGTCGGCAGCTTCTCTAATCTTACCGAGCACTTTTTCAATATTAGCTCTACGTTCATCAGCTTTAGCTGACGACTTAGCATCAAGGCCTTGATGACTGGTTCTACTTGATACGTTGTTGAGACGGGCCGTCCATTCGCGCACTTGTTTGGGGCTAGGTAAAGTAAGAATGGTGCCGACTTCAACAGAATATGTTCTGCGGCCGTCAGTCCATCGAACTTCCACACGGTTCTTGTTCATCTCATAGATCAGATCAGTGAGGCGCGGATCGCGCAGTTTTATGCGAGCAATCGAAACCAGAGTGTCGCCTTGGCGCACCACGTATTTCTCTTGCTGATTATCTTTGCGAATCGCTTCTTGCGCCTTTTGCCGCTCTTCGCTCAGTCTTTGCGACTTGGCTTTAGCTTCAGCCTCTGCTTGCTGGCGCAGTGCGAGAATGGTGAGAATTTCATCTGAACGTCGTTTGTCTTCATGTTTGCGTTCATTCTCTCTACGATCTTCTTCTTCATCTCTGCGACGTTTTTCAGCTTCTTCTTGCTGCAATTTAAGATTATTGTCGCGAGTGACACGTTCTTGTTCTGCGAGGGCTAATCTCTCGTCTTCACTACTACGTAAAGCTCTAGTTTGCTCTTCAATTTGTTGATT
>Ga0163144_10016047_pt1 | contig 15375 bp, 12 predicted proteins | sample OliLak19BULKMAT1_FD_123175 | JGI IMG/M metagenome (GOLD analysis project Ga0163144, IMG submission 123175) | Freshwater microbial mat bacterial communities from Lake Vanda, McMurdo Dry Valleys, Antarctica - Oligotrophic Lake LV.19.BULKMAT1 | ecosystem: Environmental > Aquatic > Freshwater >...
CCATGAGCTCGTACAAAAAGCCGCGGATGTCCCACCCCTGCTGGCCGCGAAGCCAGAGAAAAAAGAAGACGAATTGGAGCTCATTCCTCTCGGGCCCCAAAAAACCGATTGGAATGGCATGAGCTTGCGCAACCAGCCTCCCAACGACGATACGAAAAAATTACTTAAAAACCCCAAAATCGAAGCCCTGACTGAAAAAAGCGACGCCGGCCCCTCGCGGCAAACCGCTGCGATTGGCGCTGGGGACAGAGATGAACTTAGTTTCTCCAATGGCAGCTTCACCGTGCAAGTCGGTTCGTACCCCAATCAGAAAGACGCCGAAGAACGAGTGCGGGCGCTCAAGGGTCTAGGATTTGCTCACGCTTATTTATCTGCTAAAGATCTAGGCGACTCGAATGGAACTTGGTTTCGAGTTTGGTTGGGATACTTCCCGAATTATGACGCTGCAAAAAAGAGCGGCGATAAATTACAGGCACGCGGCGAAGTGAAAAATTATCTAGTGCGGAAAGCAGAATTGGACAATGGAACGAATTGAAAAGCCTTGGGGCTACGAAATCATTTGGGCGAAGACGAAAGATTACGTCGCTAAGATTCTTTTTGTAAAAGCGGGCGAGAGCCTCAGCCTGCAGTATCACAAGGTAAAAGAAGAGACGATGTTCTTGGAGACCGGCGAATGCCGCCTAGACGCCGGCGAAAACGAAGAGCAGTTAAAGCCCGTGAATTTCACACAAGGTACGGCCTTTCATATTCCGCCGGGCCTTTTGCACCGAATCACCGCTGTTACCGATGTGCGCATTTTTGAAGTCTCCACACCTCACCTCTCCGATGTGGTCCGACTGAAAGATCGCTATGGCCGACAATAAAACCGTCGCAGTGATCATGGCAGGAGGCTCGGGAACGCGCTTTTGGCCCCTGAGTCAAAGAAACAAGCCCAAGCAATATCTAGGCCTTCTCGGCGCTCGCACCTTAATCCAGCAAACCGCGGATCGCATTGCTGCAGTCGCTCAACCGAAAAATACTTTTGTAGTTTCTACTAGCTCTCAAAGGCCGTTTCTCGACGAGCAATTGCCTTCGCTAGGCGGTTGGATGCTCGAGCCCGCAGCCAAAAACACAGCGCCTTGCTTGATGTTGGCGCTCGCTGATTTGTTAAAGCGTGGCTACTCGCCAGATACGGTGATGCTAGTACTGCCGGCCGATCACCATATCGCCAATACCGCGGCCTTCGCTGCGTCGCTCAATCTCGCTATTGAATCTGCGCGCGAAGAAGGCGCACTCGTTACTTTGGGAATTAAGCCTGATCATGCGCACACCGGCTACGGCTACATCGAAGCCGGCGAAGAGACGAGCAAAGGCGTTCACAAGGTAAAAAAGTTTGTCGAGAAGCCGACGTTCGACAAAGCCGCGCAGTATCTGCGCGCTGGAAACTATTATTGGAACGGCGGAATTTTTGTTTGGACTCTCGCCAGCCTTAAATCGGCTTTTGAAACTTTCTGCCCCGACTCATGGCAGAAGATATCGACGAGTCCTGAGTCTGCCCTGCCCGCTGTGTATGAATCGCTGAAATCCGAACCGGTCGATATTGCGATTATGGAAAAAGCGGAAAAAGTCCGCGTCGTTCCTGCGGAAATGGGTTGGAGCGATATTGGTTCCTGGGATGCGCTTTACCGCTTACTGGCCAAAGACAGTCAGCAAAATGCGCAGCTAACCGGCGAAAGTCTTTTTGTTCAATCGCAAGGCTGCATGACGAGCGTTCCTGCTGGCAAAAAAGTTTCTGTGATTGGCGCTAAGAATCTCGTTATCGTCGATACCGGTGATGCGCTGCTCATCGTCGACCGCGGTCAGGATCAACTCGTCCGCGAAGCAGCAAAACATTTCGATAAGTGAACTTCGCCATCTCGCACCACGCCGTGCGAAATGCGCCACCATTCAAACATCAGCCAAATCGCGACGATTGATAGGCCCAGCGCAAGCCCCATCCAAATTCCCACCACACCCCACTTCAGACTAAAGCAAAGCCAAAGTCCCAGCGGAAAACCAAACACCCAATGGCCCACAAAGTTGGCGTAGAAAGCGCTGCGCGTATTGCCTACGCCTCTTAGGGCGCCGGCCAGAGCCGTTTGCGCACCGTCGGAAATTTGGAAGAACGCAGCTACCTTTAAAACCTGCGCGCCAATCAAGAGCACTGCAACATCCTGAGTAAAGGGCTCCATCCAAATCGTCGACAGTAGAATAAAGGACATGCCACTACAGAACATGAATAACGACGACAAGAGCAGTCCTCGCCAACCCGTCGCACGGGCTTCGACGAAGCGTCTGCGTCCCAAATTCTGCCCCACTAAAACCGCTGTTGCAGAGCCAATCCCCAAAGGAATCATGAAAGCTGCACTCGCGAGATTCAAAACAATCTGGTGAGCAGCAAGAGAATTTGGCTCCAATCGAGCCGCCAGAATCGTCGAGAAACCAAAAACACTTACCTCCAAAAGCATGTAGCCCGCGGCGGGAACTCCCAATTTTACAATAGGCTTCATCCGCTCCCAGCTCGTACGCCATGCAGATATCCCAAGCTCCATCGCTGGACCGTTGAGACTGCGACGCGCGTGCACCGTCAACGCTACAATCGCCACCACCATCAACAACCGCACGGAGAGAGTCGCAATCGCGCATCCTTCAAAGCCCATCGCAGGAATAAAGGAATTGCCCTCGATAAAGAGGAAATTAAGAAAGAAATTACCGGCGTTGGCTAAGAACAAGGTGATAAACGCAGGCCAAACTTTGCTAATCGCCTGAAGGTAATTTCTAAACGCGCAAAACCAAAACGACGGCAGAATACTCAGCGCCAGCCACTGCATAAACGGTCGCGCTTTTTCTGCCACTTCCGACTGCACGCCAAAAAACGCCAAATGATCGGCGGCCATCCATATCAGGTACGTCAGAGGAATTCCCAAAATCGTCGATAGCCACACACCCTGCACGAGCGTGCGATCGCAGTCTTTAAATCTTCCTGCGCCATAGGACGTCGAGACGTAAAAATCCATCCCCGCTAGAACGCCCACTCCCAGAGTGATACTCCATCCGAAAAACGACGAAGCAATCCCCACTGCCCCGGTGGCAGAAGCGCCGAATCCTCGCACCGCATAGAGATCAATCAACCCCATGGTGACGAATCCCAGATGCGCGAGAGCTACCGGGAAAGCTAATTTAAGAAGGTGCGTCATTTCATTCCCAAAACGGCATTGTTCTCTAGATGAGATACGTTTGCCAAGCTCCGCTCGATTTTCTAAATTCACTCATCGGGGGAAAAATGAAACGTCGCCGCCTTGCTCAACGCCTCTCTTTTCTGATTTTGTTGGCGGCACTAGTGAATGGCGCAAGTTACGCGGAAGATTCGCTGGTCTTGGATTCGGATGTCTCTGCCACAGTCCTAAGCAAGTCTACGACCCTGGTTATTCATCCGCCAAAAATCTCTGAAGCTGACTACCAAATTGCCTGGAACGGCAAAGCACTCGACGGCGTCGAAGCAACGATTGTGCCGGAGAGCATTCAGTGGGTACGCACGCAAGATGTATTGGTTTTGGCACGCGCGCGATTGCACGTGAAGGTAAAGGGCACCGCTGCCGGACTTGTTCGCAATGCTGGCGCCTCCCAGATGTTGGATCAGCAAAAAGACTTCGCCCATGCCGAAATCCCGGTCGCTTTGATTTCCAGTATATCGACGGAAATCACTTTAAGACGCCCAGGCGAGATGACGGAAACCAAGGGCAGTTTCATTCTCAAGTTTCACTCGACGAAATCGGCCGAGGACCGAGTGCACATCGATGCTTCGTGCTCTCCTTTTCAAGTACGCGCTGATTCTATTGCGCTTACGTCCAATTCCTGGGCTTTTGTCGGCTGCAGACTAGTCTACACCGAAGGCGCAGAGCATCTGATTCCAAGCCTGGAAATGTTTGTGTACTGGGATGGCGTCGGACAAACAGTGCTGATTAACGGCGTTTCTGCTCCGAGCACTCTGCCAGGCATATGGCCAATGCGGCTGCGCTCCGAGCCCGGTTTTGCTAAGTTAGAGAGTTCCACCCATTCGGAAAAGCAGACCCTCTTGCTTAGCTATCGACTGCGTCCAGAATTGCATCTGGGATCTTTTGGATTTGGCATTGGGCCGTATAATTATCGCTACAGCACTGCGACGGGCAAAGATAACGTCAATTCAGCAGCGGCGGTTCTTACCGTCTATGGCTCGGTGTTTTTTAATCACTACATGCGCAGCGTGCTCTTTAGCATTTTGCCTATTCACTCGAAGCTTTTTAACGATACTGGCATCTACCTGATGATCGAGCAGGCGCGCATTCTCGATAATAGAATGTCGATTAATTTTCTGCTGGGTGGACACGGAATTTTATTTCCTTATGACGGCGCAAACTATTTTCGATTTAGTTTTCCGCAGGGAATTGAAATCGTGTTTCGGGACCTGCCGTTTCAACGTCATAATTTAATGTTCGGCGCCTTTGCCTACCCGTTTGCGGGCGAGCGCTCGTACTACAATATCTGGCTGCGCTGGGGCATGGGCCCGTACTTCGGCGAAGTGAATTACATCAAATGGGACGAGATCGTCCGCAGCGGCACTCTCGTGGGCGCCGAGATGTGGGGCCTTTCGTTCGGCATGCCGCTGATGGAATTTCTCTAGTACTGCGAAATTCCAGGAGGCCCCATTAAGACATCGAGTGAGTTTTCGCCGCTTTGTTGTTTTAGCACGGCCTGGATAAACCGCGCAGTCTTAGCTTCAATTGCTTGGAGATGCGCGCCCCAATGCAGGGCATGAAATTCTTTCGGGTAACTTTCAATCCACAATCGGCCAGGCTGAATCAAATCAGGTGGGTATGCGGCATGATTATTCACCGTTTTTCCCCAGTCTAAGACCATTTTGCCGTCGACATAATGATCGAATTCGCCGGCGGTAAAAAGCAAGGTGGGCACTCTGCCATGGCGCTCGGGATGATGGTACAGATCCCACGACGCGTTTCGAAGCGTGATTGCGAAAACCGGATGGAAAAACGGAGTACGCGGAGAAATCTGCAGCTGCTCCCAGAATTCTCCGACGGGATCGGGCGTTAATGTTGCTTTGGTCACGAAACCAAAACTTCCAGGAATCATCTTCACTGGCATTCCTGGCGCAATCTCGATCACGCCACTAATAGTTCGGCGTAGCTGTTTTTTAATCAAATCGTGCTGCACCAAATATTCGGACACCGTTCCACCTGTCGACCAACCGCCGATAAAAAGCGGAAGGTTAGCCCGACCGTGGCGCCCAAGAAAATCCACCATCCCTTGCGCAACGGTTTCAAAGCTCAGGATACCGAGTGGAAAACCTGTCGCACCTGCATGCGATGGATAAGCAACACTCAGAACACGAATTCCCTGTTGCGAGAGCGCTGTAAACTGGCGGCGATAATTAAAGGGCGAATCCGCAAACCCGGTGAAATAAATATATTCTCCAACAACCGGGGTGCCCTCAGGTGGATCTATGATGAGATGCGGCGAGTAACTGGCAATTGATCGCGAACAAAACGTACTACCTGCGCTAAATGCAGTACTGGGCGAAAAAAGAATCCAGCTTCCAGCAAAGAAGAGAGACGCCCAAATGCCCCACCGCAAAAACCCAGCGTTAAAGGTCCGCATCGGCCGACGGACCTCCTTCAAGACGATTGTAATCATTGCATCCTCCCCGTTCGCGCGACGCGCCAAGCCGCGACAATGGCTGGGTTATAGTCCTGCCTAGCCAAGGGTGGCAACTGCCGTTAAAGTATTGAGCATGGCTGTTCAGGTTACTGTTCCGTATGAAAAGACTTTTTCGTCTTCTAGAGATCTAGAGGAGACTTTCAAATACCTTTCGGACTTCGAACGTTCTATCCCCGAGAATTTCAAGGGCATCGAGAAGTTCGAGAAACAACCAGACGGAAGTTATTTGTGGGAGTTCGAGAAGATCGGCCACAGCGGTTATAACCTAGAGATCCGCATCCTTGCCGACTGCACCGCCAAGGCTCCCAAGACGATTGAAATCAAATCGCGGAATCAAAAAGGCTACGCCCAGTTTGTTGGTCGTTGGGAACTGACTTCGGGCTTCGAAAACTGCCAGGTCAAATTCACGGCGAGCTTTGGTTTAGAGCTGCCCATTCCTTTTCTGATGAAAACAATTGCGGTTCCTTTGGCGACGAAAGAATTCACAAAGTTCTTTGATAAGTACATTCAACGTGTTGAACAAACTCTGGCAGAATAATAGAGCTCTCGCTTTACTCGCAGGCCTGGCGAACGTTTTCGCCTTTGCGCCCCTTTGTGTTTGGCCATTTATCTTTCTCACACCCGCTCTGCTTTTTATCGCCGTCAGCCGATGCAAAAGTGCCAAAGAGGCGTTGCTTTGCGGCTACCTCTGCTCACTCGTCATCATGCTGGGTGGATTCTATTGGGTGGTTTACGTCATCCACGTCTTCGGCTACTTGCAATGGTGGATTGCAAGTTTACTCTTTTTAATTTTTTGCGGATTTGGCGCGCTTAATTTTCCGGTGTTCACCTGGGCGGCGTATCACCTGCATAAGAAGTTCAAGCGGCAGCCGAGTGATTTCCTCAATGCCGCCTGGTTTCTCATCTTCTTGCCAGCACTCTTTACAGTAACCGAGTGGACCGTTCCCAAGCTTTTCCCTTGGGCGATTGGGAATACGTACTATTTCCTGCCGCTTTTTATTCAAATTTCTGAAATTACCGGCGCTAGCATTCTCAGTTTCTCGACGGCTGTTGCGGGCGGATTGCTCGCACTGCAGTGGACCATGCCTCGTGGAATTCGCTGGGACAAACGGTGGACGGCCTTGCCGCTAGCTTTGTGGATTGTGATTTTGGGATTCGGTTGGTTCCGGCTTTCGGAAACGCCCCCGCCCTCGAAAAAATTAAATTTGGGACTGATCCAAGCCAATATCGGATCTCTTGAGAGACTAGAAGCCAGCCAAGGCTCGGTTAGTCTTGTGCAGCAAATATTGGATCGTTATCGCAGGCTTTCCGAAAAATCTCTTTCGGCAACACCCACCCCTGATCTTTTGATCTGGCCTGAAACTGCGATGCCATTTCTGCTGGATGTGGATTATGGCTACGCTGCGACTCTGAAGCAATCGGTGCGCGAATGGGGCAAGCCGCTTATTACCGGCGCATATTCCCAGGTGCGTGGGCAAGATTTTAGCGGCGACTACAACGCGGCGGTTTTGCTCACGCCCAGTCCCGACGGCAAACTGACCACTCAGATTTACGAAAAGAATATTCTTTTAGCCTTCGGTGAGTACTTCCCGTTAGGCCATATTTTCCCGGTCCTCTATCGTTGGTTTCCACAGGTTTCGAATTTCCGCTGGGGCACGGATCAGAAAATATTTGTCTTGGAAAACGGTACCCGCGTTGGGATGACGGTTTGCTACGAAGCAATCGTCCCGACCTTTGTTCGCAAAGTGGCTAAAAATGGCATTCAAGTTCTGGTGAATCTGACAAATGACTCGTGGTTCGGCCCCACATCAGAACCTTACCAGCACGCTGCGCTCTCGGTGTTTCGCGCAGTTGAAAACCGCGTGCCGCTCGTGCGCGTCACCAATACCGGCACAACCCTCACTATCGATCGCTACGGCAGAATGGGAGCCCGCACTCCGATTTACCAACCTGCGTTTATCAACGCGGAAGTCGAGTATTCCGAAACCCCTTCGTCGACTGTTTTCGTTCTGTGGGGCAATTGGTTTGTGTATCTGCTGTTTCTAATCGGCGCTGTACTGCTTTTCATGCCCCGAAAACTGCGAGGTTAAAGGTGTATCCTTTTTTCCTAGAGTCGATCCTCGGGGATAAAATCCTCATACCATCCTACGGACTGTTTCTGGCCATCGCGTTTACTTGCAGCTACGTCGATTCTATCCGACGCGCTTTAGAAGCTAGGCTCGATCCTGCGCACATCGAGAATCTTTTTCTCATTTGCGTAGTAGGCAGCGTTTTCGGCAGCCGCGGCTTTCACGTGTTGTTCGAAAACTTCGCCTATTTTAAAGAGTATCCGATCCAGATGTTCTATTTCTGGCAGGGCGGATTCACATTCTACGGCGCGTTTATCGTCGCTGGTTTTGGAATGGTTTATTACGCCTACAAAAAGCAGATTAATATCCCCGCGTATTCTGACATCGCGGCGCCGTCGATTGCTCTGGGACTTTTCATTGGAAGACTAGGTTGCTTACTCGCTGGCTGCTGCTGGGGAAGACCAACGGACCTACCTTGGGGAATTACTTTCACTCACCGTCATTCATTCGCCTCTCCCCTCGGCACGCCACTCCACCCAACCCAACTCTACGAATCCCTACTCTCTCTAGGCATCTACATCTATCTATTGTGGCGCGGAAAACACCGCGGCTACCCGGGCCAAGTCGCAGTGCACGGACTAGCTCTCTACCCCCTAGTCCGCATTTTCGTAGAATATTTCCGCGGCGACGCGTACCGCGGTTTCGTGATGGGCGGCTTTCTCAGCACGTCGCAATTCATCTCGGTAGCAATCCTGCTACTGGTGGTCCCAATAGCCTGGTACTGGAAAAAAAAAGGGAAGGCTTGAACCTCAACCCTTACTCATGATGATACGGGTGCCCGGCCAGGATCGTGAAGCCTCGATAAACCTGTTCAACCAAAACCAACCAAGCAAGATCCTGAGGCAGTGTCCCCTTAGATAGACTCCACTTCTCATGCGCCGTATCGGCGACAGAAGCCGGAATTCCAAACGGTCCGCCAATAAAAAAACAAACGGTCTTAATAGAGGGTTCGTCTTTCCAACCGCTTATTCTCTGAGAAAGCTCCACCGAACCAAACTGCTTCCCGCGTTCATCCAGCGCTATCCGCCGTGTGGAGGTCTCATTCCAAATCGCAGGTGCAGTGTAGTCATCCCCAGCTCCGCGAGACTTGGGCTCAATAACTTCGGCGCTGCAATAGGGACGAAAACGCAGAATATAATCTGCGACTAATTCGGCAATTTCGGGCGATTTGCCCTTGGCTTGGCGGATAAAGACGACGCGCATAGGCGGCGTTCTATCATAGAGTTAGAAAGCTTTGTTTAGAGCCTGCGCTAAATCACCCCAGAGATCATCGACACTCTCAATACCGACGGAGAGCCGGACCAAAGTATCGGTAATTCCCAGCGTTTTGCGCGTTTCGGCCGGAATCGAAGCGTGGGTCATAATCGCCGGGTGATCCACCAGCGACTCTACTCCGCCGAGGCTTTCGGCTAGCGAGAAGACCTTTAAAGACTCCAACATCCGTCGTGCATTCTCGATATCGCCCTTCATATCAAAGGTCACAATACCGCCACCGCCACGCATCTGCTCTTTCGCCACTTTATATTGTGGATGGGAGCTAAGGCCCGGGTAATAAACCCGATCGATGTTCTTATGCTTTTCGAGTTGTTGTGCGAGGTAGCTTGCCGACTTCTCATGCTGGCGCATGCGAATGGCTAGAGTCTTCAATCCGCGTAGCACCAAAAACGAATCAAACGGCCCCGAAATACCACCTGTAGAATTCTGAATATGATGAATGCGCTTAGCGAGATCCGCGTCGTTCACCACGAGCGCTCCGCCCACAACATCGCTATGGCCGTTTAGGTACTTTGTCGTCGAGTGCAGCACAATGTCTGCGCCGAGCTCTAACGGCGTCTGAAAATAAGGACTCGCAAAAGTATTGTCGACCATTACCAACGGCGGGTTCTTTTGGGCCTTGGCCCAAGTCGCAATGGCTGCGATATCAATCACTTTTAAAAGGGGATTCGTGGGTGTCTCCACCCAAATCAATTTGGTTTTTGGCGTTACGTGATCCGCTACGCTCCCCGTCGTGAGATCGGCGAAGGTGGTGGTAACACCGTGGCGATTCCAAACCGTTCTAAACAGCCGGCTTGTGCCGCCATAAACATCGTCTACGCTGACAACATGATCGCCCGTTTCTAACAAGTGCAAAACAATATCAGCAGCATTGCAACCAGCAGCGGTAGCAAACCCAAATTTGCCATTTTCCAAAGCGGCTAGCGAAGTCTCGAGCGCTTTCCGCGTCGGATTCGCAGTGCGGGAATAGTCGTAGCCTTTGTGCTTACCCAGCGATTCTTGAATGTAGGTGCTGGTAGCAAAAATCGGCGTCATGATGGCGCCTGTCGTTGGATCCGGCTCCACACCCGCATGTACTGCTTTGGTATCGAAACTTTGAATATGCTTCTCGTAACTATCCATTTATCTACACTCCCGACTGCAGACTGAGATAACTAATCAAATCGATCTTGGTGATGATTTGGCTAACGCGACCCGCTTCGCAAACCAAGGCAATTTTCTCCGCCGAGAAAATATCGGTTAGCCGCTCCACTGGATCTGTATCCTGAACCAACGAGTAAGCTTTATCGACGACAGACTGCACAGTATCGGTCGGGCGCAAAGTCCCTTCAATCAAAGGCCGCAACAGCGCGCGCTCTTCCACTACGCCAAAGATCTCGTTGTCCTTAAGAACAGGAAGCTGCGAGATTCCTTCTTCACGCATTAAGCGAACGATTGAATCCACGGTGTCGCTTAAGTTGGCGACGACCATCTTCTTTTTCTTATTTAAAGTTCGGATCATCTCGCCGATGGTGGCGTCACGACGCCGTTCTAAATAGCCGGCCTCCACCATCCAAGCATCATTAAAGACTTTGCTGAGATAGCGATTTCCAGAATCAGGCAAAACGACGAGAACTCTCTGCGGCTTCTCTTGCTGCGCCATCCAGCGCATCGCGCCCACGACTGCTGCTCCAGACGAAACTCCGACAAACAGACCTTCTTTGGTCAAAAGCTGACGAGTCATGCGATGCGACTCGGGATCTTCCACCCGGATAATCTCATCGACTACGGAAAAATCATTATTGCCAGGAATCATGTCTTCGCCGATTCCCTCCATTTTATAGGAGTGCATTTCTTTGATTTCGCCTGTTTCAAAAACATCTTTCAGAATGGAACCCTTAGGATCCACACCGATGATTTTAATCTTGGGATTTTTCTCTTTGAGAAAACGGCCGGTGCCCGCGATCGTTCCGCACGTGCCCATGCCCATTACCACTGCATCGATTTTGCCTTCGGTTTGTTTCCAAATCTCTGGGCCGGTGGACGCATAGTGCGTGTCCCGGTTATCGGTATTGTGGTACTGGCTCGTGTAAAAAGCGTTGGGAGTTTCTTTTGAAAGCCGTTCGGCCACGCTGTAATGCGAAAGTGGGGAATCTGGAGCAACACCTGTGGGAGTAATCACCACTTTGGCGCCAAAGGCCCTGAGATTCTGCCGTTTCTCTTCGCTCATTTTGTCGGGCAAAACGAAGATACAATTGTAGCCCTTTACAGCGGCGGCAATCGCCAGCCCCATGCCGGTATTTCCGGAAGTCGCTTCAACGACTGTACCACCAGGTTTTAAGAGCCCTTTTCGCTCCGCCGACTCGATCAACGAACGTCCGATGCGATCTTTGATAGATCCACCCGGATTCAAAAATTCACATTTAGCGAAAAGCTCCCCGGGAACTCCGCGAGATACTTTATTAATACGAACTATGGGCGTGTTGCCGATAGCGTCTAGAATTGTTTCCTTAGTCTGCATTGACGAACTAACCCCCGGGTAATAGGTAAAAGCCTTCCTCAGAGAGTGTCAATAGATGGTGCACGACAGCCAACCGATTCGCAATGCGTTACTCAGCGTGTCTGACAAAGCTGGGCTAGAAGATCTAGCCAAAGCTCTAGCGGCAGCCGGAGTACAACTTTTTTCCACGGGTGGAACGCTGAAGTTTCTCAACGAAACTTGCGGCCTCGCCGCAAAATCCGTCGAGTCGGTGACAGAGTTCCCCGAAATGATGGACGGCCGTTTGAAAACACTCCATCCCAAAGTGTTCGGTGGAATTTTAGCCCGCCGAGACAACGCGGACGACGAAAAGAATCTTACGAAATACGGCATGCCGTATTTCGATCTCGTCGTCGTAAATCTGTACCCGTTTGCAAATTACCGCGGGCAAGCACTCTCCAAACAAATTGAAAATATCGACATCGGTGGCCCTTCTCTTTTGCGAGCGGCTTCGAAGAACCACACATTTGTAAACGTGCTCTCCGACCCGTCGGAATACCCTGCATTTATCGCGCATATTAAAGAGAACGCAGGCAAGACACTTTTAGTTTTCCGCAAAGGCCTAGCCTTGCGGACCTTTGCTCGCACAGCAGCGTACGATGCGATGATTGCGGAAGAGTGGGCGGAAGAAAACTCGTTCCCTACTTCTATCGGTCTCACACCTGCACAAAGTCTGCGCTACGGAGAAAATCCACATCAAAAGGCCGCGTTTGTCGGCACGCCTGATTGGAAAATTCTTCAGGGCAAAGAGCTCTCGTACAATAATTTGCTCGATGCTGAGGCAGCGACGCGCTTAACAGAAGATTTTTCGCAAAGCGCTTGCACGATTGTTAAGCACAACAATCCTTGCGGTGTCGCATCGGGTTCTGGGCTATCCAGTCTGCAGCTGTTTAAAAAAGCGCTAGAAGGCGACTCGGTATCTGCTTTCGGCGGCATTGTAGCTTTTAACACCGCAGTAGATGGCGAGTGCGCACAAGCACTCTCGGAAATTTTTCTCGAAGTGATCATCGCGCGTAGCTTTTCGCCAGAAGCCTTAAAGACTCTCAGCAAGAAATCGAATTTACGATTGATCGAGTGGGCAAAGCCGCGATTTCATGGTTTTGAAGTGCGCGCTGCTCTAGGCGGATGGCTCGTACAGGATGCTGACAAAGCGACTCTTTCTGGCGAGTTCAAAGTTGTTTCCAAAAAACAACCTAGCGCCGAGGAACTTGCAGATCTCAAGTTCGCTTGGATCGTCTGCAAGCACGTAAAATCCAACGCCATTGTCGTCGCCAAAAAAGGTCAATCGGCCGGTATCGGCGCTGGGCAAATGAGTCGCATCGATTCAGTGAAAATTGCGATTGAGAAATCAGGACCGAGCCGTCTCAAAGAAGCCGTCTTGGCTTCAGATGCGTTCTTCCCGTTTCGCGATAATATCGATGCCATCGCGCCAACCGGCATCAAGGCGATTGTCGCTCCGGGCGGTTCTCGCAACGACCAGCAAGTCATCGACGCTTCAAACGAGCAGAATCTTATACTAGTTTTCGCTCCCGAAAGACATTTCCGGCACTAGGCAATTGTGTAATTGCCTTCAATATTTTCTACTTTAATGTGCCGCGTTAGTTACCGTTAAAGAGAGATGAGATTTCTCCTTCTTGCCCTGCTGGCATTTGCTGCCCTTGCGCCGTTCTCGGCCCATGCAGAGTTCTACAGGGGCAACGACATCCTCTTTAGCAAACGGTTCGACAATCCAACGCCACCCTACGCGCAGTTTGTAAACGAGCTCGGAGCGAATCGCTTGGTATGGCATTACACGGGATTTGGCATGAGCTCCCGTACGACTCTCGATGACACTTCGCCCCAATCCGTCGGCATTTCACCGATTCTCGATCGCTTCTCGCACGATCCTGCGCCTCAATGTGCGCTACCACTTTACGTACTTAAGACAGAGCACAGTAACCCGGCGCTAGATATGCAGTGCCGCGACTTAGCGGGGGATACTGTCCATTTACCGTCGGAAACAGAGCGCGCTACCAAGGCTCGCGGCGATATTTTCAAGCCTGCGTACTTTGCAACTCAAACGCTGCTGGTGGAAAAAATGATCAGTGCTGGCTGTGCAATGCTCCAGCAAGACGAGCCGGCCTTGAATGCCGGAGCACTAGAACAGGGCGGATGTTTTTCTAACGATGGTGACGAGGCTTTCCGCGATTACCTAAAGGCAGAATACAAAACCGAATTGCCGGGACTTGGATTAGGAAATCTCGCCGACTTTGCTTACAGTGCACAGCTCAAGCAACGAGCTCTAGAAGAGACCAAGACCGATCCCACTGTTACTTTGCAGAACTATCCCTCGAAGCTTTTAAAGCGCGGTGATCGCCTGATGCAACTGTACCGAGACTTCTCTGCATTGAAAGGCGCAGAATTTCTCAACAGAGTGAAAGCCGTAGCGGCGGCAAAGGCGCGTAAGAGCATTCCCCTTTCGGCGAATATTTCTGTTCCGGAAAAAGATACAGAGCTCTACCAAGCAGTGGATTTTGCAATGCTGCAAGTTGGAGCGACGTATGAAGCGCCTTACGGCCTTGTCGGTCTTGCAACCGCCGCTCTGCGCACGGGCAAACCTTTCGTCGTCAGTCCCTCTACTGGAGACACAAACTTAAATCGAGCAATGTTCGCATCGGCCTACGCACTGGGCCACCACATGATTTTGCCTTTTGACGTCCCTGTCGCAGGACAACCAAATTACACCGCAAAAACCAGCGACCTCGTCGATTTAACGGAATATGTCCGTGCAAATCCCAACTTGCTCAATCAGCAAGTCGGCTTAGAAACCTACGGACATTTGAATGGCGCAGTGGTTACGACGGCCGAACAACTCTCAGACAAAGTCAAAATCACTCACTCGGCGCATGCGCAGCTGCCCAAAGTCGCTAAGGGTGCAAAGGTTCGTATCGCGCGCAAAAGCTATGTCACGGTTGCGGACTCTGATAACGGCACCCTTTTCTTCTCGCACGCTGATTGGTCGACCCTCAGTGATTCTGCGAAGACAAAACAAGCGGTCGAACGCATCTCCAATCCCGATGGCTCGGGACAAGTCTTTCAAATTCCATTTTTGACCGGGCAAGTTCCAGTCTTAAAGATTCGCCACGTATCGGCGACAGAATCGCGTATCCACTTCATGCACAGTAATGATTACCCAGTGCAAAAGGGCGACAAAATTCGCATCGGCGAAAGTGATTACAACGCGACTTCTGATATGGATTTCACTTCCGAGCAGGCCAAAGAATGGGGCCCATCGATAGATATCAACGCTATGAAAGACAGTTTACCCCAGTTAGGCGAGCCACTTCTCACGGTGAGTAATCAAGTGGGTCGCTCGGGCTTTAGCGCTTCGATTCCGGCAGACAACGCGCCTCGCGTCCGCAAGTTGGAACGCGAATGGTCGAAGCCCGGCTCGACTACTGTGCTGCTCTCTGGGGCAGACACTCTGATTTCTGCCGGTACCGAATACACTTTTGCGCAAACGGGCTATACCGCAAAGACAATTGCCAGCAGCGCTGGCGGACTTCTCTATTTTGGCGGCGATCTGACCAAACATGTTTTCCCCGGTCAGGCCGTGATCAAAATTCAAAGACCGAATCAAACCGCAATCGAGTACACCCGCCGCGATTCTCCGTACCCAAAGCTTTGGACCACTTCTTCTGTCTCCAACGTGTTGCTCTCAGTTCGCACCGGAAGATATTCCGC
>Ga0163144_10016049_pt1 | contig 15373 bp, 9 predicted proteins | sample OliLak19BULKMAT1_FD_123175 | JGI IMG/M metagenome (GOLD analysis project Ga0163144, IMG submission 123175) | Freshwater microbial mat bacterial communities from Lake Vanda, McMurdo Dry Valleys, Antarctica - Oligotrophic Lake LV.19.BULKMAT1 | ecosystem: Environmental > Aquatic > Freshwater > Lake...
CGACCGCGACCTGGCCGCTCGGCTGCGCAGCCGCGCTGGCCTGGACGTCGTCGAAGCGGATGTGCTGAAGCTCGACTTCGGTGCGCTGGCGGCCCAGCGCGGCATGCCGCTGCGGGTGGTCGGCAACCTGCCCTACAACATCTCGACGCCGATCCTCTTTCACCTGCTGCCGTGGGCTGGCTGCGTGCACGACCAGCACTTCATGCTGCAAAAGGAAGTCGTCGAGCGCATGGCCGCCGCGCCGGGCACGAAGGCTTATGGCCGCCTGTCGGTGATGCTGCAGTGGCGCTACCACGTCCAGGCGCTGTTCGACGTACCGGCCGAGGCGTTCGATCCGCCGCCGCGGGTGGTCTCGGCCATCGTGCGCATGCTGCCCTGGCCGGCCAGTCGCTGCGAGCCGGTCAACTCGAGCCTGCTCGAAGAGATCGTCCGCGTCGCGTTTTCGCAGCGGCGCAAGCTGCTGCGCCACACGCTCGGCCGCTGGCTCGAGGCGCGTGGCTCGAGCGACGGGTTCGATGTGCAGCGGCGGGCCGAGGAAGTTCCCGTGGCCGAGTACGTAGCGCTGGCCCGAGGCCCGAACCTGCGGCTGAACGTGCACACGACCCCCTGAGGGCTACCGCTACCATGCGGCACCACGGCCACGCGCCGTTGCGTGAGCTCTTCCGGACACTGCCATGGCCAAAAAACGTTCAACCCTGGCCTCTCCAGCGCCGGCGGAAGCACGTGCCGGCTTCCCGATCGTCGGCGTCGGCGCTTCGGCGGGCGGGCTCGAAGCCTTCACCGAACTGCTCATGCACCTGAGCCTGGACACCGGCATGGGCTTCGTGCTCGTGCAGCACCTCGACCCGGTGCACGAAAGCGCACTGAAGCAGTTGCTGGCGCGGGCCACCACGATGCCGGTGCACGAGGTCACCAACGACCTGCGGGTCGAGCCGAACAACGTCTATGTGATTCCGCCCAACACCAGCCTGCGCATCGAGGCGGGTGTGTTGAAGCTGCAGCCGCGCGACAAGGCTCGCACGACGGCGCGCTCGATCGACGTCTTCTTCGAATCCTTGGCCGCCGATCAGCACGAGGGCGCCATCGGCATTGTCCTGTCCGGCACCGCCAGCGACGGCACGATCGGGCTCGAGGCGATCAAGGCCGAGGGCGGGATCACCTTTGCGCAGGACGATTCAGCCGGCTACGACTCGATGCCGCGCAGCGCCGTGGCCGCGGGCTGCGTCGATTTCGTGCTGGCACCGCAAGCGATTGCCGAAGAACTGGCGCGCCTGGCCACGCACCCCTATGTCGCAGGCTCGGCGTCGAGAACCGATGCCACCTCGCCGACGCGGCCCGAGGCCGACCATGCCCACGCCATTACGCACCAAACCGACGGCACGGCCCTGCCCTCGGGCGGCAGCGGCACGCCCGACGACGGTGCGGTGCGCGCACGCACCGAGGCCGACCATGCCTCCACGCTGGACCCCACCGACGAAGAACAAGGCTTCCGGCGGGTGCTGAGCCTGCTGCGCAACCATTGCGGCGTCGACTTCACGCTCTACCGCTCGAGCACGATCCAGCGCCGCATCGCGCGGCGCATGCTGTTGTGCCGGCAGGACACGCTGGCGGGCTACGCCGAGTTCCTGCGCGGCAATGCCAAGGAACTGGACACGCTGTTCTCCGACGTGCTGATCAGTGTGACCAGCTTCTTCCGCAATCCGGACGCTTTCGAGGTGCTGCAGCGCGAGGTGCTGCCCAAGCTGCTGGCGCAGCGCGGGGACGAGCCGCTGCGCGTGTGGGTGCTCGGATGCTCGACCGGCCAGGAGGCGTACTCGATCGCGATGGCCTTCGTCGAGGCGGCTCAAAACGAGCCCGGCGGGCGCAAGCTGCAGCTCTTTGCGACCGACCTGAATGAAGAGCTGCTCGACAAGGCGCGCCAGGGCCTGTACGCCAAGACGCTGGCGGGCGATCTTTCGCCCGAGCGCCTGCGTCGCTTCTTCGTCGAAGAGGACGGCGGCTACCGGGTGATCAAGCCGCTGCGCGAGATGGTGGTCTTTGCGCGGCAGAACATCATCAGCGACCCGCCGTTCTCTCGTATCGACATCATCACCTGCCGCAACCTGCTGATCTACCTGGAACCGAGCCTGCAAAAGAAGATTTTCCCGCTGTTCCATTACGCGCTCAAGCCGCACGGATTTCTCTGGCTCGGCGCCTCGGAATCGACAGGCGGCTTCACCGAGCTGTTCGAGCCACTCGACCGCAAGCAGAAAATCTACACCAAGAAGGCGGCGGCAACGCCGGCGTTCACGCTGCCGAGCGGGTCGCTGCGCGCTCAACGCATCGAACGCGAGGGAGCTGCCCAACTGCGCAAAGCCGGCGCGGACCCCTCCGCGGCAGCAGGCGTCGACGACACGCCAATGCCACGCGAGCACAGCCCGCAACGCGAGGCCGATCGCGTCATCGTCGGCAAGTACGCGCCGCCCGGCGTGGTGATCAGCGCGGCGCGGCAGATCCTGCAGTTCCGCGGCATCACTACCGACTACCTCGAGGCGCCCAGCGGCGCGGCCACCTTCGACGTGCTGAAGATGGCGCGCGAGGGCCTGATGCTGCCGCTGCGCGCAGCGATCGACCAAGCGAGCAAGGAGAACAAGGCGGTGCGCAGGGACAACGTGCGCATCGAACGCAACGGCGCGATCCGCTGTGCGAACCTCGAAGTGATCCCGCTCGAGAACCTGCGCGAGCGTTGTTTCCTGATCTTGTTCGAGGAGGCCGGCACGCCGATCGGTCCACCGGCGAAGGCAGCCGACGTCGCCAGCGCCGAGCCTGCATCCGCGGCCGCGAGCAGCGACGATAAACGCCGCATCGCCGAGCTAGAGAGCGACCTGGCCGAGACGCGCGACTTCCTGCGGGCGATCGAGGAGGGCCACGAGGCGTCGAGCGAGGAGCTGCAGGCCTCCAGCGAGGAACTCCAGTCGGCCAACGAAGAGTTGCAGAGCTTGAACGAGGAGATGACGACCTCGAAGGAGGAGCTGGAATCGTCGAACGAGGAACTGACGACCCTCAACGACGAGATGGCGCACCGCAACATCGAGTTGAGTGTGCTCAACAACGACCTCGTCAACGTCGCGAACTCGGCCCAGCAGGTGATCGTGCTGCTCGACCGCAGCCTCGGCGTGCGGCGTTTCAGCGCGCAAGCCGCCCGACAGTTCAACTTGGTCGCCGGTGACATCGGCCGCCCGATCGGCCACATCCGCCACCGTCTCGAACTGCCCGATCTCGAAGCATTGATCCTCGAGGTGATCGATAGCGTGAACGCCCAGGAGCGCGAGCTGCGCGACCGGGACGGCCGCTGGTTCTCGCTTCACGTGCGGCCCTACGTGACGCTCGACAAGCGGGTCGACGGCGCGGTGCTGGTGCTGGCCGACATCGACGTCCTCAAGCGCAGCGAGCAGGCGCTGCAGGTCAGCGAGGCCGGTTACCACGCGATGTTCGAGGCCACCAGCGTCGGCGTCATCGAATCCGATCCCGACAGCGGGATGTTGCTGCGGGTGAACGGTCGCTTCGCACAAATGCTCGGCCACGCGGCGGCCGAGATGGCGGGCTTGGCCTGGCTCGAGCTGGTTCACCCGGATGACCGGCCCGCGCACGCGGCGGGTGTCTCGCAATTGCTGCGCGGCGGACTCGGCAGCTACGAGGCCGAGAAGCGCCTGCTGCGCAAGGACGGCAGCAGTCTGTGGGCCCACATCACCGTCAACGTGGTGCGCGACGCGGCCGGGCGTGCGCTGCGCAAGGTCGACGTCGTGCTCGACATCGGCGAGCGCCGGCGCGCTGAGGAGGCCGCGGCCCACCTCGCAGCGATCGTGAACTCGTCGGAGGATGCGATCGTCACGATCGATTTCGACCATCGGATCCGCAGCTGGAACACCGGCGCCGAACACCTCTTCGGCTACACCGCAATGCAAGCCATCGGGCAAGCTGGGCTCGCGCTGAGCCCTGCCGATCGCTTCGACCCCGTCTCCGGCGTGCTCGAGCGTGTGCAGATCGGCGAAGCCGTGGCCAGCTTTGAAACCGTGCGCCAGCATCAGGACGGCAGCGCGGTCGACGTGTCGGTGACCTTCTCACCGATCCTGGACGCGGCGGGTCAGGTCGTCGCTGCCTCGGCCATCGCGCGCGACATCACCGAACGAAAACGCCTGGAGGCCCTGCAGCGCGACCATGATCGCCGCTTCCATGAGATGGTCGATGCGCTGCCGGCGGCGGTCTACACCACCGATGTGCAAGGCCGGCTGACACACGCCAATCCGGCGGCCGTCGCGCTCACCGGCCGCAAACCGGAACCGGTGCTGGTCGACCCCTGGTCCTCGAGCTGGAAGGTCTATGCCGCCGACGGCACGCCATTGCCCAATGCCGAGTCGCCGATGGCGACGGCGCTGCGCGAAGACCGCCCGGTGCGCGGCATCGAGGCCGAGCTCGAAAGACCCGACGGCACCCGCGTCTGGGTCCGGCCCTACCCGACCCCGGTGCACGATGCCGAGGGCCGTCTGGTTGGCGGCATCAACATGCTGGTCGACATCACCGAGAGCCGCCAGGGCGAGGTCGCGCTGCGCGAGGCAGACCGGCGCAAGAACGAATTCCTGGCGATGCTGGCGCACGAGCTGCGCAATCCGCTGGCGCCGATCCGCAACGCGCTGCAGATCCTTCAAGCCTCACCCGGCCTGACGGCCCCTGGAGCAGCGACCGACGACGCGCCCGGCGGGCGCCGCGTCGACTCCGCCCGCGCCGCCAAATCGGCGCTGCAGATGATGGAGCGCCAAGTCGGCCAGATAGTGCGCCTGGTCGACGACCTGCTCGATGTCAGCCGCATCAGCCTGGGCAAGATCGACCTGCGTCCGGAGCGCGTCAACCTCGCCGCGGTGCTGCACCAGGTCGAGCAGTCCTCGCGCTCGGCCTTCGTGGCCCGCGGCAACGGGCTGGCGCTGTCGCTGCCGGAGCAGCCCGTGGTGCTCAACGCCGATCCGGCTCGGCTGGTGCAGGTCATCGGCAACCTGGTCAACAACGCCTGCAAGTTCACACCGCGCGGCGGCCGGGTCGAGTTGTCTGCGGCCCTCGAAGGCACGGATACCGTGGTGATCCGCGTGCGCGACAACGGCATCGGCATCGAAGCTGCCGACCTGCCTCGCATATTCACGCTCTTCACCCAGATCGACTCCTCCCTGGGCCGCGCCGCAGGCGGCCTGGGCATTGGGCTGGCCCTGGTCAAGGACTTGGTCACCCTGCACGGCGGCACGGTGGCGGTGCACAGCGAGGGCGTTGGACGAGGCAGCGAATTCGAGGTGCGCCTGCCCATCGTCGTCGGAAGCCCCGAAGCGACTGCCGAGCCCGGCGAGCCGGCGCCCCCGCCAAGCCACTCTCGGCGCATCCTCGTCGTCGACGACAACCGCGACGCCGCCGATTCCCTGGCCTACCTGCTGCAGTTCCACGGCCACGAAACCGAGCTGGCTTACGATGGCCTGGCCGCGGTGCAAGCCGCCCGAAGTTTCCAGCCCGCGGTGATCCTGATGGACCTCGGGCTGCCCAAGCTGGACGGCTACGAAGCGGCGCGGCAGATTCGCGAGCAACGCGCCGACAAGCGCCCACTGATGATCGCGCTTACCGGCTGGGGGCAGGAAGAAGACCGGCGCCGCTCGGCCGAGGCCGGCTACGACGCCCACCTGGTCAAGCCGGTGGCACTCGATGCCCTGCTGAAGCTGCTACGCTGACGTCGGCGCGGCGCGCCTTCCAGGCCCCGACCACCGCGATCAGGCCCGGCACCAGGATCAGCGCCCAGATGATCGTGCTCAGGTTGGTCTGCACCCAGGGCAGGTTGCCGAACAGGTAACCGGCCAGCGTGAGCCCGCCGACCCAGAGCGCGCCGCCGCCCACGTTGTAGGCGGTGAACCTGGCGCGGTTCATCTCGGCCACGCCGGCCACGAACGGGGCGAAGGTGCGCACGAACGGCATGAAGCGCGCGAGGACGATCGTGATGCCGCCGTGCTTCTCGTAGAACGCATGCGCCTGGTCGAAAGCGCGCTTGTTGAACCAACGGCTCTTTTCCCACTGCCACACGCGCGGCCCGACGGCGCGGCCGATGCTGTAGTTGACCTGGTCGCCCAGCACCGCCGCAACGAACAGCAACGCCATGACCAGCGGCAGGTTCAAAAGGCCCGCGCCGCACAGCGTGCCGACGACGAAGAGCAGCGAATCGCCCGGCAGGAAGGGCATCACGACGACGCCGGTCTCGACGAAGACGATCAGGAACAGCAGCGCATAGACCCAGGCGCCGTAGGTTTGCACGAAGGCCCGCAGGTGCACGTCGACGTTAAGGATGAAATCGACCAGCTGCATCAGGACTTCGGTCATGTGGGGTGGGTCTCGTCAGTGCGCAACGTGCAGGGCCTGCATCGCGAAGGCCAGCAGCAGCCCGCAGGCGATCCAGGCGATCTGGGCCAGGGTGTCGCGCAGCGGCAGCCTGCGCTGCAACTGGGGCAGCAGATCGGCCACCGCCACGTAGATGAAGCTGCTCGACGCGACCACCAGCAGGTAGGGGAACAGCTCCTCCCACGGGCCGACGATGTAGTAGCCGAGCACGCCGCCGACCACCGCAGCCAGGCCCGACAGCGCATTGAAGACCAGCGCCCTGGCACGCGAGAAGCCGGCATTCAGCAGCACCACGTAGTCGCCCACCTCCTGCGGAATCTCGTGGGCGATGACGGCCAGCGCGGTAACCATCCCCAGCCGCGTGTCGGCCAGGAAGGCGGCCGCGATGATCACGCCGTCACAGAAGTTGTGGATGCTGTCGCCGACCAGCACGCTCCAGCCGCCACGGCCGGCCTGCTCGGCGTCGAAGCCGTGGTGGTGGTGATGGTGCGGGTCGTCGCCCTCGTGGTGGTGGGCGTGGCGGTACAGCTCGGCCTTCTCCAGCAGGAAAAAGAACATCAGTCCCAGCAGCAGCGTGATGAACAGGCGCTGCGGCTCGGCGGCGCGGTTCTCGAACGCTTCCGGCAACACCAGCAGCAGCGCGGTGCCGAGCAAGAGGCCGGCCGACAGGCTGACCAGGCTCTTGACCAGGCGCCCGAGCACCGCCACCGTGAGCGCAGCGGCCACCAGCACCGACACCAGCCCGCCGGCCAGCGTGGCCAGCACGATGTAAGCCAGGGTCACGCCACGCCCTGCGCGGCAAACCAGTCGATGCAGCGGCGCCAACTGTCCTGGGCGTCGGCGGGGCGGTAGCTAGGGCGGTAGTCGGCATGGAAGGCATGCGGCGCCTCGGGGTACACCACGAAGCGGCTGGCTCGAGCGGCAGCGCTGCCGGCGGCCAGCACGCGCTTCATCTGCTCGACGCTGTCCAGCGGGATGCCGGTGTCGGCGCCGCCGTACAGGCCGAGCACCGGCGCGTGCAGGCGCGCGGCGACGTCGACCGGGTGCGCCGGCTGCAATGGGTTGGTGGCGCCCGTCAGGCGGCCGTACCAGGCCACCCCGGCCTTCACCGCGGGGTTGTGCGCGGCATACAGCCAGGTGATGCGCCCGCCCCAGCAAAAGCCGGTGATGCCCAGCCTCGTGGTGTCGGCGCCTTGCGCCGCGGCCCAGGCGACGCAGGCGTCCAGGTCGGTCATCACCTGCGCATCGGGTGTGCGGTTCACGACCTCGGCGATCAGCTTGGCCACTTCGCCGTAGCTGCCCGCATCACCCTGGCGCTCGAACAGCTCGGGCGCCACCGCGAAGTAGCCGCGCTGGGCCAGGCGCCGCGCCACGTCGGCGATGTACGCGTGCACGCCGAAGACCTCGCTCACCACCAGCACCACCGGCGCCCTGGCCTTGCCGGCCGGCGCCGCGCGGTACGCGGGCATCCGGTGCTCGCCCACGGCAATGCTCACTTCGCCGACCGCCAGGCCGGTCGCGTCGGTCTTGATCTCGGTCTGCGCCTGCACCGGCACCACCGCAGCGGCGAAGCCGCTGCCCAGGCTGGCCCGCACGAAGTCGCGCCGGTTGATCGGGTCTTGGGTTTCTCGCATCGGGCAATTCTAGGCAACCCGGCCCGGGGTGGGCTTCGCAGCACAATGCCGCATGCCCGCACTGCTCTCGCCCGATGCCCCCTTGGCCGCCATCGACATCGGTTCGAACAGCTTTCGGCTCGAGATCGGGCAGATGCAGGGCGGCAGTTACCGGCGCATCGAGTACGTGAAGGAGACGGTGCGCCTGGGCGCCGGCCTGGATGCGCAAGGCCACCTGACCGACGAGGCAAGTGAACGTGGCCTGGGCTGCCTGCGTCGCTTCGCCGAGCGCCTGCAAGGCATGGCGGCAGAGCAGGTGCGCGCGGTCGCGACCCAGACCCTGCGCGAGGCCCGCAACCGCGACGCCTTTCTGCTGAAGGCGCGCAGCGCGCTCGGCCAGCCCATCGAGGTGATCTCCGGCCGCGAGGAAGCACGACTCATCTTCGCCGGCGTAGCGCACCTGCAGCGCAGCGACGTGCCGCGACTCGTGATCGACATCGGCGGCCGGTCCACCGAGATGATCCTCGGCCGTGGCCTGGTGCCGCGGCGGGCGGAATCGTTCGCGGTCGGCAGCGTCAGCTTGACCAGCCAGCACTTTGCGGACGGTCGGCTCACGGCCTCGGCCTTCCGTCGCGCCCAGGTGGCCGCCGGCGCCGAACTCGAAGAGGCCCTGCTGCCGTTCGCGCCACGACATTGGCAAGAGGCGCTCGGCTCGTCGGGCACCGTCGGTGCCGTGTCACAGCTGCTGGCCGCGCAGGGCGCCGACCGCGGCGCCATCACCCCCGAAGGCCTGCGCTGGCTGATCGAGCGCTGCGTGCGCGCCGGCCATATCGACGCGCTCGACCTGCCGGGCTTGAAAGACGACCGTCGGCCGGTGATCGCCGGCGGACTGGCGCTGCTGTACACACTGGCGGTGCAGTTCGGCATCGAGGAGCTGCGCCCGGCTCGCGGCGCGCTGCGCCAGGGCGTGATCATCGACCTGCACCAGCGCCACAGCGCCCAACGCGGGCCGCGGCGGGGCTTGCGCAATGCCAGCACCGACGCAGCCGGCCATTCGGGGGATGGGGGGGATGTGCGGGATGCCTCGGTGCGCGGCCTGCAGCGCCGGTTCAAGGTGGACAGCGCGCAGGCGGTGCGGGTGCGCCGCGTGGCGGGCGCCCTGTACGAGGCGGTGGCCGGCACCCAGGCGGCAGAAGCCGAGCGCGATCTCGGCTGGGCCTGCGACCTGCACGAGATCGGCATGATGGTCTCGCACCACGACCACCACCGGCACAGCGCTTACCTGCTCGCACATGTCGACGCGGCCGGGTTCTCGCAAAGCCAGCAGCGACAGCTTTCCAACCTGGTGCTGGGCCAGCGCGGTGGCCTGCGCAAGATCGAAGCGGCGCTGGCCGATCCGGGCTTCGCGTTGAAGGTGCTGGCGCTGCGCCTGGCCGTCATCAAGTGCCATGCCCGCGGCACGGTCGACCCGCAGGCGCTACACCTGGCGGGTCGCGATGGCGAGCTGACGTTGGCCTACACGGCGCAGTGGGTTGCCGAGCACCCGCGCACCGTCTACTTGCTGCAGCAGGAAGCGCAGGCCTGGGCGCGCAGCGGTGCATTGCGGTTTGCGTTGGCTGCGCCGGAGCCGGTTGTCGACAAGCCCTAAAGGATCAGCAGCGCACGGAAATCGTTGACGTTGGTGAACGTCGGCCCGGTGACCACCAGGTCGTCCAGGCCCGAGAAGAAGCCGTAGGCGTCGTTGCGGTCCAGGAAGTCGGCCGCCTTCATGTTCAGCGCGAGCGCGCGCTGCAAGGTGTCAGGCGTGACGACGGCACCGGCGTTGTCCTCGATCCCGTCGATGCCGTCGGTGTCGGCCGCCAGCACGTACACGCCGGGCTGCCCCTGCAGTGCGATCGCGCAGCCGAGCAGGAACTCGCCGGCGCGCCCGCCGCGGCCGCCCTTGTGCTTCACGGTGACCGTGGTTTCGCCGCCCGACAACAACACGCAGGGCCGTGCAAAGGGCGTGCCGCGCTGGGCCACCGCGCGCGCGATGGCCGCCTGCACCTTGCCGACTTCGCGCGATTCGCCCTCGATCTCGTCGGACAGGATGTGCGCTTCGATGCCCGCGCTGCGCGCCAGCGCCGCCGCGGCTTCCAGGCTCTGCTGCGGTGTGGCGATCACGCGCACGGTGTGGCCTTCGAAGCGGGGGTCACCCGGTTTGGGCGATTCGTACGCACCACTGGCCAGGCCGGCCTGTGCTGCTTCGGGCAGCGCAATGCCCAAGCGCCGGACGATGGCCAGGGCATCGGCGCAAGTGGTGCTGTCGGGCAGGGTCGGCCCGCTCGCGATCACCTCGGGCACGTCGCCCGGCACATCGGAGATCAGCAACGTGTGCACGCGCGCCGGCGCGCAGGCGGCGCCGAGGCGGCCGCCCTTGATGGCCGAGAGGTGCTTGCGCACGCAGTTCATCTCGTTGATCGACGCGCCGCTGGCGAGCAGATCGCGATTGACCTGCTGCTTCTGCTCGAACGTCAGGCCTTCGGCGGGCGCCGAGAGCAGCGCCGAGCCGCCGCCGGACACCAGCGCGATCACCAGGTCGTCGGCACCCAGACCGCGGACCGCTTCGATCATCTGCTGCGCGCCGCGCCGGCCCGCCTCATCGGGAACCGGGTGCGCAGCTTCGAGCACGCGAATGCGGCCGGGATGGGCCGCATACGCCGGCGGCGTGTGGTGGTAGCGCGTGAGCACCAGGCCTTCGAGCGGCGCATCGTCGGGCCACAGGGCGTCGAGCGCCGCGGCCATCGCGCCGCTGGCCTTGCCCCCACCGATCACCACCGTGCGAGCGTGCGGTGCCTGCGGCGGCGCCGGCAGGTGGCCTGCCATCACACGCGCCGGCAGCGCGCGCTGCACGGCGGCGTCGTACAGGGCGCGCAGGAACGCGCGCGGGTCTTTCGATGCGGCCGGGGTGGCGGGCTCCGGTGAGACTGGCATGTCTTGGGCGTCGGCGACGACTGTGCAGAAGGCGGCAGCCTAACCGGTCGGCCGGGACCGACCGAGTGCCCGCGTCACTCGCTCAGCGTATCGCCGGCCCACATCGCGTCGAGCTGCGGAAAGTTCCACTTGGCACGCGACTCACGCCCGGCAATGCGATCCTTGCTGCGCGAAAGGTCGATCACCTGGACATGGATCGGCATGTCGCTCTTGGTCGAGTAAAAGACCTTCACGCTCGGCAAGGTCATGTTGCGTGGGTTCTGCTCGAGCACCACCCCGAGCTTGCCCGACACCAGGCGCACCAGAGACCCCGTGGGGTAGATGCCCAGGCTCTTGACGAAGGCAGCGAACACGTTGGGGTCGAAGTGGCCCTTCCAACTCGCCATGCGTGCCAGTGCGTCGGCAGCGTCCCAGCCGGCCTTGTACGGGCGGTTGGAGGTGATCGCGTCGTACACGTCGCACACCGCACCCATGCGGGCCAGCAGCGAGATCTGATCGCCGGCAAGACGCTCCGGGTAGCCCGTACCGTCGATCTTCTCGTGATGGTGCAGGCACACGTCGAGCACCGCCGGGTCGACGCTGCGAACTTCTTTCAGCATGTCCCAGCCGCGCCGCGGGTGCGTGCGGATGATGTCGAACTCGGTGTCGGTGAGCTTGCCGGGCTTGTTCAGAATGGCCGCGGGCATCAGTGCCTTGCCCATGTCGTGCAGCAACCCGGCCAGGCCCGCCTGCCGGCAGGCCGCCTCGTCGAAACCCAGACCGCGGCCGAGCAGCACCATCAAGGCGCACACCGCCACCGAGTGCAGGAAGCTGTAGTCGTCGACCGTCTTCAACCGCGCCAGGCTGACCAGCGCACCCGGATTGCGGAACACCGACTGCGCAATGTCGTTGACCATCGGCAGGCACTGCTCGGCATCGATCACATTGCCCAGGCGCACCTGCTCGAACATCGAACTGACGGCCGCGCCTGCGGACTTGCACAGCCCGGCCGCATGTCGCAGTTCGTCGGCGAACGTCGATGTGTCTGGCGCGCGAGCCGCGCGCGTTGCAGACGGTTGCGCGGACGCAGGGGCCTCGGGCGGCATCGGCGTTGGGCGCGCAGGCGCTGAGGTCGGCACCACGTCCACACCTTGCTCGACGTCGATCCAGCAGTGGGTGATCGAACCGCCCCGCGCGGCCTGCAGATCGGCCTGGGCCTCGATCACGAACTTCGCGCGCCAGAACGGATGGTCAATCCAGGCACCTTCGAAGCGGTGCAAGTGCATGCCCAGCCGAAGCTGATCGACCGCAATCCTCTTGAGCGTCGAGCCTGTCATTGCCTCGATTGTTGGGCCACCCGACCTGAAGCGATCGATCGATCAGCTTCGTGAAAGCGGCGTGTCTGCGCTCTTGCGTGCCAGTCTGCTGCTGTACCAGCAGCACCCACTGGCTACGCAAGCCGCCAACGCGGCGGCTGCGAAAACCGACTCGAAGCCCCAGCGCTGGCTCAACGCGCCGCCTGCCACACCCCCGATCACACCCGACAGCCCGTACCCGAGCGTCGAGTACAGCGCCTGTCCACGGCCGCGGGAGGGGCCGGCAAAGTAGCGATCGATCAGGCTGATGCAAGCCGCGTGCTGCGCCGCGAACGTCAGCGCATGCAGGCACTGGGCGATCACAAGCACCAGCCAGACGCCGCCGAAGGCGGCCATCGCGGAAAAGCGCAGCACCGACGCCACGGCCGCTGCCAGCAGCCAGGTGTGGGCCGAGAAGCGTGCGAACCAGCGCCCCTGGCGCCAGAAGAACACGATCTCGACCGCCGCGCCCACAGCCCACAGCGCGCCGACCGCGCTCTTTGGATAGCCGAGAGAATCGAGATAGAGCGACAGAAACACGTAGAGCGAGGTGTGGGCCAGCACGGTAAAGAAGACGCCCGCGAAGAACCACGCCACCTCCGGCCGCCGCAGTACCGTCCACACGCGCGCCTGGTTCACCTGCGAAGCCGCCGCGTGCTGCGCCTGCGGGGTGAGTGCCACCCTCGCCGGCCGGGGCAGGCGCCAGGCCGCGATGGCCAGCAAAACGAACACCCCGACGACGCAGGCAGGCAGCGCCGCAATGCCCACGCGCTCGAGCAGCGCACCGAAGAGCCCGACGGTGACGATGAAGCCGACGGAGCCCCACATGCGCACGCGGCCGTAGCGACCGACATCCAGGCCCTGCGAGGTCGCAAGACGTTGCGCCACCACCGCTTCCATCAACGGCACCACGGCGGCGTTGGCCGCGAACACCAGAAACACGACGATCGCCAAGCCCGCCACGCTGTCGAAGACCAACATGCCCAGCGAGGCGACGACGATGGCCGCGGTGGCAATGCGCAGCAGGTCGACGCGCCGTGCGCCCTGGCCCCAGTGGTCGCCGAGCCAGCTCCAGGCGTAAGGCACGAGCACGCGGGTCCACGACTGCAGCGAGGCAATGCTGCCGATGACCAGCGTCGAGAATCCGAGCGACTGGAACCACAGCGGCGTGTACGGATTGAACAGGCCGATCGATGCGAAGTACATGAAGCTCAGTACCCCATAGGGTGCGAGCGAGCTTTCGCGTGAGGCCGCCCCGGCGTGCGAGCCCGGTGGCTCGCGGCCGCTCACGCGGCGTTGCCGGGAATCGGCAGCACCGGCAGCGCCACGTCGGCGTTCTGCGCCCGGTGGCGCAGCGCGTGGTCCATCACCACCAGGGCCAGCATCGCCTCGGCGATCGGCGGGGCGCGGATGCCGACGCAGGGGTCGTGGCGGCCGTGCGTCTCGACGGTGGTCGGCTGCCCGGCCCGGTCGATCGACGCGCGCGGCAGGCGGATCGAGCTGGTCGGCTTGATCGCGATCGCCACGCGCAAGTCCTGTCCGGTGGAGATGCCGCCGAGCACGCCACCGGCATGGTTGCTGCGAAAGCCCTCGGGGCTGAGCTCGTCGCCGTGCTGGCTGCCGCGCTGCGCGACGACCTTGAAGCCGTCGCCGATCTCGACGCCCTTGACCGCATTGATGCCCATCATCGCGTGCGCGATGTCAGCGTCGAGCTTGTCGAAGAGCGGCTCGCCCAGGCCCACCGGCATCGATTGCGCCAGCACTTCGATGCGCGCGCCGACCGAGTCGCCCGACTTGCGCAGCGCGTCCATGAAGGCCTCCAGGCGCGGCACGATGCCGGCGTTCGGCGCGAAGAACGGGTTGTGGCCGATCTCGGCCAAGCTCTCGAACGGAATCTCTATCTCGCCGAGGGCGGTCATCCAGGCGTTGAACACCGTGCCGTGTTTTTCATGCAGCCACTTCTTGGCCACCGCGCCCGCCGCAACCATCGGCGCCGTCAAGCGCGCTGATGCACGGCCGCCGCCACGCGGATCGCGCAGTCCGTACTTGTGCCAGTAGGTGTAGTCGGCGTGGCCCGGACGGAAGGTGTCGAGCAGGTTGCCGTAATCCTTGCTGCGCTGGTCGGTGTTGTGGATCAACAGCGCGATCGGCGTGCCCGTCGTCAGGCCCTCGTACACGCCCGACAAGATCTGCACCGCATCGGCCTCGTTGCGCTGTGTCACATGGCGGCTGGAGCCCGGGCGGCGGCGGTCGAGGTCGGGCTGGATGTCGGCTTCCGACAAGCGCATCCCGGGCGGGCACCCATCGATCACGCAGCCGATCGCGGGGCCATGGCTCTCACCGAAATTGGTGACGCGAAAGAGGTGGCCGAGGGTGGAGCCGGACATGGATGCTGTTCAATGCGTGTCTCGGTTGCAATTGTGACAGCGCGGATCACGGCGATCCGCAAGGGGGCGAGCCGATCAAGGTTCTGGCGTGACGCTTGCGATACCGGCCTGGCGCCGCCGCCACGCCGCGGGCGGCACGCCGTACTCGCGCCGGAACGCGCGGCTGAACGCGGTGTCGGTCTGGTAGCCGACCTCCTCGGCGATGCGCGCCAGCGGCGCATTGCTGCGCACCAGCAGGTTCGAGGCCAGCAGCATGCGCCACTGCGCCAGGTACTGCATCGGCGCCTGGCCGACGAGCTGCTGGAACCGCTCGGCCAGCACCGAGCGCGAACTGCCTGCCACGCGGGCGAGCTCCTCCAGCGTCCACGGCCGCGCAGGCTCGGCGTGCAGCGCGCGCAGCGCCGCGCCGACGATGCGGTCGTTCACGCCGGCCAGCCAGCCAGTGCGGCCGTCGGCCTGTTCGTTCATGTGGATGCGCAGCACCTCGATGAACAGCACCTCGGCCAGCTTGGCGAGCACGCCCTGGCCGCCGGGCCGCGGCGAACGGGCCTCGGCCAGCGCGTAACGCAGCGAGGCCTCGAGCCACACGCCCGCGTTCGAGCCGCGCACGCTGACCTTCACCACCGGCGGCAGGCCGGCGAGCAGCAGGCGCGCCAGGCGCGCGTCA
>Ga0163144_10016050_pt1 | contig 15373 bp, 7 predicted proteins | sample OliLak19BULKMAT1_FD_123175 | JGI IMG/M metagenome (GOLD analysis project Ga0163144, IMG submission 123175) | Freshwater microbial mat bacterial communities from Lake Vanda, McMurdo Dry Valleys, Antarctica - Oligotrophic Lake LV.19.BULKMAT1 | ecosystem: Environmental > Aquatic > Freshwater > Lake...
ATCGGATCGGCCGACCCGTAGCACATGTCGAGCGCCGCCTGCATCACCAGATTCACGGTGAAAAACACGCTGACCCAGAGGATCGTGTGATGATAACCGGGAGGGACGAAGAAAGGCAGCGCCCCCATCAGCGCGACCGCCACGAACACCGCCGGCCACGCGCCGAGGAGAAACGGCCGCCGCCGGCCCTGCGGACTGCGGTGGCTGTCGCTTTTCCAAGCGGCGTAGGGCTGCACGAGAAAGCCGCAGATCCGGTTCAACGCGACCATCACGCCGATCAAGGTGACGTTGTCGGTAAAATGCCGGGCGGTGATGGGCAGCATCGTGGCCGTGATCGTGTCGACGCTGCCGGCGCCGGCCATCATCAGGCCCATGACGAGCATGGTGCGGCGCTCAATCTTGGGCGCGACGGGTGGGAATTGGGCCATGGGTGAGCCGAGTCGGACCGCGTGAAAGACAGCCATCGGTGCGGAGCCGCTGCCGGCTCCGCCGGAACGGCAGCCGTTCCGCTACGAGCAAGACCTCACACCTTCCAGCCGTCGCGCGCGCTCACCGTGATGTAACGGTTCAGCGCCGCGTTATTCGTGATCCGGCCGGTCTTCGCGTCCCACTCGAGCTTCCGGCCGGTGCGGACGGCGACGACGCCGAGCAGCACCATCTCCGACAACGGCACGGAATACTCGAAATTGGATCCGGGCAGCGGGCCCTTCTGCGCGATGGCGTCGAGCCACTCCTTCATCGGCCCACCGACCACGCGCGGGATCGTCGCCGGCGGACGGTTCTTCTTGAACTCCTCCATCACCGCATTGCCCAGCAGCCGCGGGCTGTCCGGCCGGCCGCCGCCGGCGTAAATCGTCTGCTTCGCGCCGATCATCAGCATGCCGCGCTCGGGCAGGCCGGGCTTCTTCGCATCGTCCTCCCAGCGCTCCGGCTTCTTCGGCTTCATGCCCGGACCTTCGAACCATTTCAAAACCACCGGCGGCCGCGAGCCGCGGGCGGGAAACTGGTAGGTCACCTCGGCCGTGCGCGGGACGAACTCGTTGTTCTGCTCGTCGATCTTCGCCTCGACCGAGGACGGCGAACCCAGCTCGAGCGCCCAGAACGGCGCGTCCAGCGTGTGGCAGGCCCAATCGCCGAGCATGCCGTTGCCGTAGTTCCACCAGCCGCGCCAGCGCACCGGCGCGATGCTCGAGTGATACGGCCGCTTCTCCGCCGGTCCGCACCAGAGATCCCAGTCGAGCGTCGCGGGCGGCGTCTCCGCCGCGAGCGGCACCGCGGCCGGCCGCATGAAATAGCGCTCGTTGAATTCGGGCGACCACGCATGCACTTCGCGCACGTCGCCCGTCACCCCCGCGGCCACCCACTCGCGCATCAGGCGAATGCCATCGGTGGCGCGGCCCTGGTTGCCCATCTGCGAGATGATGCCCTTCTTTTTCGCCGCATCGCGCAGCGCCCGAGCCTCACCGACGGTGTGCGTCAGCGGCTTCTCGACGTAGACGTGCTTGCCGTGCTTGATCGCCAGCATCGCCGCCGGGTAATGGTGATGATCCGGCGTCGACACGGTGACGGCGTCGATCCGGTCCGCCATCTTGGCGAACATTTCCCGGTAATCCTTGAACAGCGCGACCGTGGTCAAATCCGCGCAGGCGAGCTCCGACTTCTTTTTCAGTTCCGCACCGCGCGCGTAGGTTTCCTGCACGCGTTCCTGATCGACGTCGCAGAACGCGACGAGATTTACGCGCGGGTCCTTCATCAATTCGGAGACGGCATAGAACCCGCGGTTGCCGATGCCGATGCAGGCGACGTTGATCTTGCCGCCGGCCGACGGGCCCGGCTGACCAATGCTGAAGCGCGGCAACGTGAACGCCGCGGCGGCCACGGCGGAGGACTTGAGAAAGGTGCGGCGGCTGGGGCGAGGGGTTTGCATGAGAAGTGGGGCACACTCTTTGCCGGAGCCTCCTCGCAGGCGATTCGAAAACAGACCGCCTTCCGAAATCGCCGGCAAGCAGGCTGCTACCGGTGCGGGGAGAAAACCAGACGCCGCGGCTCAGAAGTCGGCCGAGAACGTCACCTTCCACGAACGCGGTTCACGCAGGTAGATGCGTCGCGGGCCGCTGAAGTCGGAGTTGTAACGCGCAAGGCTGTCGCGATCGGAGTTGAAGATGTTGCGGCCGTTGACCTGCACGCTGGTGACGGTCTTCGGCCACAGCTTGAACTGATATTTGACGAAGGCGTCGGTGAAGAGCGTGGCCTTGGTGAAGTAATCCTTGCCGGTGCCGGTGGGGCGCGTGTCGGTCTGGCTGAAGGTGCCGGACTGGAACCGCATGCCGCCGCCGACCGAGACGCCCTTGAGCTGCTCGCCCAGGATGCTGCCGGTGTCGAATTTGTAGCGCGTGTTCATCGTCGCCTTGTGCGGCACCGAGCCGAAGCCCTGTTCCTGCGCCACGGCGCGGCCGTCGAGCTCGTTGTTCTGGATCGCGAGAATGTTCGTCTCGATGGTCGCGAGCAGCGCGGCGTTGCCGGCGGCAAGCTGGCGCCACTCGGGGAATTTCTGGCCAAAATAGGTGTAGCCCTCGGCGAAGAAGTTTTCGCGATCGCGCTCGGACTTCGAGTAGTTGGCGCGGATCGTCCAGTTGCGCGTCGGGTTGGCGATCAACTCCACCTCGTAGCCGCTGCTGACGGTGTCGATGATCGCGGCGTTCCAGTTGAACGACTGCGCGTCGGACTGCGCCTGCGTCATCCGGCCGGCCGCGACGAGCGCGGCGTTGATCGCGAGCACCTGCGATCGACCGAGCGCCTGCGCGTTGAGCACGGCGCCGCTGGGGGACACCGCGGCATCGCCCGTCTGCTCCGTCTCGAAGTAGGTCATCCGGGCGAAGAAGCGATCGTCGCCGAGGAGATCGATCATCATGCCCATGTCGCGGCCGGTGCCCTTCGGCGTGCCGGGAATGTCACCGCGCGGGAGGATGCTCCGGTTGAAGCGGGGCGCGCCCACGTTGGTGGAGTGGTTGTAGAAAACGGAGAAGCGTTTGTGCAGGTGCAGCACGCCGCCGGCGGTGATCGTCTTGGGGTGCACGACGTGCCGCTCGAAACCCGGGAGGGCCACGAGTTCGTTCAACACATTTTGGCCGGAGACGATCCGGGGATCCGCCGGGTTGCTGATGCGCGCCGAGGAATCGTCGAGGTAGACGATGTCGTCGCGCCGGTAGCCGGCCGTGGTGGTGAGCTTGTTGTTGAGAAACGAGCTTTGCAGCGCCGCCATATAACTCTTCGTGTCCTTCACCGAGGAGAGCTCGCCGGTATTGATCAACCGCGACGACACGGTGAGGCCGTTGTAGACGAACGGCGCGAGCGGCGTGTAGAGGCCCTTGTGCGCGTAGGTGGAGAAATCGCCCTCCTTCACGTAGGTGCGGCGGTAGAGGAGATTCTGCGCATTGGCCGGATCGTTCACATTGGCCAGCGGACGGTTGTTCTGATCGACCAGGATCTCGCGGCGCGCGCGCGTGTGCCGGTTCTGCACGGCGTGTTCGTAGAGCGCCGCCATCCGGTGATTGCCGAACCATTTTCCGAGTCGCAGCGCGTAGGCGACGGTCACGCGCTCGATTTCGTTCTCCGTCTCGGTGCGATCGTCGAGCTGGTTCGTCTCGATGTAGAGCTGGCCGGCGCGGGGATTGGACATCGTGCCGGTGCCACCCTGGGCGGGGATGGTGAGATTCGGGTCGCCGAGAAAATCCATCACGTTCCCGTTATACACGAACGAGCGCGCGACCGCGTCGGTCTGGTTCTTCAGGTAGACGGCCTGCACCGTGAGGTCGTCGAGGATCTTCTGTTCGAGCGATACCTGCCCATTGTTGAAATCGCGCGAGAGCTTGGTGTCCGGGCCCGCCCAGTTCACATCGTAGGGGAAGATCGACTTGGGCAGCAGCGTATCGGCGGTGCCGGGCGCGATGTTCGTGCGCAGTTCGTTGCGCATGTTCGAGACGAAGCCGTCCTGCGTGTAGTAGGTGAAGCGCTGGTTGGCGCCGAGTGACGAGATGCCGAGGGCCTGGTTCGCGGCCGTGGCATCGGAGACGTTGCGACCGGCCGCCATCCAGCGGGTGACCTGGTCGGTGGTGTTCCACTTGAGGCCGACGCTGTTCACCGAGAGGCCTTCCTCGTAGTTGACCGAGATGGACGTGTTCTTGAACGGCTTGTAGGTGACGGAACCCGACGCGCGCTTGGCGTCGCTGAACTCGTATTGGCGCCAGCTCTTCGCGTTTTGGTAGAGACCGTTGAAACGAAGCGCGAGGACCTTGGGGATCAGCACGCGATTGAGATCCGTGGTGTAGCGCTGGTAGTCGCCGGAACCGAACACGGCCGCCACGGAGGATTTGTGGCGGTTGAGGAGCGCCTTCTTCGAGGTGAGTGACACCAGGCCGCCGGCGTCGCCCGAGCCGAAGAGGATGGAGTTGGGCCCGCTCGCGACCTCGGCGCGCTCGATGTTGTAGAGATCCTGCGGAGCGGCGTTCTCGACATAGTCGGTCGATACGCCGCCGGGAATTCCGCGGATGCGGAACGGCTCGCCGCCGGCGGAGCTGAAGTCGCGCGGGTTGTTGAAACCCGAGCCCTCGGAGTCGCCCGCGTTGAGCTCGGCGTTGGCGGCGTAGGCGAGCATGTCCTGCACGGAGGTCGCCGCGATATCGGAGAGAAACTCCGGCGTGAACGGGGAGATCGACGCGGGCGTGTCCTTGAGGCTCGTCGCGAGCCGGCTGCCCGAGGTCGTGTTCATCGCCTGATAGCCGCTGTCGTCCTCGGGACGGACCTCGAAGGGCGACAGCGTGATGGTCTCGTCGGTGGTTGGAATCTTCGGCGCGGCTGCGGGCGGCGGCGGCGAAACCGTCGGCGTGACTGGCGGCGGTGGGATCGACTGCGCGGAAGCCGCGGGTGCAAGCGATATGAGGACGAGCGCGGCCACGGCGGGCGCGAAGCGGAGGGGACGAAGGAAAGTTTTCATGGCGCGAGACGAGGTCAGTGCAAGCGGGAGACTAGGCGAATCGCAGGAGTCAGGCCGCGATCACGGGAAGCAAGATGCCAGACGGGTCGCTTGGACCACTCAACGCCCCGTCTGTTCAAGTCGTTGAACCTTTTGTCGCGAATCGCAGTGTGACGATTGCGCAACGGCTCGAACGTGGCCGCAGTTGATGCGTGCCCCGCGGCACTCCGATTCTGCCCGCGCCCCGCCCGGCGGTTTCCCGCTTCGCCGCTCGCGCCGCCCATGAGTTCATCGCGTCCCAACGTCCTCGTGCTCCTCACCGACCAGCAACGTTGGGATTGCGCCGGGCTGCACGGCAACCCCCTCGAGCTGATGCCGAACTTCGACCGGCTCGCGCAGGCGGGCACGCATCTGCGGCACAGCTTCACCTGCCAGCCGGTCTGCGCCCCGGCCCGCGCCGCGCTGCAGACGGGGCGCTATCCGACGCAGATCGGCACTTTCCGCAACGACCGGCCCTTCCCGCCGGCCACGCGCACGCTCGCGCATTGCTTCGGCGAGGCCGGCTACCGCACGGGTTAGATCGGCAAATGGCACCTCGGCCCGCGGGGGCTCGCCGGGGCCGTGCCGGAGCCCTTTCGCGGCGGCTACCAGGACTGGCTCGCGGCCAACCTGCTCGAGTTCGTCTCCGACGCCTACGACTGCCGGCTCTACGATGAGGCGGGCGTGGAGCATCGACTTCCTGGATACCGCGCCGATGCCGTCACCGATGGCGCGATCCGCTACCTCGCACGGCCCCGCGCGCAGCCTTTCTTCCTCTTCGTCTCCTACCTCGAGCCGCACCACCAGAATTCGCGCGACGTCTATCCCACGCCGGATGGCTGCGCCGGACGCTATCACGGGCGTTGGGTGCCACCCGATCTCGCCACGCTCGGTGGCACCACGGCCGCGCATCTGGCCGGCTACTACGGGATGGTCCGCCGGCTCGACGAGGGCCTCGGGCGGATCTACGACGCATTAAAGAGCTCGGCCCAGCTCGAGAACACGATCGTGCTCTTCACCTCCGATCACGGCTGTCACTTCAAGACGCGCAACGCCGAATACAAGCACTCGTGCCACGAGAGCTCCATCCGCGTGCCCACGATGTTTCACGGGCCCGGCTTCATGGGCGGCGGCGACCGCCCGGAGCTGGTGGGTCTGATCGATCTGCCGCCGACGCTCCTCGATGCCGCCGGCCTGCCGGTGCCGCCGGAGATGCAGGGGCGCTCGCTCCTGCCGCGACTCAAGTCCCCCGCCGCACCGTGGCGCGATGAGATCTTCGTCCAGATCAGCGAGGATCAGACCGCGCGCGCCCTGCGCACGCGCCAGTGGAAGTATTGCGTGTCCGTGCAAGGCGCCGACGCCGCTGCCGCGTGTCAGCACGCAAGCTGGCCGGCCTACGCAGAAGAATCGCTCTACGACCTGCACGCCGATCCGCACGAGCTGACGAATCTCGCCGGCCTCGCGGCGCATGAAGGCAGGGCCGCGGCGCTGCGCGCGCGGCTGTTGCAGCGGATCGCCGCCGCCGGCGAGCCGGTGCCGGCGATCGCACCAGCCCCGCGCCGCGTAGTGTGCCCAAGGTGGGGCCCGCTCTCCGCAGCGGGCCTCGGCAAAAGGACAAGTATGGCGCTGGATCAGGCCGGCTCGGAGAGCCGGCCCCACCACTTAGCCCGGATAGCCAAAACGGTTGAATCTGTAGACTCGATCCGAGCACACCGTGTAGGGTCGCTCGCGAGTAGAGCATGAAATATCCGGGCTAGTGAACGTGTCTGTATGCCCTACCCGCTGAACGCGATCGTGCGCGTGATTTCCTTTTTCGTGGCGAGCTCGCGCACGACCGCCGTCACGGCGTGCCGGCCCGCCGCCGCCTCCGGCGTGAGCGCAAAATGATGCGCGTGCTCTTCGAACCCGTTGTTGCGCTTCCGCGCGACCAACGTCGGCGTGACCTCGCGGCCGTCCACGCTCAGCTTCACCAGCTCGGAGAGCGGCGACTTGAGCACGCCCTGCGTGGTGTTCTCCCACGCGCAGCGCACGCGGAGGTTGATGCCGCTCTCCGGCCGGCCCGCTTCGAATTCGTCCGCCGGCCGCACCGGAACAATGGATACCATCGGCCGCGCGATCGCGGGATTGTCCCACCAGCGCCACTCCTTTTCGCGCGCCCGCACGAACTCCGCCACCTCGTCGGAGCCGCTGTGCATCCAGGTCTTCCCGCGGGTCCAGACATCGCGCCGCACCGGCACGGTCCAGTTTTGCTTCAGCGCGTTCAGCCAGCCGGCCCACGTCGGCTCGGTCGCCAGGAAGAGCGTGCGGAAGCCCGTCGTCTGATCCGAGAAATACCACGGCTCCGGTCCGTGCGCGTCCTGCAGCCCGATGAACGGGATTCGCCCGCGCCACCGGTTGAGAAACGGCTCCGTGTTCATGAAATCCGGGTTGCCGAAGTGAAACGTGCTGATCGCGGAAAACCCGCCGCGCTCGACCGAGTCGTCGAGAAACATCCGCACCAGCTCCTCGTTCTCGCCGAACTGCCAGACGAGCCGGCCGCCGCCCTTTTCCAGCGGCACCAGGCGGCGCGTGCGAAACTCCGGCCACGACACCGGCGCCGGCGGGGCCGCGCGCGTGCCGAGCGGCGCACCGATGTCGGCGCCGGCGGGCGCGACGAGATCGGCCGTGTGACTGTAGGTGCCCAAGCCCGGAATATCGACCCAGGTGCCGTATTCCTCGTCGGCCGTGAAAAACAACACCGGCACTTTCTGCTCCGCCGCAATCGCCCGCGCACGCGGCAGCCAGCCCGGCTTGCCGTTCTTCGCGCCCCAGAGTTCGATCTTCAGGCTGCGCGCGAGCTCGACCGCCTCGGTCGGGCTGCCCGTGCCGTGCGATTCAACCTGCGCCGAAAAAATCTTCAGATCGCCGGGCAGCGTCTGCCGCGGGCGCAGCGGCCGGCGCTTCACACCGCCGATGGTGTTCAGTGCGCCGAGCACGTCCAACGCGTCGAGCGCGTAATAGGTCGCGTTCGCGTTGCTCAGCCAGCCCGGCCGATCGCTGAAGCCGCCGTCGGCATTCGCCAGCGAGTGAATGTAGGCGAGGCACGCGTCCCGCTGCGCCGGCTCCGCTCCGAGCAGTTTCAACGCCCGCACCGCCGCGCGCACGTAAACGATGTCGTCGACCCCGCCGAACATCGGCTGCGGCTGATAGGTGTATCCGCCGTTGGGCAACTGGCACGAGCGCAGCCACGCGACGAGGTCCTCTTTCTTCGCCGGCGCGCGGCCGAGCACCTGCATGGCCTGCAGCGCCCACAGCGTGTTCATCACGTGCCCGTCGCCGCCATCGGTCGCGGGCGTGTTGTTGAAACTGCCATTGTCCCGGCGCCGCACGTCGATGTAGCTGCCAAACGCGTCTGCGATACCCGCCGTCGGCAGCCCGAGCAGCGCATGGGAAATCACGGCACCGAGCTCGGATTGGAAAATCGGATACCCGTGCCGCTCGTATTGCCGCAGGTAATTCGACGGCTTCTGCAACGCCGCGATCTTCTCGCGCAGTTCGCCCGCGTCCGCGTCGAGCCACTTCAGCGCCTGCACCTGCTGCCAGTCGAAAATTCGGCGCTCCTGTTCGAGCTTCTTCAGCTCGCGCGGATGATGCGTGCGCACATAGCGCACGAGCGCGTCCTTGTGCGGCGGCGTGACCTTCAGCACGCGATACGCCCCGACGACCCCGAACGTCGGCGTGAGATGGGAGACGTTCTGATCGCCCCAGCCGTAGCCATCGTCATCCTTTTTCAGCGTCTCGAGGAAATCCGTGATCGCGCGCACCGACGGGGCCGCGGGCCCGGCCGTCTGGCCGAACATCCGTCCGGGACAAGCCGACGCCGCGCCGGCCACGGCGACCAGCTTCAGCATCGCGCGGCGGTTGAAATAGGGAGGGGGGTTATTCATGGGGAGTAGCGCGTCGTCCCCAACGCGCGGTTTGCTCGGCGTAGCGGAACGGCTTCCGTTCCGGCGGAAGCGAAGCGCTTCCGCTGCCAGCGCGTCGGGGACAACGCGCTCCTCTCACTTCACTCCACTTCCTTCTTTTCCGCAGCCTTCTTGCCGCCTTTTTTCCACCCGCGTTCTCGGTGATCGGAAAGAGCGCCGAATCCACGCGCGCCGTCTTCAGGTAGTCTTCGCATTGTTTCACCACCGCCGGGTGCCGGGCCGCGACGTTGTTTTTCTCCCCGAGATCGTTTTTCAGATCGTAGAGCTCGATCGGCGACTTCGTCGAAAGCTTCACGGCCTTGCAATCGCCGATCCGCGCCGCGAACAAGACACAGGAGACCAACGTCGGGGGGTTCATCGGCACGAGAGAAGGGCGAGAGCACGCTCGCGGTCCACCGTGCGGTCAACGTTCGCGCGAGTCGAGCCGTTGAACACCTTTCTCATCGCGGACGGTGCAATTGAAAATGAAGTCAGTGCCCCCGGCCACCGCCGCACCATCCGGCCTCGACGGTTTGTCACTTATTAAGTGACAAACGAGCCCGCCCCCGCTGGGACAGAACGATCGGTTTGTCACGTATTACGTGACAAACACGCGGGGTGGGTCGGCCACACCGACGTGGCCATGGTTGGGCAAATGACTTCACTTTCAGCTGCACCCCATCGCGGAACGGCGGCCCGTTCCGTCGCGCGGGAAAGCGGCTCCGCGACCGGCACGACGAACAAAACAGTCGAGTCGGCGCGGAAAATAAAAACACTATCGCTCCTCCGATGAACTCCTGTCGCATCGCCCGCCGCCTCTTCCTCCCCGCGCTGCTCGCCCTGTTTGCGGGCGCCGCTCTCGCCCGCGCCGCTGATTCCGCCGCCGCCCGACCGAACATCGTCTGGGTCGTAACCGAGGACAACGCCGCGACCTTCGTCACCGGCTACGGCGATCCGCTCGCGCGCACGCCGCACTTCGACCGCGTCGCCAAGGACGGCATTCTCTTCGAGCGCGCCTATTCCACCTCCGCCGTCTGCGCACCGACCCGCGCCAGCATCATCACGGGGATGTTCGCGCCCTCGCTCGGCACCCAGCACATGCGCAGCACCGTCCCGATGCCGGCCTGGCTCCGCTACTTTCCCGCCTACCTCCGCGACGCCGGTTACTTCACCTCGAACCGCCAGAAAACCGACTACAACGCCGCCGTCCTCCCCGGCACCTGGGATCAGAACGGCGCGCAGGCCCACTACAAGAACCGCCCGCCCGGCCAGCCGTTCTTCAGCATCTTCAATTTCACCGCCAGCCACGAAAGCTCGCTGCACAAGCGCCTCCCGCTCACGACCGATCCCGCGAAAGTGCGCGTCCCCGCCTACCTGCCCGACACGCCTGAGGTCCGCGCCGACATCGCGCAATACTACGACCGCGTGTCCGAGGCCGATCGCCAGATCGGCGAAGTGCTGGCCGAGCTTCAATCCGACGGCCTGGCCGAGGACACGATCGTCTTTTACTACTCCGATCATGGCGGCGTGCTGCCGCGCAGCAAACGCTTCCTCTTCGAAGTCGGCACGCATCCGCCGCTCGCGGTGCGCTTCCCGAAGAGATTCCAACACCTCGCCCCCGGTGCGCCCGGCTCGCGTTCGACCGAGCTCGTCAACTGGGTCGACCTCGCACCCACCGTGCTGAGCGTCGCCGGCGTGAAGGCACCGGACTACTTCCAAGGCCGCGCCTTCGCCGGCCCGGCGCGCGCCGCCGCGCCCGCGTTCACCTACAGCTTCCGCGATCGCATGGACGAGCGTTACGATCTGTGCCGCGCCGTCACCGACGGCCGTTGGCGCTACATCCGCAACTACCGGCCCGACGTGGCGACGATGCAATACGTCAACTACCTCTGGAACCAAAGCTCGATGAAGGAATGGGACCGCCTGCACCGCGCCGGAAAACTCAACGCGATCCAGGCCTCGTTCTTCGAGCCGAAGCCCGCCGAGCAACTCTTCGACTGTGCCTCCGATTACGACAACGTGCGCAACCTCGCCGGCGATCCCACGCATCGCGCCACGCTCGAGAGGATGCGCGCCGCCAATCGCGCCCACTTGCTGCGCATCCGCGACACCGGACTCATGCCCGAACCGATCCTGCGCGATCTCGCCGGGAGCGAGTCGCCCACCCTCGTCGGTCGCAACGACCAGGCCTATCCGCTTTCGCGCATCCTCGACACGATCGATCGCCTGCAACTTCCCGCCACGCCCGCCACCGCCGATCTCAAGGCCGCCCTCGCCGATCCGCTGCCCGTGATCCGATTCTGGGGCGCGCTCGCCGCGCTGCGCGCACCGAAGTCCGTCGGCGATGTCGCGCCGCTGCTGAAGGACGCCACCGGGTCCGTGCGCCTCGCCGCCGCCTACGTCACCGCGCGCCACGGCCATGCCGAAGCCGCGTGGCCGGTGTTGGGTGCCGCGCTCGCGGCCGACCAACGCTTCGAACTGCGACTCGAAGCACTCAACTATCTCACCAATCTGCCCAACCGCCCCGCCTCGCTGCGCCCCGCGATCGAGGCCGCCGCCAAGGGCACCGCGGGCACCGGCGAGAACTACGTCGCCTGGGCCGCGAAGCATTTGTTGGAGATGTGATACCAATGGCTCATGATCCTTTGGACTTTGGCGCGCAGCGCCGGTAGGGCCCGCTCTCCGAGCGGGCCGCGGACCGCCACGGAGGTCGGTCCCTACCCCCGATCGTCTCATTCATTCGAGCCATTGGTATAGGGCGCCCACACCGTGATTTTCGTAGCGGAGCCGCTTCCGGCTCCTTCGGAACGGGAAGCCGTTCCGCTACAAAAACAACCCGCGCGAAGGTCGCGCCCCACGCTCGCAGTCGACGCCACGTCTGCGTCCGCTAAAACGTCCCCTTCACCCCCAACGTCCACAGCGCGCCGTAACGCTCGCGCTGCTGGAACCGCGCGACGTCCGGCGTCGCGGGGCCGCCGAGTTCGAAGTCCACACCGACATCCGTCACGTTGCGCAGCTTGGCAAAAAACCGAAGCTGCCGCCAGAGGACGTGCTCGGCCGTCACGTCGATGGAGGTCCGCGCCGCCGCCCAGCGTTCCGTGCCCGCCTGGATGCTCCGGCCCCCCAGCGTATTCACTAACTGGCGACCGCGGTGGTTCACGTCCACCCGCGCGCTGTAACGCGCGCGCGTGAGGCTCACGCCGGCGTTGGCCAGCCGCGGGCTGAACTGGAACTCCGCGCGCGACGACCCGCGCGCGTGGTTCGTGCTGCCGTTCGCAAACACCTGCACGCCCCGCGCCCATTGCGGCAGGAACGTGAGCGCCTGTTTGTAGTTAAAGGTGAAGCCCTCCATCGTCACCTTGTCGGCAAGATTGTATTGGGTCGCGACGTCGTAGGCGCCGTAGGTTCCGGGATCGAGGCCGTAGGCGTCGAGGAATTCGGGCGTGGCGGGCGCCACCAGGGTGCCGAAGAAGTTTTCGAATTCCCGGCGAAACGCGCTGATCGAAAGCGTGCCCACGCGCGCAAAATAATATTCCAACGCGACCGAGGTCGTCCACGCCGTCCATGGCTTGATCGTGGCGTTGCTGGCCATGATGCGGTTGGCGACCGCGGGGGCCGACTCGACATCGGGCAGGGTGATCCCGCCGGAGTATTGGTTGAAGTTGGGCGCGCCCATCGACTGATAGCCGGCCACGCGCGCGATCAAATCGTCACGCAGGTTGTAGGCGGCATTGACGCGCGGGAACCAGCGCAGGTGTTCGCGCTCCGCCTTCGCGCCCCGCTCGATGAAGGTGAGCTGCGAGACGCCGAGCGCATTGGTCGTCGGCACGATCGGCAGCGGCCGGCCGTTGGCGCCGCGCACGATGTTCCCCACCGCGTCGCGCTGAAAATTCCGGGCGGGATCCGTGAGCGGTCCCTCGGCGTCGATATTCGTCTGCTCGACCCGGACACCGCCGTTGAAGCGCAGCCGGCGCTTGAAGAATGCCACGTCGCCGCGCACATAACCGGCGGAAATCGTCTCCTCCGCGTATTTGGAAAACGTGATGGGCGCGCGATAGGCGGCGTCGGCGTTAAACGTGAATTGCGTGGGATTGCCTTGGTAATGCGACCAGAGCTGCGTCGGGCTCACGACGGGAATGCTCGGGAATCCCCACATCATCGGCCGGTTCGCGATGGCCGCGTTGAAGAAGGGCGCTGTGCTATCGTCGTTGCCGATCGGCGTGGTGCTCGCGCGCCCATCCCGGCCGACGAAGGTGAACGTCGCGTTGGCGGGGTAAGCGTTGACGTTGTCGCGCACCTGATTCTGGAGTTCGAAGCCAGCCTTGAAGGTGACGGGCGTGCCGCGCACCTCGAAGTCGCGCCGGAGATTGGCGTAGGCGCTGCGCTTCGCGTCGGTGTTGTAGGGTGCCGGATGCGCCGCCGTTGCGAGCGAATAGGTCGCGATGTTGAAAGGATCGATCGGGGCATTGGTGGTGCCATCGGTCACCGCAATCCGGCCGGGACGCACCGGCGTGATATCCTCGAACGCGATCGTCACGCCGGTGCGGCGCGATGTCGTGAGCGCGAACCAGCCGCGATCGCCGCTCTGCGTGTGGTCACGCGAATGCGAGTAGCCGGCGCCGGCTTCGGCCTTCCACACCGGACCGTCGTGGCGGTAGACGAGCGTCGGCATGAACGTCGTCGTGCTGCGGTCGCGGGTCTCGGTGTTGACGGTGAGGGAACCCATGCCCGCGGCGCCGCGCGTGAACGTCGGCGCAAAATTCCCCGCGCTGACGCGATCGATGGCGAAGACGAGGCCCCGGGTGTCGTAGTTGGTGTTGTAGGTGGAGCGCGTGATCGCGAAGGAGACCCGGTCGTTGGGGCCGAGTTTGTAGTCGGCGGTCAGCGCGATCGAGGAGCGCTTGCGGAGCAGGAAGCCGTCGCGGACCGTATAACTCGTCAGGTAGGGCCGGTCCGGGGTGGTGTCGGGAAACGCGACGCCGTTCGTCGCGGCGTTCCCGCCGCGCCAGAGGTTCACCATCGAGTCGCGCGCGCTGTATTGCTTGAAGGCGGTGCCGGACACGCTGAAGCCAAAGCGCTTGTTCACCGGCACGACGTAGGAAAACTCGACGCCCGGCAGCACCTTGTGCGTCCGCGCTTCGCGCGGCCCGACGGTCTTGGCGAGTTCGCGCTGGTCATCGCGCATGCTCACGGTGGCGCTGAACGTGAACTGCGGCTTCGCGCGCTCGAACGCCGAGCGCGGCACGAAATTGATCGAGCCCGCCAGCGCAGCGCCCGGCGATTCGGGCATGGGCGAATTGATCACCTCGACGCGCGAGACGTTGTTGAGCGACATGTATTCGAGCGAGACGCCGCGGTTGGTGCCGCCCTGGTTGCCGTTGGTCATGCCGAAGCCCCCGAACGTCACCGGCGTGTAATTGAAATCGACGCCGCCGATCGAAACCTGTCGCGCATCGCCCGCGAGATAATCCATCGAGACGCCGGGCAGGAATTTCAGAAATTCGCCGATATCGCCCTCCGACGCCGCGCCAAACTCGTCGGCCGCGACCACCGTCTTCATGTTGGTCGCAAATCGCTGTTCGTTGATCGCGAGAGCGGCGCCTTCCATCTGTTGCGACTCGGCGACGACGTAGCGTCCGAGCCGGACCGCTCCCGTCGCCGGGTCGACGACGCCTGCATCCCGCATTGCCGCGAGGCTGATGTCCTGTTGCACGGTCGCACCCGCCGACACATTCACGGCCGTCGACTGCGGCTCCATGCCAGTGAAGAACACCCGCACCCGCGCCGGGCCCGCGGGCACCTTGGTCAGCCGGTAAGACCCGGTCTCGTCGGTGAACACTTCGAGGCCGGTGCCCTCGACGGTAATGCGGGCGTTTTCCAGGAAACTGCCGCTGGCGGCATTCGCGACGCGACCTTCAATCGTGCCGCTCCCCGAAACCTGCCCGGCGAGGCGCCCAACGAGCGCGCAGGCAAGCAAAACAACCAAAGCAATTCGCGACGACGCTCCGTGGGGGTTGAGCATACACCGGTGAGTGAGTCCGAAACTCCGCACGCGTCGAGGCCGCACTCGTCCCGCGCGCGCCACCGTGCCCGCCCCCTGGCAACCCCCGCCCGCTTCCACGCCCCTGGCGCCCCCCCGCGCCCGCTTCGACGCCCTTGGCGATCCCCGCCCGCTCCCATGCCCTTGGCGACCCGCGCCCGCTCCCACGCCCCTGACCGCCTGGCGACCGCCGCCCGCTCTCGCCCCCTGGCGACCCGCGCCCGCTCCCACGCCCTTTGCGACCCGCGCCCGCTCTCACCCCCTGGCAACCACCGCCCGCTCCTCCGCCCTTGGCGCCCCCCCCCCCCCCCCCTCCGCCCCTCGCCACCCCCGCCCCCTCCCCCCCCCCCCCCCCCCTCACTCCCGCCCCCCCCGGTC
>Ga0163144_10016052_pt1 | contig 15373 bp, 8 predicted proteins | sample OliLak19BULKMAT1_FD_123175 | JGI IMG/M metagenome (GOLD analysis project Ga0163144, IMG submission 123175) | Freshwater microbial mat bacterial communities from Lake Vanda, McMurdo Dry Valleys, Antarctica - Oligotrophic Lake LV.19.BULKMAT1 | ecosystem: Environmental > Aquatic > Freshwater > Lake...
GAGCGCGCGGTCACCGCTGGCGGCAAGACCTACCCGCTGCCCGATCCGTTCTTCGTGCTCGCGACCCAGAACCCGATCGAGCAGGAGGGCACCTACGCCCTGCCCGAGGCCCAGCTCGACCGCTTCCTGGTCTGCGTCCACCTCGACTACCCCACGCCCGACGAGGAGTTGGCGATCGCCACCCTCGACACCCGCGTGCGCGCGGCGATCGCGCCGGTGCTGGCGCTCGACGAATTCGCCAAGCTCAGCGACCTGGTCGCGCGCATCCCGGTCGCCGACGTCGCCGCGCGCCACGCGGTGGCGCTGGCTCGCGCCAGCCGTCCGGCCGAGGGCCATGCCTGGGTCAAAGAACACGTCGGCTGGGGCGCCGGACCGCGCGCCACCCAGGCGCTGGTCGCCGCCGCCCGCGCCCGCGCCGCGCTGTCCGGCCTGCCCGCGGTGGGCGTGGCTGAGATCCGCGCCGTGGCGCCGCTGGTGCTGGCGCACCGCATCGTGCCCAGCTTCCAGGCATCAGGCCAGGGCATCGATGGCCGGGCGATCGTCGCCAAGCTGCTGGAGTTGGTGAAGCCGTGATGGTGGCGTGGCCGGTTGGGCTGGGCCAGCCATGAAACTCGTCGACGTCCCCCGCCTAGCGAACGCAGCTGATCTCGAGCTGGCGGCGCGGCGGATCGTCGAAGGCCTCTATGCCGGCCGTCATCGCTCGCCGTTCACCGGTTCAGCGGTCGAGTTCAGTGATCACCGGGCCTACCAGCCTGGCGATGACCTGCGCGCGGTCGATTGGAAGGCGTTCGCGCGCAGCGACCACCTGCTCATCCGCCGTTACCACGAAGAGCGCGATCTGCCGTTGGTGCTGGTGGTCGACAGCTCGGCGAGCATGGATTACGGCGATCCCTCCAAGGCGGGCTGGGCATCGACCGCGGCGGCGGCGCTGGCGCTGCTCGCCGTCGACCAGGGCGATCGCGTGCGTCTGGCCTGCGGCGCGGCCACCCTCGACAGCATCTCGCCCGAGGTCGGCGGCGCGGGCGGGGTGTCGCGGTTGCTGCTTCAACTCGCCGCGGCCACCCCGCGCGGGCCGAGCGACCTGCCGCGCCTGCTTGACGATCTCGCCCGGCGCCTGGAGCGGCGCACGGTGGTGGTGCTGATCAGCGATCTGCTCGTCGCTCCGGCGACGCTGGCGGTGCCACTGGGTGCGCTCGCCGCGCGCGGCCACGAACTGAGCGCGATCCAGATCCTCGACCGCACCGAGATCGAGCTCCCCGCCGCCTGGGGCCTGAGCGCGCTCGCCGATCCCGAGGGCGCCACCGCGCCGCTGACCTGCGACGCCGCCGCCGCCAAGCCCGGCTATGACGCGCTCATGCAGAATCATCTGTCCGCCTGTCGCGCGCTGCTCGCCAGCTGTCGCGGCGACCATCTGCTCGCCAGCACCGCTGAGCACGTCGCCGATGCGCTCGGTGGCTGGCTGCGCCGACGGAGGAAACGGTGAGTTTCGCCGCCCTCGCCCCGCTCGCCTTCGCGCTGCTGCCCCTGGCCGCGGCGCCGGTCGTCATCCACCTGCTCACCCGTCGCCGCGCCACGCCGCGCGCCTTCCCCGCGCTGGCTTTCCTCGCGCGGGTCGAGGCCGGACGCGCCTCGCGCCATCGCCTGCGTGAGCGCGCCGTGCTGGCGTTGCGCGCGCTCGCCCTGATCTGCGCTGCGCTCGCCGCGGTCGGCCTGGCATGGCGCGGTTCACTCGCCGGCAGTGGCCGACCGGCGGTGATCGTGCTCGACGCCTCGGCCTCGATGCAGCAGCAGGTCGATGGCGCGACGGTGTGGAGCCGGGCCCGCGCCGCCGCTGGGCGTATCGCCGACGAGTATGCCGGCCGGCCCTTGGCGCTGGTGGTCGCCAGCGCGCCACGCCGCGCCACGGGCGCGCCGGCCGTCACCCACGGGCCGGTGCGCGCCCTGCTCGCTGATGCCGAACCGGGCGCCGGTGACGGCGATCCCGCCGGGGCCCTCGCCGCCGCGCTGGCTGCGCTGGCTGGGCCGGGTGACATCGTCCTGATCACCGACCTCGCCCGCGGCAGCCTGGCCGGAATCGATCCGCGCGCGCTGCCGACCGGCGTCGCGCTACGCCTGGTCGACGCCGGTGGCGGAGCCGCCAACTGCGCCGTGGTCGGACTCGCGGCCGAGCCGGGCACGTTGGTCGCCGGGCGTCCGGCGACGATCCTGGCGCGGGTCGCCAACTACGGAGTCGCGCCGGCGACGCTGTCGATCGCCCTGCGCGCGGGCAGCGCCAGCGGGGTCACGCCGCTCACCCTTGGCGCCGGCGAATCGGCCGTGGTGCGTCAGGCGCTCACCTTGGACAGCACGGGCTGGATCGCGATCGAGGCCGAGCTGATCCAGGCGCGCGCCGATGCCCTGCCGCTCGATGATCGTCGCGTCGGAGCGGTCGAGGTGGTGCCGGCGCTGGCGGCGTTGGTGGTCAGCGACGCCGACCGTGGCGATCCGGCCGGCGTGGTCCGCCCGCTGGTCGCGGCGCTGTCGGCGGCCGGCTTGGCGGTGCGCGTCAGCGACGGCGCCGGTCTGGCCGCCGAACTGGCCGGCGAAGGCGGGCGACTGCGTCCGGCGCTGGTCGTCACTGCGGCGCTCGCTGATCCCGCACCGGTGCGCGCGGCGCTGCCCGGCCACCTTGATGGCGGTGGCGCGTGGTTGCAGGTGGTGTGCGGTGACGCCGACGCCGCGCTCGGCGATGTCGGCGGCATCGTCGCTCCGGCTCCGCTCGGCGCGCCGGTCGATGTCAGCGCCCAGGAGCGCGGCGAGATGCGCCTTGGGCAGGCCAAGCTCGAGCACGCGTTGCTGGCGCCGTTCGTCGGCCGCGAGTCGCTGCTCGCCAGTGTCGCCGCCTACCGCTACCGGCTGACTCCGACCGGCGCCGCGGCCGACGCTGCCACCTTGTGGGCGTGGGCCGACGGCACCCTCGCTCTCATCGAGCGCCCCGCGCGCGCTGGGCGCTGGCTTCTGCTCAACGGCTCACCCGCCGCGGCCGACAGCAATCTTGCCGCGGGCGAAGTCCTGCCACTGCTGGCCGAGCGCCTGCCCGCCGTGCTGCTGCCCGCGCGCAGCGATCGTCTCACGCGCGACGTGGGTGGGCGGGTGCCGGCAGGCGGACCGCTCACCGACGCGACCGGTCGCGCTCTGCCGGTGGTCGATGGCAGCGTGCTGCTCGACCGGCCAGGCCTGTACCGCGCCGCCGGCGGGGCGCTGCTCGCGGCGGCGGTGCCGGCCCTGGAGAGTGATCTGCGCCGGCTCGATCCCGCTCGCCTCGATCTGACCGCGAGCGACGCCGCCAGCACCCAGGCCGAGGCGCGCCTGGCGCCGCTGTGGCCATGGCTGCTGGTCGCTGTGGCGCTCATGCTTGGGCTCGAATTGCTGCTTGCCGGCGGCTTGCCCGGACGCGTGGGCGGGCGGCGGCCATGAGCCTGGCCTTCGCTCCGCTCCTGCCGGCCTGGGTGCCGGTGCTGGTCGCCGCGTTGGCGCTCGGCGCCGCCGCCATCGCCTACCGCCGCCCGTCGTGGCCGGCCGGACTGCGCGTGATTGCCCTGCTCGGCCTCGCCGTGCTGCTCGCCAATCCGGTGCGCGTGCGCCCGTCCGCCGCCGGTGCGCCGCCGCGCCTGGCGTTGGTGCTCGACGCCTCGGGCAGCATGGCGCGCGCAGACGAGGGCGGCGCCACCCGCCTCGCCGCCGCGCGCGCGGCGCTCGACACCCTGGCCGCCGCCGCCGGTTCGCGCTGGCGCATCGAACGCCTGACCCTGCGCGATGGACTCAGCCCCGGCTTCGCCGATGCCGCTGCCGGCAATACCACCTTCGATGATCTCGCGCGGCTCGCCGAGGGCGAACCGCCGGCGGCGATCATCCTCGCCTCTGACGGCGGGAATCGCGGCGTGGTCGCGCCCGACGCGGCGCTGGCCGCCGCGCGCGTGCCGGTGTGGTGCATCGGGGTCGGCAGCGCGGATGCGGCCGACAACGCCGCCGTGCGCCTTGACGCGGCCAGCCCAACCGCCTTTCCCGGGCAAGAGGTTGAAGTGACCGCGGTGATCACCGCTGCGGGCGCCTGCCGCGGCCGGCAGACCGAGTTCATCCTGCGCGACGACGCCGGCGTGGAGGTCGACCGCCGCACCCTCACCCTCGCCGCCGAGACCCGTCTCGCCTTCCCGCTGCCGGTTGGCGACGCCGCCGGCGCGCGGCGCTGGCACGCCACCCTCGCCGTGGTGCCCGGCGAAGCGACCGCGGATGACAATGCTGCCGCCAGCGCGGTGCAGGTCGTCGACCGCGCTCTGCGCCTGGTGGTGATCGAAGGCCAGCCCTATTGGGACACCGTGTTCGCCGTGCGCGCCTGGCGTCGAGACCGCCAGCTGGCGGTGGCCGCGGTGTACCGCCTGGGTGGGCGCACCTACCGCGCTGGTGCCGGCGCCGAAGAGCCGAGCGCCGACAGCCTGGCGGCGGCCGATGTCATCGTCGTCGGGTGCAAGGCCGACGAGGCGATTCCGCTGCCCCTGCAGCAGGCGATCGTCGACGCGGTGGCGGCGGGCAAGGGCCTGCTGCTGCTCGGCGTGGGCGCGCGTCCGGACGGGCCGCTCGCCGCGCTGGATCCCCTCCTGCGTGGTCACGGCCGGCGCACTGAGGTGGTGCCGCTGCTGGCCACTGCCGGTCGGCGCCTGGCGCTGTTGCCGCCCAGCGACCGCGCGCTGCCCGCGGTGGCAGCTGGATTGATCGAAGGCCTGCGCCCGCGCAGCGAGGTCTTGCTTGGCGACGAGGCGCTGCCGCTGGCGGTGATCCGACGCCATGGCGCCGGCCGCGTCGCCGCGGTCAATGCCGAGGGCATGTGGCGGTGGGCGATGACCGCCGCGCCCGGCTCGGACAGCGAACTCGCCGCGCGCTTCTGGCGCCAACTCGCCAAGGCGCTGGTGCCCGACGCTGGCGCGGCGCTCGGCGCCGATCGGCCGCGCTACCGCGTCGGGCAGGAGGCGGTGATCAGCGCGCCAGCCGCCGCCACCGCACTCACCGTGACCGACCCGGCCGGCGCCACGATCAACGTCGCGCTCAGTGATGGCCAGGGTCGCCTGCTGCTCACTGCTGCCGGCGCGTGGCAGGTCGCGCTCGATGCCCATCGCTTGGTGGTGATCGCCGAGGCCGATGTGCGCGAGGTCGCCGACAGCGCGCGGCGCGACGATGCGCTGGCCCGTCTCGCGGGCAGCACCGGTGGCGAACTGATCGCCGCCAGCGCCGCCGCCGACCTTGCCGCCCGCCTCGCTCGGCGTGCCGATCTGCAGATTGACGCGCCGCGGCCGGAACCGCTCGTCCCCGGCGGCTGGTGGCTGCCGCCGCTGGTTGCCCTGCTCGCCGCCGAGTGGTGGCTGCGCCGCCGACGCCATGGAGTTGTGTGATGATCCAACCCGCCGTGACCCTCATCGCCCGCACCCGCGCCATCGTCGCCGCCCGTCGCCGACGTTCAGCGGCGGTGGGGTTGGCCTTTCTCGCCGCCGCCGCGCTGGTCGCGCTGGTCGGCGTCGACGCCCTGATCGCCCTGCCCGACGGCTGGCGCGTGCCGGCGCTGCCGACGTTGGCCGTGGCCGCAGTCTTGGCGTTGGTCGCCGCCCTCGCTGTGGCCCGCGCGCCCGATCAGGCGGCTGCGGCCCGCCTCGCCGAAGCCGCCTGCGGCGATGATCAGCGCCGGCTGAGCGCGGCGCTCGATCTTGCCGCGCGCCCGGGCGAACTCGCTGCCGCCGGCGCCGCCCGCTTCGCCGCCGCGGTCGACGGCAGTCGGCTGGTCGCCGGCCTGCCCGCCGGGCGCGCGCGGCGCTGGACGTGGGCGCTGGGCTCGGTCGCCGCGGCCGCGCTCGCCCTTCACCTCGCCGTGCCTGGGCTGTACGCGGCGGTCTGGCCGCGCCTGTGGGATGCGCGCGGCGATCATCCGCCGTGGAGCCGGACCCGCCTGGTCTGGGCCACCGCCCCCGAGCGCGTGCGCGCTGGCGCCGCCGCCCGTTTCGAGGTCAGCGTCGACGGCCCGGCGCGCGAACTGGCGCTGGTCGCACGCGGCGAGGATGGGCGGCTGCTGACCGTGCCGATGTTCCTCGCCGGCGAGGCGCGCTATGCTGGCGAATTGGCCGGCGTCGACCGCGCGTTGACGGTGTGGGCCGAGGGCGGCGGCACGCGCACCCGGCGTCATGCGCTTGGCGTCGACCCGGTGCCCGTGCTTGGGCCGTGCGACCTGGCCCTGCGCGCCCCCGACTACGCCCACTTGGAGCCCGAGACGCGGCGGGTCAAGCCGGGCGAGCAGGCCGAATTCGCCGTCCTGCCCGGCAGCACGCTGGTGCTGCGCCCGACCGCCAACCGCGACCTGGCGGCGCTGCTTGTCCAGCGCGACGAGACCGCGCCCGAACGCCTGGCGCTGGTCGATGGCGCGATCCGTCTGCCCGCCCTGCCCGGCGCCTACCGCCTGGTGCCCGAGGCGACCGACGGCATCCGGGGCGCCGCGGTCGCGGTGCTCACCCTCGTCGCCCGCGTCGATCAGCCACCGCGGGCGCAGATCGTGCAGCCCTCGCGCGATACCCTGGCCACTCCTGGCATGCAGCTGCCGTTGGTGCTGGCGGCCGATGACGACCTCGGGCTGGTCGCGGTGCATCGGCCGCGCGCCTATAACGGGCTGGAGGCGCCCGAGCTGAACCATGCTGCGCGCGACCGCGCCTGGCGGCGCGAATCGTCGCTCGACCTCGCCAGCCTCGGCGTGCGCCCGGGCGATGTGCTCACCCTTGGCGCGCTGGCGCGCGATACCCGTCCCGAGGCGCAGTGGTCGCCCAGCGCCGAACGCCACGTGCGCATCATCTCCGAGGCCGAGTACAACCGGCAGGTGCGTGCTCGACTCGGCCCGGATGCGCTCGAACGCAAGTACCGCGACCTCATCCGTGAGCTGCGCGCGCTCGAACGCGAGAGCGACCGCCTGGCCCGCGAGCCGCTGCCCAAAAGCGAACTCGACGCCAAACTCGCAGAGCTGGGCAAACGCGCCAGCGCCCTGGCAGCCAAGGCGCGCGCGCTCAAACGCCCGGATCCGCTGTTCGCGGTCGAACCCGATCTGCAGGAGGCGATCGCCAAGGCCGCCGAGGAGCTGGCTGCGGCGGCGGCATCCGGCGACCCCAAGCAGCGCCCCGCCGGCGATGTCGGCGAGATGTTGCGCCAGGATCTCGCCCTCATCACCCGCCTCGCCCGGGCCAACGCGCTGCTCGCGCGCCTGCGCCAGCTGATCGATGCCGAGCAGAACGCCACCAGTCGGCTTGAGCCGTTCGCCGAGCACCGCCGGCTGACCGACACCGACCGCGTCCGCCTGCGCGAACTGGCCGAGCAAGAGACCCAGATCGCCGACGCCCTGCAATCCTGGTTGGACTTGGCGCCCAAAGTGAGCGGCGACCTGCGCACGCTGGCCGCCGACGAGGGCCAGTCGCCCGAGTCGCGCGAGGAGGGGGCTTCCGCCGCCGCCGAGCTTGACGAGCTGACCGCCGCGGTCGCCAACACCGATGCCACCACGCTCAAGCGGGTCGCCGCCACGGCTGCGCGCGGCGGCGACGGCGTCGAGGCGCATCGCCAGGCGGCCGAGGCGCGCGATCGTTTGCTTGCGCTGCTGCCGCGTGCTGGCCAGTGCCAGGGCCAATGCAACCGCATCGGCCTGTCCCTGAGCTGGTGCAATGGCAAGGGGCGCGGTTTCGGCTTCGGCAACGGGAGCGGGTTCGGCATGGGCGGCTCGGGCCAGGGCGGCATGGGCGTCGCTCTTGGCTACGGCGGCGACGACCTCGGCGGCAGCGACGCTAGCTCCTCGATGGATCTGCTCGGCCCCGAGAATTTCGGCGATCTCGGCGGCCAGGTCGGCGGCGAAGGCGACGGCGGCATATCCGCGATCGCCGCCAGCGGCGCTGGCGGAGTCCAGGCCCCGGCCGCCTACCGCCAGGGCGTGCGCCGCACCGCCGCCGCCGCGCGCACCGCTCTCGATGCCGACCAGCAACGCGTGGTCGACGACTATTTCCGGCGCTTGGAGAACTGACATGCTACGTCTCATCGCTCTCGCCTGCTGCGCGGTGGCGCTCGCCGCCTCCGATCCCGAGGCGCGGCTGGTCGCGGTCGGCAACCTCATCTATGGCGGCGACAAGACCTCGGTCTGTTTTTCCGACCGCTTCCTGACCACGGTCGAGACCGAGGGCGGCATCAACACCGAGAAGCGCATGCGCGCGGTGCGGCTCGATCAGGCCGATGAACTGATGGCGATGCCGTTCGTGATCATGAACGGCCAGAACGACTTCACCCTGCCCAGCGTCGAGCGCGAACTGCTCAAGCGCTACTTCGATGGCGGTGGTTTCCTGCTCGCCAGCGCCGGCTGCTCGTCCGAGCAGTGGTCGGCCGCCTTCCGCCGGGAACTGCAGGCGGTGCTTGGCGCCGACTGCTTCACCCCGGTTGGCCTCGATCACCCGCTCTTCCACACTCTCTTCGACCTTGGCACGCTCGAACTCAAGCATGGCGGCACGCCGACCTTCGAGGGCATCGTGCGTGACGGGCGGCTGGTCTGCCTGTTCTCGAAGGAGGGCCTCAACGACACCGAGCACACCCAGGGTTGCTGCTGCTGCGGCGGCAACGAGGTGCGCCAGGCCGAAGAGGTGGTCGCCGACGCCCTGGTCTACGCGCTGGTCGAATGATCCGCGGGCCACTCATCCTCGGCGCGGTGGTGCTCGGCCTCGCCGCGCTGGCATGGGCGCTGGCCGGATCGCGCGTCAAGCAGGCCGAATCCATCGTACCCGAGGTGGCGCTGCCGGCCAACGTCCCCGCCCTGCCGCCCGCGGTCGCTGCGGCGTCGGGCGTGGTGGTGGCCTGGACGGCGCATGCCGGGGCCCGGCTTGAACCCTGCGGGTGCGTCGCCGGCATGCACGGGGGCCTGGTGCGGCGCGCCAGCCTGCTCGCGCGCGTGCCCGCGGCGCGCCGGCTGACCCTCGAACTCGGCGGGTGGAGCGGCGGCTCTGCCGACTACCAGCGCGAGCGCGCCGGCTTCTACCTCGCCGGGCTCGCCGCCGCCGGCTACGACGCGCTCGCCATCGGCGGGCCCGAGATCGCCCTCGGTCGCGACGCGCTGGCCGGACTGCTGGCGCGGCGCGGGACGGTGCCGGCGCTATGCGCCAATCTGCGCGGCGAGGGGCTCGATATCGTTTCGCATGCGGTGATCAGCAAGGATGGCCAGCGCTTCGCGGTGACCGCGGTCGCCGGCGCCCACGCCCGCGGCGCCGGCTTGACCGTCGAGGACCCCGCCGAGGCGCTGGTGCGCCTGCTGCCCACGTTAGGCGATCTGCCGGTGGTGGTGCTCGCCGATCTCGCCGAGGACGGTCTCGTCGACCTGGCGCGCGCGGTGCCCGGCCTGGCGCTGGTGGTGGGCGGTGACGTGCGCCAGCCGAGCGCGACGGTGCTGGCGGTGGGCGCCTGCCGCGTCATCCACGTCGCCAACGAGGGCAAGACCCTGGGCTGGTGGCCGTGGCGCGACACGTCGTGCGCCTTCGAACTGATCGAGGACCGCGTCCCCGACCATCCGGCCGTGCGCGCGCTGATCCGCCAGTACCAACAGCGCCTCGGCGCGATGGATCTCGACATCGATGATCGCGGCGGGATGACCGCGCTCGGCGTCGAGGCCACCGGCGCGCGCTATGTCGGCTCGCCGGCCTGCATCGCCTGCCACGCCAATGCGGCGGCGGTGCACGCCGCCAGCCGCCACGCGCACGCGTTCGCCACGCTCGAACGCAAGCACTACCACCGCGACCCCGATTGCCTGCGCTGCCACGTCACCGGTTTGGCCCTGCCCGATGGCTACCGCCGCGCGCACGATCGGCCCGAACTGGCCGAGGTCAGCTGCGAGTCCTGTCATGGCCGTGGGTCGCTGCACGTCGCCGAGCGCCAGGCCGGGCGCCCGGCGAGCGGCACGCTGACCCCGGTGACGCCGGCCACCTGCATGCGCTGCCACGACCGCGAGAACAGCCCGCATTTCGTTTACGACCCGTATTGGGAGAAGATCCGCCATGACAGCCGTTGATCGCCCTTCCGTTACGGCGCGCGTCGCCGGACTGCTGCTGCTCGCCACGGTGCTGGTCGGCGCCGAGGACACCCAGCCCTGGCGGGTGGATTTCCCCGCTGGTCTCGCTGCGGCCGAAGGCAAGCCGATCGCGTTGCTGTTCTCGACCGAGTCGTGCGGCTGGTGCCACAAGATGCTCGCCGAATCGGCGGACAGCGCCGATGTCCGCCGCGCTCTGGCCGAGGTCGTCGGATTCCAGGTCGACGGCCACCGCGAACGCGGTCTGGTCGCGCGCCTGGGCATCCAGGGCTTCCCCGCCCTGGTGCTGGTCAACCGCAAGGGCGAGCTGGTACGGATGGTGCCCGGCTATCTGCCTGCCACCGATCTCGCCACGGCGTTGCGCATCCTCGCCCTGCACGGCGATGAGGAAGGCATGCAACCGGCCGCGCTCAGCGGGGGCGCCGATATCGAGGCCATCCGCCGCGCACCCGACGCCCTCGCGCGATTGGTCGAGATGCTCGGCACCGGTCCAGCCGAGCAGCGCCGCGCGGTGCGCGCCGCTTTGGCGGCGATGCCGGCGGCGAAAGATGCCCTGTGGACGGCGCTCGCCCATACCGAATTGGGCGCGCGCGTCGACGCCGCGTCTGCGTTGGCGGCGCTGGTCGGACCGCCCGAGACCTACGACCCGTTCGCGCCGGCAGGCGAACGCGTCGCGGCAATCGCGGCGTGGCGCGCGCGCGACGCGATCGAGGTGGTGCCGTGATCAGCGGACGATTGCGCTTGGTCGCCGGCCTGCTTGCCCTGTGCGCGGGCGTCGGCGCGGCCGACGACGCCGATCTCCTCCAGGCCCTGCGCCTGCCCGCCGATGGGCCGCAACTGCGCGCCTTGGCCGCCGGCTGGCAGGGCCGCTGGGATGAATTGCGCGCGGCCATCGCCGGCAGCGATCCCCAGCGCCGGCGCGGCGCCGCCCGTCTCGCCGCGCGCGCCGGCGCGCCAGCGCGCGAACTGCTCGCGGCCTTGGTGGCGACGGGCGACGCCGATGCGCAGCGCCTTGGTCTGGCTGGGCTGCGCGCTGGGCCGGGCGAAGGCCTCGATGCGCTGCCAGCCGGCGATCTGCTGGCGCTCGCCGAACCCGATCTGGCCTGCGTCCTGCTCGCGCGCCAGACCCTGGACCCGTTCGCGACCCCGGCGGTGGCCAAGCAGGTCGCCGCCTGGCTGTTGCAGCCGACCTCCTGCCTGCCGGCCGCCGAACTGTGCTGCGCGCGTGGCACGCCGGCGCTGTGCGGCCCGGCCCTGCTGGCGGCGCTCGCGAGCAAGGACGACACCGTGGTCGGCACCGCGCACGAGGCGCTTTGCGTGCTGACCAGAACCCAGCGCAGCCGCGCGGTCTATGCCGGCCACGACGAATTGCTGGCCAAGGACTGGCGCGACGTGCTGGCCACCGCGGCCCCACCGCGCGGCGAATCGGCTCCGGAACTGGTGGCGCTGGTCGCCGATCTGCCCACGCCGTCCGCGCTCGTCGAACTGCTCGGCAAGGGGCCTGCGGCGCTGGCCGCGGTCGAGCGCGCGATGGAGGGGGCCGAGAAGGCGCGTCGGCGCGAGTTGGCGGTGGCGGCCCGGCTGCTCGCGCGCGATGTCTCGCCTACGTTGTGGGCCCGTCTCGGCGCCGAGGGCCTCGACGGCATGGACGCCGCCCAGCCGCGCGACCGGCTCAAAGCGCTGGCGCGCGCGGGCGAAGTCGTCCGCGATACCAAGGACGCTGCCGGCCTGCTTCACCTGCTCAGCTACACCGACGACCGCGATGCCGGCGTCCGCGCCGCCGCCTTCGACCGGCTGGTGCGCCTGGCCGATCTCCGCGACCAGTTCGGCGGCCTGTTCTCCAGCGGCAGGCAGTGGCGGATGACGGACGAGCACCTCTTCCCGCCGGGCCGCACCCTGCACCGTCTGCGACGGGCGCTGTCGCGCGGCGTCAGCGACGAGCAGATCGCCGCCCTGCAATTCATCGCCGGACTCGACGCTGATCCACTTGGCGATGATGTCGCTGCTTTGCTGCTGTCGCCGGTGCCGATGGTGGTCGATACCGCGCTCGAGACCTTGTCCCATCTCGGCCTGGCCGGCCGTCAGCCGGCACTGCTACGTCTGGCACAAGACGCTGGCCAGCCGCCGGCGCGCCGCGTGCGCGTGATCGGCATGCTTGCCAAATCCGCCGGAGACAATCCCGGTCGGTCAGAGAAGGCAGGGGGCGGCCCAGACGAGGTCATGGCCACCCTCGAACGCATCGCCGCCGGCCAGCCGCCGGCGGTGGCGATGGCGGCGCGAACGGCGTGGGTCACCATCGGCAAGGACCACGCCCGCCGGCGCGCGGCGCTGGTCGCCATGCTCGCCGACCCGGCCCAGCGCGCTGCGGCGCTGTCCCTGATCCGCGACGAGTTCGCCGATGACCAGGAAGGCACCCCGGCCTTGGGCGCCCTGGCGGTGCCGTTCCTGCGCGACCCCGATCGCGCCCTGGCGGCGATCGCCGCCGACAGCCTGCACCGAAGCTTCGAGGAAGCCAAGCTGCGCGCGGTGGTGCCGGGGTGGTTCGACGCCGAGGCCCGTGCGCACCTCGCCGCCGATCCGGACCACGCCGAAGGGCCATTGCTGGCGCTGGCGGTGCGTCTCAATCTGGTCGCGCGCGATCGCGCCGTGGCGATCGCGCGCAAACTGCCCAGCGACGGCGTGGCCCCGGTGGCGCACGCGCTGCTCACCCATGCTGATATCCTGGTGGGTCTCGGCGACCTCGCCGCGCTGATGGGCGGTAACGAACTCGACAGCGGCGTGGCCCATGCGGCTCTGCGCGCGGCCAAGCTCGACCTGCTGCTGCAAGGGCCGCTCCTTGATGAGATCGCTGCCGCCGGCGCCACCGATCTCATCCCGCACGGCTCCAGTTCCAGTACCCAAGGCGACAACCGCAGCGAGACGCTGACGCTTGCCGACGGACGCAAGCTGGTCTTCGCCGGTACGCGCAAGCCAGGGGTCGCCAAGCATTCCTTCGACGATAACGATTGGACCTGGAAGGTGAGCCGCGCCCCGGAGCCGCTGGCCACGGCGGAGCAGGCGCTCGCGATCGGCGCGGCGCTCGATGCGCTCGTCCTCGGCAAGGACGCGCGCGCCCAGCGCGATGTGCTGCTCGCGGTCGCATTGCGCCGGCCGTTGCCGACTACTGCCGATGCGACCGTTGATGATGACGCCGATTCGTGGAAGGTCCTGGGAACGCGCGATCCGGCCTTGCGCACCCGGCTGGTGGTCCGCCTCACCGCCCGTCCAGCCAACAGCTGGAGTCTCGCCAGATTCATCCGCTCGGGCGACCCCGATCTGCTGGGCGTGGTGGTGAAGACGCTGGCCACCGAGCGCGAGAAGTACCGCATTGCCCCGCTGATCGCCTACCTCGTCTCACTGCCGCCAGCGGCGGTCGCACCGCATCTGTCCGTGCTGCTCGCCAACCCGGGCGTTGCGCGCGAGGTGCGCTTGGCGCCGCTTCTGGCGGCGACGCCGTTGCCCATCGACTGTCTAGCGTCACTCGCCGTGGCCCATCCTGGTGCCAAGGTCACGTTCGCCGCGTTCACACCAGCTGAGATGCAGGCGGTGACGGCGAGCCTGACGGCACTCAGCGATGAGGTGGTGCTCGGCTCGGCCAATCTCATGCGCCAGGCGCGTACGGCTGCCCCGGACAGCTTCGATCCCGTGCTGCGCACGCTGGTCGAGCGCGGCGATGCCAAGGCCGCCGCCTGGCTGCGCACCGGCTTGCCGCTGACCGCCGGCATGGGCGAACTCTACGATCGTGCGCTCGCCGCCGCCGACCCCGACGTCTGGCTGGTCGGCGCCGCCAAGGCGCTCAAGGAGGAGAAGCTCCTCGCCCATGACTTCATCGCCCGTGTCGCGGCGATGCCGCCGCCGGCCCAGGCCAAAGCGGTGCTGGTCGCGACGCGCTACCTCGGCGGTGGCAAACTCGATGGCGAGGCCGAAGGCCTGGTCCGGATCCTGGCCACCTGTCCAGCCAAGGGCCTGTCGGCGTGGATCGCGCTGCTGCCTGCCGAGCCCGCGATCGGCGCGGCGTTGGCGGCGCGCGCGCGCGATCCGGGCACCGCCGGCATGATCGGCTTCGCCCTCGACGAGCGCCAGCGCGCCGACCGCGCCCGCTGGCAGCCGCTGCTCGCTGACGTCATCGCCGCGGCCAAAGGCCGCCTCGACTACCTCAAGCCGCGCTGACATCCGGCGAGAGCGACCTATCTTCTCAGCCTTGCCGTTGGATCGCTCTCGCCGGTTTTCGCTTCAGAACATCTGTTCGTTGTTCTCAGGTGCGGGCGGGGGCGGTGCGTCGTCGTTGTTCTTGAAGCCCTGCCTCATCGCCTCCTGCATCGCCTTGCCGAAGTCGAAGAACGGCTTGAGCGGGATGCGGCTCTCCCACAGCAGGCGGCCGTCGCGGGCGATCCAGGCTCCGGTCAGCGGTGCGCTGGGCGGCAGCTTGGCGAAGACGTCAGCCATCCCTGGCATCTGCTCGGCATTGGCGCGCATCGACACCTTGATCAGGGCCAGCCAATCGAGGTCCATGTAGCCATCGCGGTCAGCACCGATGGTGCGTTCGGCGGTGGTGGGCAGGGCGTGCTGGGCACCGGCGACCATGCGATCGAGGTCGGCGGGATCGTTGGCGAACAGGCTGGCGGTGGGCAGGTTGGCGAGCTCGATATCCTGCATGAAATTGCGCACCTGGGCGGCCTGCTCGGCGGGCATCTGGGTTTCGTCAATGGTGTAGGCGACGCGGGCGACGGGAGTCGAACCACTGGTGCGGGCGTTCTCGGTATAGGTCATGCCGATGCCCATCTCGCGGTAGAGAGCGGCGGCAGGCCCGGTGACGAACAACATGTCGAAGAGGCGCTTTTGCAGTCCCTGGAGACGTGCGCCGTCGCGTGCGCCGTTGGCGCCGTCCATGCGCATGAGATGCTCACCCACTGCGCGCAGGCGCATGGCGAAGCCGCCGTCCGCGGTCTTGCCCCACTCGCGCACGAGCGCGAGTGTCGCGTCGTCGATCAGGTCCTTGCCGGTCGGCTGCTGGCGCACGGTGTCGAGCAGGCCTGCAACCCAGGCGCAGACGCCGGGAGCGTGGTAGGTCCCGATCATGACCATGTATCCAGGGTCCAGGCCCATGCGCTTGGCGAGGAGCGGGCCGGTGGCGGCGGGTGGTTTGACCAGAGCCTGGGCGAGCAGGCCATCGGCCTTGGCCTGCACGGTGTTGTCGATGGAGATCGTGGTGCCATCGATGCCGAC
>Ga0163144_10016053_pt1 | contig 15371 bp, 16 predicted proteins | sample OliLak19BULKMAT1_FD_123175 | JGI IMG/M metagenome (GOLD analysis project Ga0163144, IMG submission 123175) | Freshwater microbial mat bacterial communities from Lake Vanda, McMurdo Dry Valleys, Antarctica - Oligotrophic Lake LV.19.BULKMAT1 | ecosystem: Environmental > Aquatic > Freshwater >...
AGAAATTCCCCGGTCTCATGGCTGGGCGTGCCGCCCAGACGACTGACGTGGTGCGACAGCATGCTGCAGAAGCGCGCTTCGTCCCTGGCAATATCGTGGAGAACCGATTCGAGCGGGGTGCCCTCGCACCGGTGGACCATCGCAAGCAGACCGCGCGTACCGGCGCGCTCCGATTCGACCAGCACGTTGAGCCGCACCAGCAGCTCTTCGAGTGGCATCCGCTGCGCCTCCAACGCGCCTAGAAAGCAGGGCGATGAAGCGTACTCTCGGGGCTCGTCGTCATCTCCTGACATTGGAACGATCTCCTCCTCGCCATCGTGCCGGTTCGCGTCCCTCACCAAGCCATCTGCGCATGCGCAAGGCGCGGGTCACGCGGGATCGTGATGCCGATGCCACACCGCGTCAACATGAGATGCGTCCCCATGGTGGCGGATTCCCCATGCGCCAAACGAAACGCCAGCCGTAGCCAGTCGATCTTCTGCCGCGCGGAGTCCTAGTTGCTTAGAGCGCCCAGCCACTTCCGCTGCATGCGCAGCATGGATTCTTCGACGGTATAGTCCTGCAAACGCTCGATCGGCACCCAGGCGAGCGCCTTTGATTCTGCCGATAGCTGAAAATCTCTCGAGTGGGCCTGCAAGCGGAAGCGCACATCAAAGTGGAAGTGCTCAGGATCGTTCTTGCGAGCCGGAATCGTGTGGATATCAAGATCAAATATCGCCGTCTCCAGCAGGCTTACGGTTATACCGCCCTCCTCGACCGCTTCACGTGTCGCAACGGCCACCGGATCCGGATCGCCATCACTGTGACCACCGAGCTGAAGCCAGCGATCAAGCTTTCGGTGATGGGTGAGCAGCACTGAACTCTCAGCAGGATCGACCACCCACGCTGAACCTGTGACATGGCCAGCCCAACAGTCATTTTGGAAGCACTCCGGGTAACGCTGCACAAAGGCTGTGAAACGTTCGATGCACTCCTGCTCGTCCCGATGCCGCTGCGAATAATCCTGAATCAGCTCAAGCAGTTTGCGCCGGTGCATGAGGTTCGGCAGACTCCGTAGTTCAACCAACCGGGAGGATAGACATGATCGCAGTGATCGCAAAATTGAATGTGGCCAAGGGCAAGGAAACGGACTTCGAAAAAGTGATGCTGGATCTTGCCTCCAAGGTGCGAGCCAACGAACCCGGCAACCATCTGTATACCTTGTGCAAGGACAAGGATGGCAACTATCTGGTGATGGAACTCTACGCCGATGAAGCTGCCATGGCTGCCCATGGTCAGTCGGACCACTTCAAGGCCAGTGGCCCATCCTTCAAGGGTTTGATGGCCGGTGCGCCTGAAATTCAGCGGCTGCAGGTGGTGGGGTAAGCGGAATATTCAGATCGCGAATGCATGAGTCACAATCTGGGACCAGTTCGCGGTCGGAGACCGCTCCGACAACACATCCCTGCATTGCTCCCACCAGACCGCGCGACGCTGGAGGTTTGTGGGAGCGGTCTCCTGATCCCGAACACCATTCTGCGGGGTCAGACCGGCACTTCAAACAACGCGGCGAGCTGTTCCGTCATCGCACCACCCAGCTGCTCTGCATCGGTGATCGTGACCGCGCGTTTGTAGTGATGGGTCACGTCATGCCCGATGCCAACCGCGATCAACTCCACCGGTGAGTGGTTCTCGATCTGGTCGATGGCGTACTTCAGATGCTGTTCGAGATAGTTGCTGGGATTGACGAGCAGCGTTGAATTGTCGACCGGCAGACCGTCGGAAATCACCATCAGTACCTTGCGATCTTCGGTGCGCGTAACAATCCGGTTATGCGCCCAGATCAGCGCTTCACCGTCGATGTTCTCCTTCAGCAACTCCTCACGCATCATCAACCCGATATTGCGCTTGCAGCGGTGCCAGGTGTCGTCGGCCGCCTTGTAGATGATGTGCCGCACGTCATTCAAACGGCCAGGATTTGCCGGCTTGCCAGCATTGATCCACTTCTCGCGTGATTGCCCACCACGCCACGCGCGGGTCGTGAAGCCGAGGATCTCAACACGCACGGAGCATCGCTCCAGCGTTCGGCCAAGAATATCCGCGCACATCGCTGCAATCGTGATTGAGCGGCCACGCATGGAGCCGGAACTGTCGATCAGCAACGTGACCACGGTGTCACGAAACTTGGTTTCTTTTTCCTGCTTGTAGGCCAGCGGATTCATTGGATCGACAATGACCTGGGAAAGTCGCGCACTGTCGAGAATCCCTTCTTCGAGGTCAAACTCCCAACTGCGATTCTGGCGCGCCATCAGCCGACGCTGCAGCCGATTGGCAAGTTTGGACGTCGCGTGCTGCAGCGGCAGCAACTGCTGGTCCAGCATCGCGCGTAATCGAATCATCTCGTCAGGATCGCACAGGTCCTCGGCACGGATGATCTCGTCGTAGTCGTGGGTATAGGCCTGGTAGTTGAAATCAACGGCAATTCTGCCGGCATCATCCGGTACCTGGGTCGGCGCTTCGTCAGGATCAGCCTCGGCACCAAGCTCATCCATGTCCATGTCGGCGTCCATCTCCACCATCGTGGAGTCGCCCTCGGACGATTCTTCGGACGCGCCATCTTCGTCGAGCACCACATCTTCAGGCGAAGCGTCACTGTCGGCGTCTTCACTCTCGTTTACCGTCTCGATATCGTTTTCGCTGGGCTCGCCTTCCTGTTGCTCTTCAAGATCGGCGGCAAGCCCCAGGTCCGCAATCAAACGTCGGCCCACACGGGCAAACTGATTCTGATCGAACAGACAATCTTTCATCGCCTCGATGTCCGCGCCGGCGCGCTCCATCACATAGTCACGCCAGAAGCGAACAACATTTTCCGCGGATGGCGGCAGCGGTCGGCCGGTCAGTTCCTGGCGCACCAGCAAGCCAACAGCCACACTGAGTGGCGCTTCGGTTTCCGTCGTAATGGTATCGAACGCCGCCTGCCTGCACTGGACTTCCAGACTGGCATCCAGATTGCGCCCCACACCTTCCATGCGCAGAGCGCCAATGGAGGCCACTCTGGCGTCTTCAATCCACTGGAACATTTCCTGTGCGGGGCCGCCACCACCAGGCGCCAGATGGTTGTGTACACCCTGATCGTGCCAGCGCAGGTTGAGTGCAAACTGATCGCCAATGCCCCGTATGGCGCAGATCTGATCATCGGTTGCGCCAAGAGAAGGCAGTGGCACGCGAATGTGATTCCCACGGGCCGCAGGAGCACCATGACCAAAGGTCACTTCCAGCTCGTCATTGCAGGCGATGGCGCGCATGGTGGCAGTCATCGCTCGCTTGAACGGTTCGAGAGGGCTCTCTTCAGCCATGGCTATCTGCTCTCTTTCGCCCTTGGTGTCAGATTGGTGTCAGTATTGATGTCAGGAGGTTTTCAGCGAGATGCCCGCTGTGGCATCACCAAGATCCTCACCCATGCAGCGCTGGTAGTACTCGGCGACGATGGGGCGCTCCAGCTCATCGCACTTGTTGAGGAAAGTCACACGGAACGCAAAGCCGATGTCACCAAAGATCTCGGCGTTCTGCGCCCAGGTAAGCACCGTTCGTGGTGACATGACCACTGACACATCACCATTGATGAACCCACGACGACTCAGCTCGGCGACACTCACCATGTTCGATATGGTGCGCCGCCCGCGATCAGTCGCCGCGTAACTTTTTGCCTTGCCAAGAACGATCGCCGTTTCCTGATCGTGGGGAAGATAGTTCAGTGTCGTGACGATGCTCCAGCGGTCCATCTGACCCTGGTTGATCTGCTGTGTACCGTGATACAGCCCGGTGGTATCACCCAGACCGATGGTGTTGGTTGTGCTGAACAGCCGGAAAAAGGGGTGCGGCTGAATGACACGATTCTGGTCGAGCAGAGTCAGTTTGCCGTCAACTTCGAGGACGCGCTGAATCACGAACATGACGTCGGGGCGGCCAGCGTCATATTCATCAAACACCAGAGCCACCGGATGCTGCAGCGCCCACGGCAGGATGCCCTCCTTGAAAGCCGTGATCTGCTTGCCATCCTTGAGGACAATGGCGTCTTTGCCCACCAGATCGATACGACTGATGTGGCTGTCGAGGTTCACCCTGACACAGGGCCAGTTCAACCGGGCCGCGACCTGTTCGATGTGGGTCGACTTTCCCGTGCCGTGGTAACCCTGGATCATCACACGTCGGTTATGCGTGAAGCCTGCCAGGATCGACAGCGTGGTATCGCGATCGAAAATGTAATCGGCGTCTATGACGGGCACATGGGAAGTGCGATGGGAAAAGGCGGGCACCGCCAGATCCAGATTGATACCAAAGGCCTCGCGAACGCTGACGGTGGTGTCCGGAACCATATCCGGCGACAAACCCGATTGATCTAAACTCACGGCTGTTTCTGTCCCTGCTATGTCGAAAACGGCAAAGCGGGCTATTGTACGTGCGCAATCCGGGATTGTCCGCTAACCCATTGCTACATCCCATTCATCAACCATAAGGAAAGTTCGCAGCAGTCATGGCCAGGCTCTATCTTGTTCGTCACGGGCGCGCCTCTGCCGGCATCGCCGAGAATATTGATCCCGGTCTGGACGATCTGGGTCGGCAGCAATCTCAACAGGCCGCTGAGCGGCTGTCCCGTTTGAGTCCCATGCCGCTGTTTGCTTCACCCCTGTTGCGGGCTCGACAAACCGCCGAACCCCTGCAGACTCTATGGGCAGCCGACATCCGGATCGAACCGCGGGTCGCTGAAATACCGTTCGAATCAACCGATCTTGCCGCGCGCAGTGCGTGGCTGCAAAGCATCATGCCCGGACGGTGGTCCGACCTTGGCGCGTTCTGGCAGGCATGGCGCAGCAACATCCTGCAGTGCCTGCTCGAGCAACCGTGCGACACCATCTATTTTTCGCATTTCATCGCCATCAATGCAGCTGTCGGTCATGCGCGCAGCGACGACCGCCTGGTGGTCTTTCGGCCTGATAATGCATCCATCACGGTACTCTCCAACGATGGGGGCAAACTCGCCGTGGTCGAAATGGGCGGGGAAGCAGTCACCAGGGTGAACTGACGTGCGTGGGCTCTGATCGGGTCCACTCGCAGGAACCAATGGATCAGAGATTTCCCGAGCCCAGACTATTCATGAAGGTTCGTCGCCAGTGACGAACCTTCATGAATAATGCGGGCTAGTGACGCACCAACCAGGGTCGTAATTCGGCGATATCGGGCAGCGACTTGCCGCAAAGATTGAGCGACAGGCTCATCAGGCTTTCCCACGCATCGCCGAGCAGTTGTCCCTTGCCCTGTTGATCGATCAATGCACAGCGCGCCAGAACTTCAGTAATCGAACCTGCCCGCTTGCGAAAACCCGGCAGGGCTCGTTGCTGACGCGGTGGCATCCAGTCGCCTTTTTCTGCTCGGCGCAGTGCACTCGTCAGCAGCGCCAGTGGCCCAAACAGGCTCTGGCCCTCCTGCGCAAGCCCCGCCAATACACGGGCAACCCGTGTGGCTTCTCCAGCAAATACGGCATCGACAAATGCAAACCCCGAGTGATGACTTGAATCTTCCAGCAGCTCTGCCAATGCATCGCGACGGATCGGCGACTCCAGTCCGCTGAGCTTGAGACGCTCGATTTCCTGCACCGCAGCCAGCGTGTTGCCTTCCATCATGTCGGCCAGAAAATCGAGCGCATCCCGTTCGAGCTTGAGGCCGGCCTTGCGCAGTCGATCGGTGAGCCAGCCTGGAAAGGCGGCGGCTTCAATCGCCCGGATGGTAACCACCAGCCCACCCTGATCAATGGCCTTGAACCACGCCGCGCTGCGCTGCTCCTTTCTGAGTTCCGGAGTACGAATCAGTATCCGCGTATCGGGATTGGGCGAGGAAACCAGCATTTTCAGGATGTGTGTGGTGGATTGCCCTTCGGTCCGCAGGGACTGCATGCGCAGATCGATGACTTTTCTGCCGCCAAACAGCGACATGCTCTGCGCCTCTTCAAGCAACGATTCCCAGGCGAACCCGCTGTCCGCAAACCGGACGTCACGCTCGTCAAAGCCTTCCGTGCGAGCCTTTGTCAGCACCAGGTCACAGGCTTCTTCCACCAGTAACGTCTCATCACCAGTGATCAACACTACCGGTGGAACACCGGTTTTCAGTGCACCTGGCAGATCTCTGCTTTCAACCTGCATTGGCGGGCGTGGGGTTCTGGTTGCGCGCCACGGCGTTCACAGTTCTCAGCAGCGCCTGACCCACATCGGCACGCAGCTCGCGCTGGATCAGCGACTGCTCTTCGCTGTTGCTGTTGAGATTGTCGCGGTCGACGCGAAAAACCCGCGTGCGGTTGATCCACTGCGCAGGTGCCAACTCGACACCCGCGCCATTGGTAATGCGGACGTTGACGCCCACTTCAAGTTCATATTCGGCAACCCGTACATTTCCGGTTGTGGACACCGCACGTTGTTGATTGCGTTCTTCGAGTACTTCAACCACCACATCGGCTGCACCGCGAGTGGCCGATTCGACCACACCGCTGCTTTTCAGCGTGCGCCGCAGATCGGCAGCGAACAAACTGGTTTCGCTGGCAGCAATGAAATAGTTCTGGAACGCAGCATCCACCTGGTAGTTACGCAAATGGAAACCACAACCAGCGAGCAGCAGAAGCAGGACACTCAGGTTCAGGCGCAGGGACGTCGAGTTCATGTGGACACGGATGTTGCAGACCAGGTGCAGCATATCATCAGGCCATCAGCGCATCAGCGGCCGGATCGACGGCTCGCCATGGCCATTCCAAAAATCAGGAAACTCAGGATCAGCACTGGCCAGTTGCCGAGGCGCTGAAACGGGGTCGAGCCGGTGACGGCCTGGAACGATCCGTGCAAAACTGCTGCCTGAAATTGCGGCAGGGAGGCCGTGATTTCGCCCTTTGGGTTGATGATGCCGGTGACCCCATTGTTGGTTGCGCGCAGGATCCAGCGACCTGTTTCGCGTGCGCGCATCTGCGCAATCTGCATATGCTGCAGCGGACCGATACTGGACCCGAACCAGGTGTCATTGGAAATCGTCAGCAGCACATCTGCATCCAGACTCTGGGAACGCACCGTTGCCGGGTACGCAATCTCGTAGCAGATCAGCATCGCAGCGCGCAGATTCTTGAGCTGCAGCAAGGGTTGATCCGCACCTCCCGCGCTGAATCCGGACATGGGCAGATCAAAAAACGCAATCAACCCACGCAGCAGGCCCTCGAGCGGCACATATTCGCCGAATGGGACCAGGTCCTGTTTTCGATACTGGCCTTGTGCCGCGCCAACGGCGATCACGCCGTTGTAGACATGAACATCGTCGTCGATACGTTCCGCAATCGGGATACCCGTCACCAGCGCGGTCTCGGAACGAACCCCCTGCCGATGCAGTTGCGCGAGCAGTGTTTCAGCTTCGTGCGCCCAGTACGTTACCGCCCCTTCCGGCCAGACGATCACGTCCGCCTTACCCCACCAGGGTGCGCTCATTTGCACATGGGTTTGCACGATGGTGTCCCGCTGGTCCTGGTTCCACTTCACCGACTGCTCGGTGTTTGCCTGTACCAGTGCTGCCGAAAAGGATTCACCGGCTGTGGTCCAGTCAACACGGCCTGCGAACCAGCTCGCAAGCACGGTCAGGAGGACAACCGGCAAGGAAGTACGCGGTGACCGCAGTACCGCGCTGAGGGCGACACCGATGAGTACCACTGCAAAACTGACGAGAAACACGCCACCCAGCGGGGCCAAACCCGACAACGGGGTCTGCAGTTGACCATAACCTGCAAACAACCAGGGAAACCCGGTGAGAAACCAGGTCCAGAACCACTCACCTAACACCCAGGTCGCTGCAAAAACCAGCCAGTTCAACCATTCGCGCTCTGTCTTCAAGCGGAGAAAGAGGCGCAACTGGGCGATGTAAAACAAGGACATGAACGCGACCATGAGCAGCACCAGCGCCCCGGCAAGGAGTGGACTTGCGCTGCCGTAGACATGGATGCTGACATAGACCCACGACAGGCCGACGCCAAACTTTGCCAGTCCAAACGCGAGTCCAATGCGATTCACGGCCTCGGGTTTCAGTACCAGAAGCGTATAGAGCCCGCCTGCCGATACCAACGCGAGAGGCCAGAGGTTGAACGGCGCCAGGGAGAGAACCAGTGCGCCGCCGCACAGTGCGGCGACCAGGAAACTCATGCGTCGACGCGAACACGCAGCAGTCGCAGGCGACGCGAGTCCGAGTTCAGCACCCGGAACTCGTAATCGCCAAGCACGGTACGCTCACCTCGCTTGGGCAGGTGGCCAAATGCCTGCAGGACTATGCCGCCGATGGTATCGAATTCATCATCCTCAAAGCAGGTCTTGAAGTGCTCGTTGAAGTCTTCGATGGTCGTCTCGGCCTTGACGACAAACCAGCCGTCGGCCATCGGTTTGATGCCACCGGCATCATCAACATCGTGTTCGTCTTCGATCTCGCCAACAATCTGCTCCAGCACATCTTCGATCGTGACCACACCGGCGACCTGTCCGTATTCATCCACCACCACGGCCATGTGGTTGCGATTGGCACGAAATTCTTCGAGGAGAACATTGAGGCGTTTGCTTTCCGGGATCGCCGTCGCCTGCCGCATGTGGTCCTTGATGTGGAATTGTTCCCGGCCACCTTCGAGCAGAAGACGTATCAGATCCTTGGCATGGAGGATGCCCTTGACGTCATCGAGGTCGTTGCCGATGACCGGAAATCGCGAGTGCTGCGTATCCACCACCACCCTGATGATATCGTCCAGAGAATCATCTTCCCGCACAAACGCCAGCTGCGAGCGGGGCACCATGATGTCGCGAGCCTGCATTTCGGAAACACCGATCGCGCCATAGATGATGTTGAGCGCACCGGCATCCACCAGCTGGCGTTCTGCCGCGTCACGCAGCATCTCCAGCAGTTCGGCCCGTGTTTCCGGTTCATCACTGAACAGGCTCACAAACCAGTCGTACACCCCTCGCCGGGGTAAATCGGGACGACTATCTTCGTCTGTTTGACGAAGTTCGCTCATCGGTAGGGGTGGGCTATGCCAAAACCGGCGAGCACCACGGCTTCCAGGTTTTCCATCTCTTCCGCTTCCTCATCATTCTCGTGATCATAACCATGCAGATGCAGCATGCCGTGCACCACCATGTGCGCAAAGTGATGCGCCAGCGACTTCTGCTGCTCGCTCGCCTCGCGTTCCACCACCGGCGCGCAGATGACGATATCTCCGAGCAATTGCAGATCCGGTGTATCGACGTCCGCAGCAAAGCTCAGTACGTTGGTCGGCTTGTCAAGCTGGCGATACCGCGCATTCAGCGTTTGCGCTTCGGATTCGTCCACAATCCTGATGCACACTTCACTGGCCCCAGTGCCCAGCATCACCCGCACCGAGTCTGCCCAGTCGACGATCGACGTTTGGTCGGGCAGGCCGTTCAAGGCACTCGCCACCTGTACTTCAACGGTCATGGCTTTCGTCACGGCCACCCGTGTACTGGAAGGCAGCGTAGGCATCGACGATCTTCTGGACCAGTGGATGGCGGACCACGTCGCGGGAGTTGAAGTGGGTAAAGTGGATCCCTTCGATGTCTTTCAGCACACGCCGCACATGCACCAGACCCGATTCCTGGCCACGCGGCAGGTCGATCTGCGTGATGTCCCCCGTGATCACGGCGTTGGAACCAAAGCCGATCCGGGTCAGGAACATTTTCATCTGCTCGATGGTGGTGTTCTGACTCTCATCGAGAATGATGAAGGCATTGTTAAGCGTGCGGCCTCTCATGTAGGCCAATGGGGCGACCTCGATAAGATTGCGCTCGATTGCCTTGGTCACCTTTTCGGTGCCCATCATTTCATACAGCGCGTCGTACAGCGGGCGCAGGTAAGGGTCAATCTTCTGCGCCAGATCACCAGGCAGGAAACCAAGCTTTTCACCCGCCTCAACGGCGGGCCGCACCAGAATGATGCGCGCCACACGATGCGATTCGAGTGCTTCAACGGCGCAGGCTACCGCGAGATAGGTCTTGCCGGTGCCGGCCGGGCCAATGCCAAAATTGATATCGTGCTCACGCACGGCCGTGACATAACCCGCCTGGTTACCCCCCCGCACCCGCACCATTTTGCGTGTGGTGCGCACCAGAATCTCCTGCGGATCATGTTCGCGCACCTCATCACGGGAGATGTCCGCGAGCAGGGCGTCCACACCGGACTCCTGCAGAAACAGATGCACCATGTCTGGTTCGATCTCAGCCTGGTCCCTGGTTTGCAGGTACAGCTCCTGGATAAGGGCACCTGCCGCCCGGACACGACGCTCACCACCGCTGATCTGGAAACGATTGCCGCGGTTGCGAATATGCACGCCCAAACGCTTTTCCAGATGTTTGAGATTCTGGTCATAAGGACCACACAACGCCGCCAGGCGGTGCGAGTCATTCGGTTCAACCGTGATCGTGCTGTTCAGCGGCACTATTCGAGAGTCGGCTCGGGGGTCGGCGTTGGCCGGGGATGCTTCAGCCGTCGTTTCGGCGCGTAGTCCGGTATCTGGGTCGCTCAATGCGTCCTCTGGTTAGGGTCCTCACGTCGAAGGATATCGGTCGAGCCGCTAGTGTCAAATGACATTGCGGGAACCACGGAGGAAGTTTCGAGAGAGCCACGGAGGAAATTTCGCTGCGCGTCTTCGATCTGGACGTCGACAAACTGGCCGATCACCGCCGGATCGTCACCCCGGAAGCTCACGACCCGATTGTTCTCGGTACGGCCCTGAAACTGGCCTGGATCCCGGGGTGACGGGCCACTGACCAGAATCCTCTGCACGGAACCCACCATCCGTTCCGAGATCCGCGCAGCATTGGCGCTGATCAGATCCTGCACGATCGCCAGGCGATGTTTTTTCACCTCCATCGGTGTGTCATCCGGCAGATCAGCCGCCGGGGTGCCGGGGCGTGCGCTGTAGATGAAGCTGTACGAGTGATCAAAGCCGAGTTCTTCAATGAGTTTGACTGTACCGGCAAAGTCGGCATCGGTCTCACCGGGAAAGCCGATGATGAAATCCGACGACAGACTGATGTTCGGCCGCACCTTGCGTAACGCCCGTATCCGCGACTTGTACTCGAGCACGGTATGGCCACGTTTCATCATGGCCAGCACACGATCAGAGCCAGACTGCACAGGCAGGTGCATCTGATCAACCAGCTGCGGAATCTGCGCGTACGCCTGAATCAGCGAATCAGTGAAATCAATCGGGTGCGACGTGGTAAAACGAATTCGGCCAACACCTTCAATCGCCGCCACGTAGTGCATCAGTTCAGCAAGATCCGCGACATCACCCTCGATCGCGCCTCGATAGGAGTTGACGTTCTGGCCAAGCAACTGAATCTCTCGCACGCCTTGTAAAACAAGCCCACGCACCTCCCCGAGTACATCCGCGACCGGGCGACTGACTTCTTCACCGCGGGTATACGGCACCACGCAGAAACTGCAGTACTTGCTGCACCCTTCCATGATCGAGACATTGGCGCTGACCCCATCAGCGTGTGGCGCCGGCAGCACATCAAACTTCTCGATTTCCGGAAAGCTGATGTCGACTACGGCACGCGGCCCGACGCCGGTGGTACGCAGGCGACTGGCCTCCTTGAGCATGGCGGGCAGCCTGTGCAGGGTTTGCGGCCCGAAGACGAGGTCCACATAGGGCGCCCGTTTGGCAATCGCCGCGCCTTCCTGGCTGGCGACACAACCCGCAACCCCGATCATCACCTCCGGACGTTCAAGCTTGATCGACCGCCAGCGACCGAGCCGGTGGAATACCTTTTCCTGGGCTTTTTCGCGAATGGAACAGGTATTGAGCAGTAGAAGGTCCGCCTCCTCGGCAATCGCGGTCTCTTCATACGCCAGGTGTTCACGCAGCAGATCACGCATACGCGCGGAGTCGTACTCGTTCATCTGGCAACCGTGAGTTTCGATGAAGACCTTTCTGGACCTCTCCTTTCCGGACAACTCCTTTCCGGACAACTCCTTTCGGGACAACTCCTTTCCGGACAACTCGTTTCTGGACAACTCGTTTCTGGACAACTCCTTTCTGGACACTTGGGGGCCTTGCGTCGGGCTTTTCCGGGGGCGCAGATTATACTCACAGTCGAATCAACTTGAATTCAATGACACCTGCCCTATATAACTGCCGTCCTTCGTCCGTATGAGTAACCATGGCCAAGCGCGAGATCACCGAGAGCATTTACCGGGTTCTGTTCCACAATCAGGGCCAGATCTACGAGGTTTACGCCCAGGCCATCTACCAGAGTGATCTGTACGGCTTCATCGAAGTCGAGGACTACATGTTTGGCAAGAAGTCGCAAATGGTCATCGACCCGAGCGAAGACCGCCTGCGCACGGAATTCGAAGGTGTGAAGCGCAGTTTCATCCCGATGCACGCGGTCGTGCGCATCGATGAAGTCGAGCGCGAGGGCATCGCCAAGGTCAAGGACAGCAAGGGCGACAAGATCATGCCTTTCCCCATGCCGATCCCCAGGGACACCCCCAAGTAGGAGCGATCTCCCGAGCGCGAACCCATTCACCCGGATCAGCCCCGGCTTCAATACCCCTGATCAAGCAGCGGAAACGCCCCAAGCACCGTCGTCGGACCCATCGCTCCCGCACGCGCCACCAGCGCGGGGCTGAGATCTTCGCGGCGGGCGATCCCCGCCAGGGCCATGGTGTTACGAATTTCGTGTTCAACGATTTCCAGCGCCCGCACCAAGGCCTGCGGGCCACCTGCCGCCATCGCCAGCCCTTCCAGACGCCCCATGCCTACCGCTGACGCTCCCAGACACAACGCCTTGACGACGTCGGCACCGCGCAGGAACCCCCCATCAACCCAGACCGGTACCGCGCCATCCACCGCCTCAACCACTTCAGGTAGTGCATCGATACACGCACGGGTGTGATCGAGTTGCCGACCACCATGGTTCGAGACATACACGATATCCACGCCGGCTTCGACACATCGTTTGGCATCTTCCGCAACATTGACCCCCTTGATGATCAGCGGAATATCGAATTTCTCCTTGATGTGCGCGACAGTCTGCCACGTCATCTTCGCCTGGGTACCAAACTCCCCGCGCCCACCCTGACGACCGGAAGGAGGCCCGAATCGTTTGAAAATGTCGCGTTCGCGGCGCGAGTACACCTGCGTATCCGCAGTCAGACAGAACGCGGTATAACCGGCGGCGATGGTCCGCTCGATCATGTCATCGAGCCAGGCCTCGTCACCCAGCAGGTAGAGTTGATAGATCTTCGGACCCGGTACGTCGCGCGCCACGGTTTCAAAATCCGGCAGACAGGCAGAACTGACGATCTGCAGAACCCCAAAATCCTTGCAGGCCTGCGCGACACCACTGGCGCCGCTCGCGTCAAAGACCTGCACGGATCCAATAGGCGGCATCACCACCGGTATGCGAAGATCCACGCCGAGCATCGTGGTCCTGAAGTCCACTTCGCTGACGTCATTGAGTATGCGTGGCTTGAATACCCAGCTATCCAGTCCGTAACGGTTGCGACACAGCGCGCTTTCGGTTTCCGCAGCACCGACCAGATAGTCCCAGTGATTGCGGTTCAGCTTGAAGCGGGCGTGTTTCACCATTTCGGTGAGGGTATGGAAGTCTTTCATGAGTGACCTGTCCGATGACCTTCCCATAAAATAGCCGTTTTTCAGCCAGGAGCGTTATTTCATGTCCACCGTGGTCATCGTCGGAGCCGGACACGCAGCAGGACAGGTCGCCGCCAGCCTGCGTCAGGACGGCCATGAAGGGCCGATCATCATGCTGGGCGATGAGCCGGTCATTCCCTATCAGCGGCCGCCGCTTTCGAAGCAGTACCTGTCCGGCGAACAGGGCATCGAGCGGGTCTACCTGCGGCCGCAGAAGTTCTACGATGACAAAAAGATCGAAGTGCGCACCGGGGTCACCGTCGACCACATCGATCGAACTGCAAAGTCCGTACACACCAGTGCGGGCGACACCATCAGCTACGATCATCTGGTCATCGCCACCGGCAGCCGCGCGCGAAAGCTGAGCATCGAAGGCAGCGACCTGGCGGGCATCTATTATCTGCGCAGCGTCGGCGATGTGAATGCCATTCGCAGCGAAATGGCGCCCGGCAAAAAGCTGGTCATCATCGGCGGTGGTTACATCGGCCTGGAAGTGGCCTCGGTCGCCGTCGTGGCAGGCCTTGAAGTGCATGTCATCGAAATGGAAAGCCGCATCCTGCAGCGGGTGACCACACCGGAAATGTCTGCGTACTACCACCAGTTGCATACATCCCGTGGAGTCCATATCCACGTCAGTACCGGTGTCGTGGGATTCACTGGCAGTGGTGGCCGGGTCAACACAGTTCTGGCTGGTGACAAGTCCTTCCCCGCTGATTTCGTCATTGTCGGGATTGGCATCATCCCGAACATCGAAATCGCCAGAGAGGCCGGCATCACGTGTGAAAATGGCATCCTCGTGGATGAACACTGCCGGACCAACGACCCGGCCATCTACGCCATCGGCGATTGCGCAGTTCACCCGAATCCACTGCTCGGGCGTCGTCTACGCCTCGAATCGGTACCCAACGCGATGGAACAGGCGCGCGTCGCGAGTGCCAACATCCTGGGTGACGCCAAGATATATTCCGCCATACCCTGGTTCTGGTCCGATCAATACGAATTGAAGCTGCAGATGGTGGGCTTCTCGGCGGACGGCAACCAGCAGGTCCTGCGGGGTGACAAGGCCGCCAACCAGTTTGCCGTGTTCTATCTCAAGGACGGCATCGTCGTGGCTGCGGACGCCGTCAACAGTCCCAAGGAGTTCATGCTCTGCAAACAGATGATCGGCAAACCGGTGGATGCCGCGAAACTTGCCGACCCGGCGCAGGATCTGAAGGCACTGATCGTCTGATCGCGAACTGGATTCGGGGTCTGTACAGTCTGGAGACCCCTCCTGCAGGAAGTCAGGCGGTAACGACGATGGGTTGACCATCCGTCACGATGAGGGTGTGTTCAAATTGTGCCACCAGCACTCCCGCTGGCACCGACAGCGTCCAGCCATCCGGCTGCTCTTCCACCCAGCTGGCGCGATCGCTGAAAAATGGCTCTATGGTGAGCACCATGCCCTTGGTCAGCTTGCGTCGTTCATTGGGGTTGTCGAACGGGACATAGGAAGGATCTTCATGCAACGTCCGCCCGACACCATGGCTGCCAAGATTTTCGACGATGCGATATCCCGCACTGGTGGCCATCTTCTGCACCGTCGAACCGATGACATTGAGCGACCGTCCCGCCCGGACATGACGAATGGCCGCGAGTACCGCTGCCTGCA
>Ga0163144_10016055_pt1 | contig 15371 bp, 9 predicted proteins | sample OliLak19BULKMAT1_FD_123175 | JGI IMG/M metagenome (GOLD analysis project Ga0163144, IMG submission 123175) | Freshwater microbial mat bacterial communities from Lake Vanda, McMurdo Dry Valleys, Antarctica - Oligotrophic Lake LV.19.BULKMAT1 | ecosystem: Environmental > Aquatic > Freshwater > Lake...
CCGCGGGCGAAGCCCGCCCTTCAGTGCGCCGAAGGCGCCAGCAACAACGAAGCCGCGGGCGAAGCCCGCCCTTCAGTGCGCCGAAGGCGCCAGCAACAACGAAGCCGCGGGCGAAGCCCGCCCCCTTTAGGGCGCCGCAGGCGCCAGCGCGCGCCGCTCCGCGGCGTGCGCCAGAATGAAAGGACAACCCAAAAGGGCGGGCGAAGCCCGCCCCCTTTAGGGCGCCGCAGGCGCCAGGCTACGCCGCTCCGCGGCGTGGCCCAGAAATAAGGAAACCGAACTCTAGGCGGGCGGAGCCCGCCTAGAGTTCGGTTGGTGGAGGCGGGGGGAGTCGAACCCCCGTCCCGGAGCCGGCGCGTGCCGGGCGTCTACGTGTGTAGCCTCATGGATAGTTCTCGCGCCGGGGTCCCCCATGGGCAATGGTTCCGGCGCCAGCCGCAGTAGTTTCTCGTCGGTCTGCCCTGTGGCGCAGCTCGCCGACCAGCCCGCTGAGTGGCGTCTCTACAGGGCCACGGGCGCTCCCTGCAAAAACGTGGCGTTACCTAATCAGGCCGCCAAAGCAAAGTTGTTGTTGGCAAGTAAATTGCCTTCCCAGGAGGATTTCACGGGGTGACCTGAGGTCCCCGACACGCAACCCGGTGGCGGACGAAACCGGTCGAATCCAGTACGCCCCCACCCAAGATGTAGAGAGTCTAGATCGGGCGAGGCCAAACCTCAAGGGCGGCGGCCGCGGGCGCGTTCCATCTCGCGCTTGTCCGCCTTTTCGCGCTCCGACTGGCGCTTGTCGTGCAGCTTCTTGCCCTGCACGAGCGCGACCTCGAGCTTGACGAGCGAACCCTGCCAGTAGATCTCGAGCGGGACCATCGTCGTGCCGCGTTGCTTGACGAGCTTCGCCCAGCGGGAGATCTCGCGTCTCTTCGCCAGGAGCTTGCGCTCCCGCGTCGGCGCGTGGTTCCAGAGGTTGCCGTGGGTGTATTCCGGGATGTGCGCCTGCACGAGCCACAGGTCGCCCTTCTTGACGAGGATGTAGGCCTCCTGCAACGACACCCGGCCGCCGCGCAGGCTCTTGACCTCGGTCCCGGTCAGGACGATGCCGACGACGAGGCGCTCGAGCAGCTCGTATTCGTAGAGCGCGCGGCGGTTCTTCGCGATCGAGCGCGGGGCGTCGGACTTCGTCTGCGGCATGTCTGGCGGGTGCAACCCGATTCCGCATTGTAGGCCCGCAGGGAGCGCCGCGCGTCGACGTAGACGGCGGTGTTGATTCTCGACCTCCTACGTTGACGCCTCGCGAGGCCCTTCCTATCCTCCTCCGCTCACTCGCCCGGGTGGCGGAATTGGTAGACGCGCAAGGTTCAGGTCCTTGTTTCCGTCAAGGAAGTGGGGGTTCGAGTCCCCCCCCGGGCACCAAACTGCTGGGGGTCTGTCCGCGCTCTGCGCGGACAGACCCCCAGCAGTTTGGTGGCGGTTATTGGGACTCTCGCTGACGCGAGAGTCCTGGCAGTCGCGCTGCGCGCGACTGCGCGCTAGGCCTAGCCGCGCGACGGTTGCAACCCGCGCGCGGAGCTGGCGACCCGCGGCCCGCGCGGTGGCGGCATGGAGGCGTGTCCGCGACTGGGGGTTGCCGAATCGGCGCCGCGTACCTGGTACCGTACGCCGATTCGGCGCTCAGTAGCCCGCGCCACCCGGGGCGCGGTAGATCAGGATCGCGTGGCGGCCCATGTCGTCCGGGAGGTCGTGTTCGACCACGGTGTCGAGCTTGAAACCCAAGCGCTCGGCTTCTCGTTCCGCGGCGCGCACTTCGCGGCCCCACGAGCTGCCCTTGTACAGGACGAGGTCGTGCATCGAGTGGCGGACCTTGCGCAACGTGCGGATGTTCTCGCGCACGGACGAGACCGCGCGCACGACGACGACATCGACACGCTCTCGGACGAGGAACTCCTCGGCGCGTTCGTTCACGACACGCACGTTGCGGAGGCCGAGCTTCGCGACGACCTCCTCGAGGAACTTCGCCTTCTTGGTGATCGACTCGCAGAGGATCACCGAACACATCGGCTCCGCCAACGCGATCGGGATGCCCGGGAAGCCTCCGCCGCTTCCGAGGTCGAGGACTTGGCGCGCCATCAGCGGCACCACGCGCGTGATGCGCCACGAATCGAGGTAATGTTTCACCGCGACCTCGTACGGGTCCACGATCGCGGTCAGGTTCATCACCCGATTCGTCTCGAGGAGCGCGAGCGCGTGTTGGGCGAAGCGGGTCAGCAGGGCCGCGTCGACGTCGTCCTGGCCCTCGAACGCCTTCTCGAGCGCCGCGAGCATCTTCTTGTCGGTCGGCACCGGCGTGTCCGGGTTGGCGACCTCTTCCTCTTCCTCCGGAGGCTTGCGCTTCTTGACGGCCGGGCGGCGGCTGCCGTCACCCTCGCCGCCCTCTTCGGCCTCGCTCTCTTCCTCACCGCTATCGTCGTCTTCACCCTCGTCGAACTCGTCGTCCGCGAGGTCGTCGTCGAGCGCCTCGGCGATCTCGTCGTCGACGGGCGCGCGCTCGTCGAACTCACCGTCCACGGGTAGACCGGGTAGATCGGGGAGCCCGGCGAGGTCGCCATCGGCGCCCGTGGCGCGGCTCGCCTTCGGGCTCGGCTCGCCTTCGGCCTTCGACTCAGGCTTCGACTCAGGCTTCGACGCGGACGACGCCGGCTCCGCGAGCTCAGTGTCCGGCGGGGCCGTGCCGTTCTTCGACGTCTTCTTGGACACTTTCTTGGCCGTCTTCTTCTGGGCTTTCCCTGGGGCCTTCCCTTGGGCCCGCGCCTTGCTCGCACTGGGCTGGCCCGGGCTGGGCTCGCCTGTGCTCGCGCCCTCGGTCGAATCGCCTGAAGAGCCTTCCGGTGTGCCCTCGGGTTCGTCCGTGTCGTGCCCCCCGTCGCCGGGAACGTCTCTGGTGTCCATGGATCGACGCGGATTGGCAGGGCAGGAGGGACTCGAACCCCCAACCTACTGATTTGGAATCAGTCGCTCTACCGATTAGAGCTACTGCCCTGCGCGCGAGGCGGGAGGGTAGCGGCACGAAGGGCTGAGAGCAACCACGGACGGATGGTCCTCGACCGATCGGTTGAGTACCCTCTCCGCTCCGTGGAAACCTGAGTGCGCTCCGAGGACACCCGAGCGGGCCAGCATGGGCCCGGGTGCGGCCGCGGACCATCCGACCCACCCACCGCCGATGCCCCGCGACCGTTCCTCTGCGCGCCCACCCGGTGACGATCATCGTGGACCAACGAGTGGACCAACGAGAGGGCGCCAACGAGACACTTCCGGCGACCGCGAACGGGACACGTCGAGTGACGACGACCTCGACGCTTCCGATCGACCGCGGCGCCGCCGACAGCGCGCGAGCCAGCGCTCCGCGGAGAGCGGCGACCGGGTCCCCGCGCCCCAGATCGATCCACACGCCCTCGACAGCGACGCGCGGCGTGTCGTGGGTCGCCTGCAGCATCACGGCTTCGAGGCGTACTTCGTCGGTGGCTGTGTGCGCGACCTCCTGATCGGGCGCCGACCGAAGGACTTCGATGTCGCGACGAACGCGACACCACAGGAGATCAAACGCCTCTTCCGCAACGGGCGCATCATCGGTCGCCGGTTCCGGCTCGTGCACGTGTATTACGGCGACCACGTCATCGAGACCTCGACGTTCCGTGCGGCGCCGCGAGCGGTCGAGGGCGATTCCAGCGAGGACCTCCTGATCGTCGAGGACAACGAGTACGGCGACGCCCGCGAGGACGCGCAGCGGCGCGACTTCACCGTCAACGCGCTCTTCTTCGACCCGACGGCCCACGAGATCGTCGACCACATCGGCGGCCTCGCAGACGTCGAGCGCCGTGTCTTGCGCACGATCGGCGATCCCATGATCCGGCTCGCCGAGGATCCGGTGCGCATCCTGCGCGCGATCAAGTTCTCGACCCGCCTCGACTTCGAGATCGACGATCCGACGTGGGACGCGATGTGCGAGCTGTCGCCACACCTCGAGCGCAGCGCGCCGCCGCGTGTGATCGAGGAGATCATGCGCCTCCTGCGCTCCGGCACCGCGCTCGGGGCCGTACAGCTGATGCGCGACTGCGGCGCGCTCGAGATCCTGCTCCCTTGGCTCGACGACTACCTCGGCGGCGTCGAGGACGACCCGGACCGCACCGAGCCTTTCTGGAATCTCCTGGCCGCGCTCGATGGCTACGTGCAGCACGCGCGCGCCGATCCCTCCACCGCATTCCTGCTGGCGGCGCTCTTCTCTCATCCGTTCGAGGTGCGCCTCGGGGACCCGGCCGACCTCGATGACCTGTTGCGCGACCCGCAACGGGCAGCCTGGGACGTGCTCGAGCCCGTGGCGGAGCGCGCGCGCCTGTCGCGCCGCGACCTCGCGGGGGCCCGCAAGCTCCTCGCCGCCCAGGTCCGGTTCACCCACCCACCCGACCGGTTCTCCCCAGTCCTCTTCGCGCGGACCGAGGAGTTCCCCGAGGCCCTCGACCTCTTCGCGCTGCGCGCCCAGGCCCGCGGAGTGGGTCGCGACCAGGTCGAGGCGTGGCGCGACCGGCAACAGCGGGCCCTGGAGGCCCCTCCGGACGAGCTCGACGCCGAGCGCCGCCGCACCCGAACCCGCAAGCGTCGCCGCCGGAAACGTTCCCGGTAACTGCGCCTTTTCGGGCCATTCGAGGGGCCTAGGCACTTTTTTCCACAACGCTCTCCCCAAACACTCCCCTGGGGGATAGTGTTCCGTGTGTGCGGTAAGGCACCGGTGAACCGGGTGCCCTTTGACCAGCTCCCCTCCCTCAGTGGGTGCCCGCGGCTGTGCGGTGTTCGCGGGACCCTTGCTGGCCGAAGGGTCCGGCCCCTCAACGGTGCCACCAACGTGTCGGCTTCGGTCGATACGAGGCGGGGACGCCCCTCCTTGTCCCTGCCCCCTCCCGCGGGGCGGCCCTAGGCCGCCCCGTTTTTTTTTGCCGGTCGAATCGGCTGACCCGGCGGAGTCGGCTGGGCGGAGTCGGCTGGGCGGAGTCGGCTGGGCGGGGTCGGCTGGGCCGAGAGCGATCTCGCGCTCCGAGGCGCGACACCCACGGATCGCGGTGTGTGACACCGGCCCAGCGCGGGCTACGCTCTGCACATCATGTGGCAGCGCGTTCTCACGACTCTCTCGATCCCCCTCGTTGCTGGGCTGACCTTCGCGGTCGAGCCGGCGCAGGCCCAAGCGGCCCCCACCGACGAAGCCGCGCTCGCCGCCTTCGTGAAGCTCGCGCCCGACATCCAGCGCGAGGCCGTCATGTGGTTCCGCGCGGAGTGCGAGCGTTTGCCCACCTTCCAGCGCGGCCTGATCGACCACGTCCTCCTGCACCTCGGACGGGATCCACTCGGTTGGCCGAAGGCGCCGGAGGTCGAGGTCTACGACGCGACCCGCCACGCTCCCGCGCAGCCGATCGTCCGGCGCTTCGTCGATGTCGAGCGGGCCGAACACGCGGCCGTCGTGAAGCGCATGCTGCGCAAGATCCCCGCGCGCGAGCTCGTGCCGGCGTTCGAGTACGACTGGGCCCTCGGGACCGTCGTCGAGGTCGGTGTGTTCGATGATCCCATGCGCATCGCGCGCAATGCGCTGCGCGGCATCGAGCCCCGCCTCGACCTGATCGAGGCCCTCGTCACGCAGCAGCTCGACCGCGGCACCCACCGTGCCGAGGCGAAAGCCTTCGCGCACGTCTATTCCGATCGCGCCGGCAACGCTTACCGCCCGATCACGCTCTATGACGCCTGGGCCTCGGGCACGGAGATGGAGATGCCGGACGTCGAGAGTCTCGGCATCGTGCACGACCTCGCGGACGACTGGAAACGCTGGGTCGCGCCGGTCGCCGAGTCCAAGCAGAAGCCGCTCTACGACTGGATCGGCCAGCGTTTTGTCCCCTACCACCAGGGCCGCGGACTGCGCACGGCCCTCGCGCGTTCGTTCCTGCTCGCGGACCCCGTGCAGCGCGATGCGTACGGTCCATCGGAGGGGCGCCTGCAAGCCTTCTGGGAGCGAGTCCAATCGGACCCCGCGGCCCTCGCCGAGGCGCTGCCCGACAGCAAAAAATGGGCCGAGTGGCTCGAGAAGGAGGGCGCCAAAGTCGAGCGCGACCTCGACCTCTGGCAACGCGGCGAGGCCCGCCGCGTCGCGCTGCGCGAGAGCCAGGAATACGTGCGGCGGACCTTCCTAGGCATCCTGAAGGAGCTCGGTTCGGAGTAGCCACGCCGCCCGCCATCAGGGCGACGCGAGCGAGCCAACGGGTGCCCGCGACGAGCGAATCGGCGCGCGGTACCCCGCACGAAACAGCCCGCGTCGCGAGCCCTCAGTCGTGCCCCAGCGCCGCACCCGCGAGCTCAGCCGTCGCCCACGCCGCCTGAAACGACAACCCCCCGATCGGCCCATCGACGTCGAGCAGCTCCCCAATCACAAACAACCCCGGCACCGCGTTGACCGCCATCGTGCGCGGGCTCACAGCCCTGAGGTCAAGGCCGCCAGCCGTCACCTCGGCCTTGTCCCAACCCTCGGTGCCCGTGATCGGCACGGCGAGTCCGCGCAAGGCCTCCACCACGCCGTGCCGCCCCGCGCGATCGAGCTGGCTGCAACGCGGGATGCCTGTCGAACCCGTCGCTTGCATCATCACCGCCTCGAAGAGGCGCCGCGGGATCGGCTCGGCGACACGCGTGCCCAACACCGTGCCGAGCGCGCGGTCGAGACGCGGCGCGCCGGGCGCAGAAGCGAGGTGCACGAGGGCGTCGCGCAAACTCTCGCGCTCGAGCGTCGGCCAGAGGTCGAGCCGCAGCTCGAACCCTTTCTCGATCTCGGCCCCGATCCCCTCGGCCCCGATTTCGGCCCCGCCTCCCAGGGCGCCCGTGACCGCCGCCGCGACGCGCGACGAGACGTCCATGGCGCCCGGCCCGGACACGCCGTGGTGGCTGAACACGATCGGCCGACGGCGACGCGCGATCAACTTGCCAGTCGCGTCCGCCAGCGCGACCTCGCCACCTTGCCAGGCGATCCCCGCGAGCTCGGTGACCCATGTCGCCGAGCTCGTGAGCGGCACGAGCGCAGGAACCGGCGTCACGACGGGCAACCCGAAGCGCGCGAGCCACGGATAGCCGTCGCCGGTCGTCCCGGAGCGTGGCACGCTGCGCCCGCCGACCGCGAGGACGAGCTCACGCGCCCGCGCGATACGCCCATCCGCGAGGCGCACGACGAACTCTCCAGCATCAAATCCGACGTCGACCACAGCCGCGTCGAGCGCGAGCCGCGCGCCCGCGCCGAGCGCCGCGCGTTCGAGCGCATCGCGCACATCGCGTGCGTTGCCCGAGCGCGGGAAGACCTTCTCGAGCGGCGCCTCTTCCGTCGCGACGCCCCACCCTTCGAAACGTTCGCGCACCGCCCGCGGCGGCAACACGTCGAAGGCGTGGCGCAAGAACCGCTCGCCGCGCGGCCCGAAGAGGCGCGCCGCATCGCGCGGCCCGAGCGTCGTCGTCAGGTTGCAACGGCTCCCGCCCGACGCGAGCACCTTGGTGCCCGTGCGCGAGGTCTTCTCGAGCAGCAGCACGTCGCGGCCTCCGCGTGCAGCGACGTCTGCGCACCAGAGCCCCGCGGCGCCGGCGCCGACGATCACGACGTCGGCCGCCAGCTCGCCGCTCTCAGTCGAGCGAGCGGGCTGGACCTCAACCACCGTCGAGGGCCTTCTCCCACGACTTGATCTCGTCCGCGCTGTGAGTGCTCGGCGGCGGCGTGTCGTCGTCGAGCTCGTCGAGGTAACCCTCGGGCAGGCGCACACGCTGGGTTTTGCTGCCCTTCGCGCGTCCCGCGCGCAGCGAGCCGACGGGGAACGGCGCGTACGGGTCGAGCGCGGCGACACGCGGGCGCAGCTCGTCGAGGCGTTGCAGCTGCATGAGCTCCCCGCGCACACGCGCTGCGCCCGGGAAACCCTTCGTGTACCACGCCGTCCACTTGCGGAACTGGCGCATCCCCATGCTCTCGCCGAACAGCGCGGCGAGCCGCTGTGCATGGTCGACCATGACGTCGACCACCTCGCCGAAACGCGGCGGCGGCGTGGGTTCGACGCCGGCGAACACCTCCGCGAGCTCGCGGAAGAGCCACGGTCGCCCGAGGCATCCGCGGCCGACGATGACCCCGGCGCAGCCCGTCGCGCGCATCATGCGCAGCGCGTCGAAGCACTCCCAGATGTCACCGTTGCCCAGAACAGGCACGGAGAGCTCGCTGACGAGCTCGCCGATCGCGTTCCAATCGGCCTCGCCGGCGTAGAGCTGCGCCGCGGTGCGCGCGTGCAGCCCGACGGCCGACGCGCCCTCTGCCTCGGCCGCGCGCCCCGCGGCGCGGAACGTCAGCAAGTGGTCATCGATGCCCTTGCGCATCTTGACCGTCACCGGCACGTCGCCCGCGTTCTGCACCATCGCGCGCACGAGGCGCGCGAGCAGCCGCGGCTTCAACGGGATCGCCGAGCCGCCGCCCGCGCGGGTGACCTTGGGCACCGGGCAGCCCATGTTGATGTCGAGGTGGTCGACCCCTTGGTCGACGAGGCGCTTCACCATCTCGCCGAGATCCATGGGGTCCGCGCCGTAGACCTGCACCGAACGCGGGACCTCGTCGGGATGCGAGCTCGCGAGCAACGTCGTCAAGCTGTTGCCCATCAGGAACCCACGCGCCGTGATCATCTCTGACACGTAGAGGCCTGCGCCGTATTCGCGGCACAGGCTGCGGAACGCGTAATTCGTCACCCCCGCCATCGGCGCGAGCACGACCGGCGGTGTCACCGTCAGACGGCCGATGCGAAGCGGCGCGAACTCACCCGCGGCCGCGACCGGAACGTCGCGGTTGAGGTCGCTCGCGACACGCATTCTGGAGGGGTTCTCGGCCACCATCACCGTCGTCCGTCGTCGGATGGGCCGCCGCCGGAGGCGCCGGCACCCTCGCGGGCTTGCTCTTTGGGCTTCGCTTCTTTTTGGGCGCCATCTTTCGGCGCGCCATCTTTCGGCGCGCCATCTTTCGGCGCGCTCGCCTCGACGGCGCGGAACACGCGCGTCGTGTCGAGGCCGAAACCGCCGCCGCCACGGACCTCGGCGCGCACCGGCCCGAGCTCGAGGGCCGCGCTCCCTTGGCGCTTGAACCCGAATTGCGGCACGCCGTCGGCCGCGAACCCGAACGCGAGGAAGCCGCGCGAAGTGAGCACGTCGATGCGGTTGTCCTCCGGCCGCACTCGCATGCGCCAGCGGTCGACCGCGGCCTCGAGCGTCGCGCCCTCGAAGGCCAGCACATAACTCGCGTCCTCGGGGAAGTGCCGCGCGACGATGAGGCCGGACACGATCGTGCTCATGTCGATCAAGGTGATGCGCTCGCGCGCATTCGAGGAGTCGATGAGCGCGCCGCCGAGGCGACGTTCGATCTTCAGGTAACGCTCGTTCGGCAAGCGGCGTCCGCGCGCGTAGAACGTACCGCTTGATTCCTCCTCCGCTCCTGATTCGACCTCGGCCGACGAACCGACGTGGAGCTCGAACGACTCGACGAGACCATCGCGGATCGTCTGTACGAGGTGCAAGCGCCGCGGCGTTTCGCTCGCGCTCGCGGGGACCTCGATCCGCGCGCCGTACGCCATGGCGCCGTCCGCCAACTTCACGACCGCGAACCGTTCAGTAGAGAGGCGCAGTCCATAGGCCAGGGTGTCTGCTTGCCCCGCGAGCAGGAGTTCGCCCTCGGGCATGTCGGGCAGCTCGAGCTCGGGTGAGCGCGCGAGCTGCGCGCGCACCTCGGCCTGTTGCGTGGCCAACGATGCGAGCTGCTCCTCGATTTCGAAGCGTTCGAGCACTCGCCCGCGCACCACGACCATCTCCGGCGATTGGAGCGCCGCGAGGCTCACCCGCGGGTCGCTGCCGAGCAACACGAGATCGGCCCGCAGTCCGGGCGCAACGCGGCCCGTGACGTCGCCTTGCCCGAGCGCCTCCGCGGCGCCGCGTGTGGCGAGGCGCAGTACGTCTTGCACCGGAATGCCCGCCGCGACCCACTCGCGCAGCTCGAGCGCGACCGCGCCGCCAGGGGCCAACCAAGCGGCCGGCGCGCCCGTCGCGGGCACGAGGGTGACACCCGCTTCGTAAAGCTGGCGCACAAATTTGCGCTGCCGCTCGAGGGCACGTTGCCAAACCGCCGTGCCGCCCTGCGCCGCGTTCTGGAGGAACAGCGAAGCGTCCGCACGCCAGGCCATCTCGAGGGTCGGCGAGAGATGCGCGACGAGCGTGTCGTCCTCATCTCCAGGCTCGCGCAGCACGCGCGCCGTGCCGTAGAGCAGCGGCGCGACGGCCCAACCGCCCTGCGCCAGCGCGCGTACGGTCGGCGCGAGGTCCGGGAGCTCCTCGTCCTGCATCCAGGTCGCGCCCGCGGGCAGCACGCTATCGAGACCGAGCAGCCCACGCTGTCCGCGCGCGCGCGCTTCTTCGAGGCTCAACTCGCGCGGCCTCCCGCCCCAGAGCGGCGCCTCGACCTCGGCGGCGAAACGACCGACGACACGCAGCGCGTCGGCGCCGATCGAGCCGTCGAGGGCGAAGGCGTCGGGGCGCTGCTTGTTCGCGATCAGCGTCTCGAGCGTGCGCTCCATGTAGAGCCGCGCACGCTCGGCGTCGGGCAACGCGACCGCGTCGACTCGCAACAGGGACGCGCCGCCGAGCGGCGGCCCGGTCACGAGCAGGCTCGGACCCGGGTTGCGGTCGCGCAGCGCGAGGCCTTGCTCCTCGAGCACGCGACCGTACGGCGAGCCGTGGTCGCGCACCAAGGTCACCCCCGCCGCGAGGTACAGCGGGTCGTGCTCCGCGTCGAAACTCACGACGGCGTCGACGAGGCCGGGGATCAGGTGGAGCCCCGCAACGTCGATCGTCCGCGTGCCCTCGGGGAGCACGAGCTCGGGGCCGACCTCTGCGATCAGGCCGTCGACGATCAACACGGTCGCGACCGCCGCGGGGCGGTCGTCGGTGAAGGAATGGACAGTGGCGCCGACGAGGGCAACGGCGTCGAGCAGTGCGACAGCGAGGAGGCTCATCTCGTAGGACTCGGAGGGTGGTGCGCGACGGCGCGGGTCAGCGAGGATCGCACCAGAAGGGTACGGAGGGTAAGGAGGGTACGGGCCGCACCCCCCCCATTGTTAGCGCGGCGTCGAGGCCCTTGCGGATCGAGACCAGAGGTACCGAACCCGACCCAAAAAGTAGGTGACCGTTGCTCGCGCGCCGCGCGAGCAACGGTCACCTACTTTTTGGGTCGGGTTCGGTACCTCTGGTCTCGACCCGCAAGGGCCTCCAACCGCGAGCTCCGCGCCCGGCCGCGGTACATTGCGTGGAATGACCTACCCCAGCGTGACCATCTCCGTCGACCGCCTGCCGCGGGGCCCGTGGATCTACGGGCGCCAGGTGCTGGGGCTCCCGGCAGACGGCCCCCGGATCGAGAACGGTGACCTCGTCGAGGTCCAGGACGAGGAGGCCCGCTTCATCGGGCACGGCCTCTACAACGGCGCGTCCGACATCCGCATCCGCATGCTCGCCCGCGGGCGGCGTACGGACCTCGACAAGCCCAAGGAGTTCTTCCTGCGGCGTATCGCTACGGCGATTCGGCTGCGCCGCAAGGGCCTGCGCCTCGACGAGGTCACGGACGCCTACCGCATCGCCCACGGCGAGGGGGACGACCTCTCGGGCCTCGTCATCGACCGCTTCGGGGACACCCTCGTCGTCGAGCACCACGCCCTCGGGTTCTGGCGGCTGCGCGAGACCATCGGCGCCTGCTTGACCGAGCTCCTGCCCGGGTCGCGGGTCGTGCACCGTATCCCCAACTCGGCCCTCAATGCCGAGAGCTTCCCGGGCGAGGCCGCCTCCGACCCCCCCGCGCCGGAGATCTGGATCCACGAACATGGCCTGCGTTTCCCGATCGTGCCCGGCGGGAGCCACAAGACGGGCTGGTTCTGCGACCAGCGCGACAACCGGCGGCTCGTGGCTGGCCTGGCGCGCGGGCGGGATGTGCTCGACCTCTGCTGCCATGCGGGCGGTTTTGCGCTCGCGGCGGCCCAGGCCGGGGCGCACTCGGTCACGGCGGTCGATCTCGACGAAGAGCCGCTCGAGCGCGGCAAGCGCGCGGCTGCGGAGCAGAAGCTCGATGTGCGTTTCGAACACGCGGACGCGTTCCACGTCCTGCGCGCGGTCGCGGCAGACAGTCGCAAGCCGAGCCTCGTCGTGCTCGACCCTCACAAGCTGATCCTCGGCAAACCACGTCTGGAGGAGGGTCTCGTGAAGTACCGCGACTTGAACACGCTCGCCCTCGCGGCGGTCGCGCCCGGGGGCTTCCTGGCGACGTTTTCGTGCTCCGGCGCCCTCGACCTCGCGGCGTTTACGGGCATGGTGTTCCACTCCGCGCGCCGCGCCGAGCGCGACATCCGGGTCCTCGCGACCGTCGGAGCGGGTCCCGATCACCCGCAGCGGCCCGATTTCAGTCGATCGCGCTATCTGAAGGGCCTCATCCTCGCGGTCGACTGAACCTGGCGTGGTCGGTTGCCGCGCCGGGCCAGAACAGGGCGAGAAGCAGGAAGTGGAGCCGGCCTCGGGCTGGAATTGGCGCCTCTTATAGACCATGATAAGGACGCGCCTCCGCGAGGTAGGCCGTGACGAGCTGCGCCCCGAGCGGGGCAACGGCAGCTGTCCGGCCCACCGCACGGAGGCGCGTCTCACTGGCGCGCGTTTCCCCGCGCGTGCCTCTCTTTCCCACGCGCCCCCCCATCCGCCGACTGGAGCTTCCTTTGAGCCTTCCCATACTCGTGACCAAGGAACGCTGGCCGGATTTCGATGAGGCGTGGAAGGCGTTGCGCGAATCGCAGGGCGACATCGAAGAGCTGCTGATCGCGATCGAGCTCGCTGGCACGAAAAAGCGTGCTCCGCGCCTCGTCCCGTTCGCGAAGGAACACGCGGCCGATCTGACCAAAGCCGGTCGCACGAGCTGCGCCGCGCGCCTCCTCGGTGGCGTGCTGATCGCGGGCGGCAACCCATCGGAACTCACGAACGACCTGATGGACGCCGTCGAGGCCGGGTTCACGTCCGAGCCTTGGTTCGAGACGTTCCGCACCGTCGCTGGCCTCGAGCGCGGCGCACCCGACCTGCGCGGCCCGTGGCGCATCTTCGCTGGGTTGATCTCGTTGAAGCCGGGCACGGTGTTCTTCCATGGTGGCGGCTGGGGAGCCGGCGAGGTCAAGGCGGTCGACCACGCGCGCGGGATGCTCGACGTCGCGTTCCCGAACGGTCGCACGGACTCGGTGCCGCTGCACGCGGCGGTCGAGATCTTCGAGGCCTTGCACGCTCGCGACCTCCGCTCGCGCTCCCTCGCGGACCCGGAGGGCCTGCGCAAGGAGGTCAAGCTGAACCCGCTCGACGCGCTCGAAGCGGTCCTGTTCCGTCACAACGGTGAGGCGAACACGACCAAGATCAAGAACGCGTTGATGCAGATCGGCATCGAGGGCAGCGCGTGGTCCGCGTGGTGGCGCAAAGCGCGCAAGCTCGCCGAGAACTCGGACCACCTCGAGGTCTCCGGCACGCCGCTGAAGTCGAACATCACGATGCTGCTCGAGCGCAAAGACCCGGCCGAGGCGTTGCGCAGGCAGTTCCGCCGCACGCTGAACCTCGCCGAGGCGCATGCGCGGGCGCGTGACCTTTTCCTCGGCTCGAACATCGACGAGGCGCTGACCAAGGTGGCCCTCGAGGAGCTCGAAGCCGCCGCCGCGACCGAGGCCGCGCCGCTGCAAGAGCGCGTCGCCGCGTGGCTGTTGCTCGATGAGCGCAGCGGCACGTTCCCCGAGTCGGGCCTCGTGATCCTGCGCGAAGTCGCGGCGCTGCCGCCGCCAGGCGACAGCTCGCAGATGCCCGAGATCTGGTCGCTGTTCCAGGCCCTGCCCGGCGCCAAGGACCAAGAGCGCAGCGTGAAGCTGATGCCCGCGCTCTTCGGCGAGGATCAATGGGTCGAGTCGGCCCTCGTCAACCTCCAACACTCCGCGCCCGGACAAGTGCGCGCGTTGCTCGACAGCCTCGGTCGCGCGGACCAGGACGCAAAGCTGCGGGCTCACTACTCCGGACTCCTTGCGCGTCCGCTGCGCAACCCGACGTTGCTGGTCGCGCTCGCGGCGCGCTTCGAGAAGGCCCAAGTCGACAAGGGTCTGCCGACGCCGGTGCAACGCGCGCAGGCCCTCGTGACCGTCGCGCAGCACCTTGCAGTGCAGCGACGCGGGGATCCGCAGTTGACTCGCGTCGCGACGCGCCTGACCGAGCTTCTGACGAAGAAGCCGAAGCAGCTGCTCGCGAAACTGCTCAAAGGTGTCGACGTGCCGACGATGCGCAGCATCACGATCACGGCGACGCGCGGAGTCGACACCGAGATCGACTCGCTCCTCACCGAGATCGCGCTCGGGCTCGACCCGCAGTTCTTCGCCCACGACACCGGGCGCTTCTGGGACTCGTCGACGATCTGGACGACGCGTGTGGGCCTCGAGAAACGCTCGGCAGAATTGCGCGAGCTGCGCGAGGTCAAGATCCCGGCCAACCAAGAGGCCATCGGCCGCGCCGCGTCGTTCGGCGACCTCTCCGAGAACTCGGAGTGGGAGGCCGCGATCGAAGAGCAGCGCAACCTCACTGCGCGCGCGATGGAGATGGAGGAAGAGCTGCGCAAGACGGACCTCCTCGAGGAGGCGCCGGTCCCCGAGGACACGGTCTGCCCGGGCACGCGCGTCGAGTACCGCGAGGTCGAGAGCGGGAGCGTCAACACCATCCTGATCCTCGGGCCGTGGGACGCGGACGAAGTGCTCGGCACCCAGGTCGTCTCGTACCGCGCCCCCCTCGCGAAGGGCATCCTCGGGCTCAATCCTGGTAAGCGCGCGACGGTGAAGCTCCCGAGCGGCGAGCTCGAGGTCGAGGTGCTCTCGATCGAGGTGCCGGACCTGCACAAATTGTCGGCCGCGGGCAGCGGCGCGCGCTGAGCGTTGCGCGTTGGGCGCGCGGCGCTGGGGCACGTTCCCAGCAGCCCACGTTCCCGCCGGGACAGGTTGGTCGCAGTGGATCGCAATGCGAACACGGGCGAGGTGCACAGCGGATGGCCGCGATGCACCTCGCCCGTTGCCTTATCATTTGTAAATGGCGCTGTTCACTCCGCTAGAGTCGATTCGCATCCTCGGACCTCTCCTCAATGGTGTCAAGCTCCCACACGCCCGGAGGGCCCCCATTTCGGACCCGGTTTGAATGATCGACGAGGGTACCTTCGCCCAGGTCGGCGCTGGTCAAGGACCTTGAGCGCGCGCTCGAGTGTC
>Ga0163144_10016056_pt1 | contig 15371 bp, 13 predicted proteins | sample OliLak19BULKMAT1_FD_123175 | JGI IMG/M metagenome (GOLD analysis project Ga0163144, IMG submission 123175) | Freshwater microbial mat bacterial communities from Lake Vanda, McMurdo Dry Valleys, Antarctica - Oligotrophic Lake LV.19.BULKMAT1 | ecosystem: Environmental > Aquatic > Freshwater >...
ACTAACCACTAACCACTAACCACTGACCACTGACCACTGACCACTGACCACCGACTGGGGTCGCCAACCTGATTGCATGAGCGACTAACTTGTATCTGGAACATTTCCAACTTGATGAGGCGCCGTTTTCCATCACGCCCGATCCCCGCTTTGTCTATTTGAGCGAGCGGCATCGGGACGGCTTGGCGCATTTGCTCTATGGCGTTGGGCAGGGCGGCAGCGGCGGCTTCATCCAGCTAACCGGCGAGGTCGGCACCGGAAAAACCACCCTGGTACGCCTGCTGCTGGAACAGCTCCCGGCGCAGACCGAAGTTGCGCTGGTGATGAACCCGCGTCTGGATCCGATTGAGCTGGTAGAGACGATCTGCGAAGAGCTCAGACTGGAAATCGGGCATGCCCGGGGCAGCCTCAAACGCCTGGTGGAAACCCTCAACGTGCATTTATTGGCGCGCCACGCGGATGGCTGGCGGGTGATTGTGTTGATTGATGAGGCGCAGGATTTGAGCGCTGAGTCCCTTGAGCAGGTGCGACTGCTGACCAATCTTGAAACCTCGAAGCAGAAGCTTCTGCAAATGATTCTGGTCGGACAGCCGGAGCTCAAAACGCTGCTGGGGCGTGAAGATCTGCGCCAGCTTGCGCAGCGCATCACGGCGCGCTTTCACCTGACGCCGCTGGACAGGCACGAAACGTCCGAATACGTGCAGCACCGTCTTACCGTTGCGGGTTCAACGCGTCAGCTGTTTACGCCCGGCGCGCTGCGCAGTCTGTACCGCTGCGCCGGCGGCATTCCACGCCTGATCAACGTGATTGCTGATCGCGCTTTGCTGGCGGCCTACGTTGCGGGCGAGCTTCGCGTGCAGCCACGAGAGCTCAAACGCGCCGCAGCCGAGGTGCTTCGAGGCGATATGCGCGCGCCAAGCCGATATGGACTCGCAATGCTGGCGTGGCTATTGCCCTTATGCGTGCTGCTGTTTGCGGCTGGGCTTTACTTCGCCGGGCCTGAATTTTCCGGGCCTAACTTCGACGAGCCTAAGTTTTCCGGCTCTAACTTCGCGCGCAGCTCAAGTGACCCACCGGTGGCGGCGCCGAGTCAGTCGACGCCTGCCTCAGCGATTGCCCCGGGACCGGTTAGCCAACCGGGTGCGCAGGTCGCAGACGCGCTTGCTCCCAGCCTAGCACAGGCGATCCACAGTGCCAGCGGACGGGCCGGAGAAACCTGGCGTCGCTGGCTGGAGCTTTGGGGCGAAAGCGATCCAGCGCTGGTGGCAAGCGCGCAAGCGTGTCCAGAGCGCGTCGCAAGCGGGTTGGTTTGCAGCCGGCTGAGTGGCAACTTGGGTCGGCTTGCGGTGCTCAATCGTCCCGTGCTGCTAAAGCTCAATGATCAGGGTGTGATCGTGCCCGCATTGCTGCTGGCGCTGAACGCGGAATCGGTGGAATTGGAACTCGCGGGCCAGAAGCTGCTCATTGGACGCGGCGAACTGGAGCGCTATTGGATGGGCGATTACCTCGCACTTTGGAAGCACCCGGGGGATATCCCGGTCCAGGTCGCCAACGGAGCAGGTCGCCGAGCCGTGCTTTATCTGCGCCAACAAATGCAACGTCTTGGGGTAGCAACCCCACGCACCCGCAATTACGCTTTAGCATGGCGCCAAGTCGTGCGAGAATTCCAGCGCAGTCAAGGTCTTGTCGCAGACGGAATCGTCGGCCCTGAGACTTGGCTCTTGCTTTTTTCGGTTGATCCCGCGGGTCCGCGGCTCAATCAGGTTCCGGCCAGGGGTTAACAGGAATGTCACTGATATTGGAAGCGCTGCGTAAGTCAGAGGCAGAGCGCCGGCGGGGCCAGATACCAACGCTGGCGTCGCGCAGCTTCGCGCGGCGCGAGGAGCGACGTTGGCTCCCGATTACCGCCATTGGCATGGCCACCGTCGGGGTTGCGAGCGGTTTTGCTTACTGGATGTTGCGCTCGCCGAGCACGATTGATGGCGCTGTAAGTTCAATTTCTGCCGCTGGGAATCAAGCTCCAATTGCGCTCGGTCTGCCTGTGCCAGCGGGGGGCTTCTCGGTTACGGCAATGCCCGACGGCGCGCTGTCGACCGCGAGCCATCCTGCGCAGCAACCTGTCTTCACGGCCGTGCAGGGCACGGATTCTCAGGCTCAGAATGTTCAGGCTCAGAATTTTCAGGATACCGATCCAACCCGCGCGCTTGGTGCGGGTGGCGGCCAAGGAATGAGTGGACAATCGGGCGGCGGCGGTGAATGGCCCGCGCCGGCTTTGCAACCCAGCCTTACCGGTGGCGAGCAGCCCGGTGCCGAAAGCAAACCGGCCGCTACGCTGGCGCCGGTAGTCACTGAAGTAGCTCCCACGCCGCCTGTGGTCACTGAGCAATCAAGTTCACAGCAATCAAGTTCGCAGCAATCAAGTGCGCAGGCCTCCAATGCTCAGGCCTCAATTGCTCAGGCACTCAGCGCAGCGCCCGCTGCACAGGTGCCTGAAGCAAGTCCGCCGCTTAACACCAGCGCTGGCGCCAGCATGCAAGCCGAGACTCCCGTGGCCGCAGCGCCGGAAGCCGCGCCAGCGGCTGAGGCGGTCTTGCTGAAGATCTACGAACTGCCCTATTCGGTGCGACGTGATCTGCCCAAGCTTGATTTAACCATGCACGTCTATTCGAAAGATCCCAACAAGCGCTTTTTGATGGTCAACGGGCGCCGCTATCTGGCGGCAGCGGATGCCATTGAAGGCAGGGTCAATGTGATCGAAATCCGACCCGACGGCGCCTTGTGCGAATTCAACGGCACGCGCTTTTTGCTGCCTCGACCGTGAGCTGAGCAACCCGCTTAGCGGTTTTGGCGTGCAGCAGCTTCAAAGCATGAAAGTCTGCGCTGCCATAACGCCGAGCGACTTCCACGTCAAATCAACTGAGTGATGCCATGCCTGCCGCCGCAAGTAAAATCGAACCGAACGCGCAGAACTCCTATCAGGTTACGGACGCAGACCTTCCGCTCAGTTGTCCGATGCCGGGAATGGCGCTGTGGAACTCGCATCCGCGCGTGTACTTGCCGATTGAGGCCACTGGGAGCGCGCGTTGCCCTTATTGCGCCGCTGTCTATGTGCTCACAGGCGCCAAGCCACGTCATTGAGCCACAGTGCCAAGCGGCGCGCTAAGGGTCATGCAGCTGGTGCCACGCCTGGACACCGGCGGAGCGGAGCGCAGCTGTCTGGAGATTGGCGAAGCCCTGGTGGCGAATGGTCATCACTCTGCCATCGTGTGTGCCGGTGGTTCTCGTGTCGGGCAAGCCAAGCAGGCCGGCAGCACGACGTTTCAGCTTGATATTGCGGGTAAATCACCGTTAGCGCTGGTTTCTGCCTACAGCTTGAGAAAGCTGGTGCGCACCTGGCGTCCTGACGTGGTGCATGTGCGTTCGCGGCTGCCTGCCTGGATCTGGGCCTTGGCGCGCATCGGCTGGCGCACGCCGCCTCCCACCGTGACCACCTTGCACGGCATGCACTCAGTCAATCGCTACAGCCGCATCATGCTGCGCGCCGAGCGCGTGATTGCGGTCAGCGCGCAGTGCGCGCAGTACTGGCGTGAGAGCTATCCTGAAGTGGCGCAGGAGCATGTGCGGGTGATCGATCGCGGTGTCGACCTGGATTGGTTTCAAGCGGTAGCGCAGGCGCCGCTGTTTGCCGCGTTGCCGCCGTTTCTACTCTTCCCAGCGCGCGGTACCCGGCTTAAGGGGCATGCTGGGGCGATCCATTTATTGGCGGAAATCACCGCCTGTGGCCACGATCTGGGACTGGTGCTGGTGGGTGTTGAAGAAGCGGGACGTGCCGCCTATGTGCGTGAGCTTAAGGCGCTGGCACTCCAGCTAGGTGTTTTGCAACGCTGTCGCTTCTTGCCACCGGTCAGCGATCTGCGCCCGTATTACTCGCAAGCGCTGGCTATGCTTCAGCTCTCCAGCCGCGGCGAAACCTTTGGTCGGACTGTGCTTGAGGCTTTGGCTTGCGGCTGTCCGGTGCTCGGCTACGCGCGCGCCGGAGTCGGTGCGCAGCTGGCCAAATATTTCCCGCAGGGAATGGTCGCGCCGGACGATCGTCGCGCGCTGCTTGCTGCGCTGCAAGCCTTGCTTGCCAGTGCATTGCCTGCCAGTGGAATGCTAGCCAGTGGAATGCTAGCCAGTGGAATGCTAGCCAGTGCACGCCCAAGCATCGCGCGCGATGTTTTGCCCAGCACCCGCGCGATGCAAGAATCCACGCTGGCGGTGTATCAAGAGTTGGCGGGGCTTGGAAAATTGGCGGGGATTGGCTCCAGTGGCGCGCGATGATCGGCCTTTTCTGGTCCGCCGTTCGCCCATCCACGGCAACGGCTTGATTGCCCGAACGGACTTGCCGAGCGGCATGCAGCTGCTGGAATACAAAGGGCGCCTGCTGAGCCACGCCGAAGCGAATGCAATCTATAGCGCCAGCATCGAGACCGGTCATACCTTCTTGTTCACGCTAAACGCCGATTATTTGATCGACGCCAACGTGAATGGCAACGCGGCACGCTGGATCAACCACTCGTGCAGCCCGAACTGCGGCGCCTTTACAGTGCCCGATCCCGACGGTAATCCGGCGCGAGAGCGCATTTACATCGAAACCATCAAGGCCGTTCGCGCCGGCACCGAGCTCACCTACAACTACGAGATTCGGCTTGCACAGCCGCACACTGCACGCTTGAAGAAGATCTGGGCCTGCTGCTGCGGGGCAAAAAATTGTACCGGCACGCTGCTGCAGAGCAAGCGCTGAAGGTCGCCGAGTTTTACGCGCATGGATGCCGCGACTGCGCGCAATGACCGTCACGGCACTTCGGGCGGCTCACTGGATCATTCTGCGCGGAGCTTCTAGGCGCAGTCGAATGCACAGCTTTCGCTGTCGGAGCTTTCGGTTTTCGGCAAACCTGAACAGCTTTCAAGCTAAACTCAAAGCCCAATGCGAGGGAGTAAACCATGTCAATCCAGATTCGGTTCTTTGGCGCGGCCGGTGAGGTCACGGGTTCTTGCCATTTGCTGCAGGTGGGCGACGCCCAGTACCTGCTTGACTGCGGTCAGATTCAGGGCGGTCGGGATGAGGATGTTCGCAACGCCGCGCCGTTCGCCTTTGCGCCCGCGGAGATCGAGGCATTAGTGCTGAGCCACGCCCATATTGACCACTGCGGACGCTTGCCCCTGCTGCTGCGGCGCGGCTTCAAGGGGCGCATCCACGCCACGCCGGCAACCATCATGTTGATTCGCGTCATGCTTGAGGATGCTTTGAAACTCATGCTGGCGGACGTCGAACGCAAGAACCGGATCGCCGAGCGCTCGGGAATGGCGCGCATCCAGCCGCTGTTCGAACCCGAAGATGTGCAAGCGGTGTTTGCGTGTCTGGTCCCGCATCCATACTTAGAGAGCTTTGAGGTGGGGCCGGGCGCTCGCTGTCGTTTCAGCGATGCCGGCCATATCCTTGGCGCAGCGATCGTCGAATGCTGGCTTGACGACGGCACGCGGCAGTCCAAAGTGGTGTTCAGTGGCGACATTGGGCCCAAGGGCACCCCGATCATTCGCGATCCAAGTTTGATTGAAGAAGCGGATGTCGTGCTCATGGAAAGCACCTATGGCGATCGCCTGCATCGTGAGCGCCTGAGTACCGTGGCGGAAATCGGCGCGATCATCGAGGAGGCCTATCAGGCGGGCGGCAATATTCTGATTCCCGCATTCGCCGTCGGCCGCAGCCAGGAGCTGCTGTATTGGTTTGCAAAACACGCCAAGGACTGGGGCATGAGCCGCTTCAGGATCTATCTGGACAGTCCTATGGCGAGCAAAGTGGTTGAGGCGTACAAACAGAACCGAGATCTGTTTGATGCCGAGGCTCAGGCAGACTTTGCGCGCGGGCATGATCCGTTCCACATGCCCAATCTGACCTTGATCAATAGTGGCGATGAGTCACGCAAGCTCAATGACGTGGAATCCGGCGCGATCATCATCGCCGGTTCCGGCATGTGCAACGGCGGGCGCATCGTGCATCACCTGAAGCATCACCTGTGGAAGCGCAAGACGCGCGTGCTGATCCCAGGTTTCCAGGCCAATGGCACCCTGGGTCGGCAACTGGTGGATGGTAAAACCAGCGTCAAGATCTTCGGTCAGCCGGTTGCGGTGCGGGCCAAGATCCATACCGTCGGTGGTTTGTCCGCGCATGCGGATCAAGCCGGACTGATGCAGTGGTACGGTGCCATCAAAGGGCATCCTCCGGTGTATCTGGTGCACGGCGAAGACAAGGCGCGCGAAGTGTTGGCCGATAAGCTGCACCAGGTGTACGGCGCCAAAGTGCTTTTGGCGAGGCCGGGAATGGTGCATCAGTGCCGCTGAGACTCGCCTGATGAGCAGTGCCGCTTGATGACGCGCAAAATCCGCCTGCTGGACGAGGCGCTGATCAACCAGATCGCGGCCGGCGAAGTGGTTGAGCGGCCGGCATCCGTGGTCAAGGAGCTGGCCGAAAACGCGCTTGACGCGGGCGCTACTCGGCTTGAGATCGATATCGACGGTGCCGGCATTGAGCGTATTCGCATCACCGACAATGGCGCTGGCATTGAAAGCGCCGACCTGACCTTGGCCTTGACCCGGCACGCAACCAGCAAGATCGCAAGCTTTGCCGATCTGGAGGCGATTGGCAGCTTCGGTTTTCGCGGTGAGGCGCTGCCTTCGATCGCGTCGGTGAGTCGCTTTAGTTTGGCTTCCAAGCCTGCGGCGCAGGCGTATGCGTCAAAAGTCAGTGTGGTCGATGCGCGGGTAGGCGAGATCGAGCCCGCAGCGCTTCAGGAAGGCACCCAAGTTGAGGTTCGTGACCTGTTTTACAACGTGCCCGCCCGGCGCAAGTTTCTCAAGAGCGGGCGCACCGAGCAGGCGCAGATCCAGCAGTTTGTGCTCGCGCTTGCGCTGGCTTGGCCGGCGGTCAGCTTTCGCCTGCGGGTGGACGGGCGAGAGCAATTGCGCCTGCCAGCGATCGCCGATTCGCTGGGGTATGCCCAGCGCTTGAGTCAGGTTTTTGGCGACGATTTCGTCGCGCATGCGATCGCGATTGAGCGTCAGTCCGGTCCCTATCGCGTGCACGGCTGGGTGGCCGCGCCTACGCACCACCGGGCGCAAGCGGATCAGCAATTTTTCTTCGTCAACGCACGCTGGGTGAAAGACCGCCTGATCGCGCATGCGGTCAAGCAGGCCTATCGGGATGTGCTGTTTCATGGCCGGCACCCGTGTTTCGTGTTGAGTCTTGAGCTGCCGCCGGAGGGCGTGGACGTGAACGTGCATCCGGCCAAGACCGAAGTGCGCTTCCGTGATGCCAGTCAGGTACAGGGGTTCTTGTTTGGCGCCCTGCATCATGCGCTTGCGCAGCCGCGCACCGCCGCCGCGGCCGAAGCGAGTGCTTCCATCCCTGTTCCCAGCCAAGTTGCAGGCCAAATTGCAGGCCAGCCTGCAGCGGAACAAGCCGAATTGCCGTTGGCGGGCGTGTGGCTCCCTGCAAGCCCCACTTCGGATTCGCGCCTGTCCGATGCCGACACCCTGCAGCGCTATCGGGACTGGGCTTTGCGCGCACGCGACGACACCGCTTCTGGCGCCGCTTCTGGTGCAGCTGCGGCGTCGCCTGCTGCGCCTTGGATGTTGGGTGCGCCGCCGCTGAACGCGCCAGGTTCTGGTTCCGAGCTAAGGTCCGCGCCCTTAGCCATGACTGCGCCTATCGGTGTGTCTATCCGTGAATCTGGCGCTGCGCGCCATGAGTTTCCGCCGCTTGGCTTTGCCTTGGGGCAGCTGCACGGGATTTACGTGCTGGCGCAAAATGCACAAGGGCTGGTTTTGGTCGACATGCATGCCGCGCACGAGCGAGTGAATTATGAGCGCCTGAAGCGGGCGTTTCAGCAGGACGGGCTAGTCAGTCAGCCACTTTTGCTGGCGCACACGATTGGCGTTTCCGCTCTGGAGGCCGATGCCGCCGACGAACAACGCGATGCCCTGGCGCGCTTTGGACTTGAGCTGATCCGCAGCGGTCCGTTACAAGTCAGCGTGCATGCGGTGCCTGCGCTGCTGGCCAAAGCTGATGTTGAATCCCTGGTGCGCGACGTGCTGGCTGACGTGCTGGCGCACGGCGGCTTGGACCGTCTGGATGCGCGCGCAGAGCAGCTGTTGTCCCGCATGGCCTGCCATGGCTCAGTGCGCGCACACCGAGCGCTGAGTCTGATGGAAATCAATGCGCTGCTGCGCGAAATGGAGCAAACCGAGCGCGCGGATCAGTGCAATCATGGTCGGCCCACCTGGATGCAGTGGTCGCTTACGGATCTCGATAAGCTGTTTAAGCGCGGGCAGTAAGCCGGGTCAGCCGGTGCGCGATGCGGTCGCCGCCTTCCATTCAAATTCACGTCGAACCGTACCTACGCCCGAGTCGCCGTTTGCGCTCACCTGCACCTGGTCAGGGACAAAGCCCTCGGGCAGCATGATCGAGCCCTCGATGCGCTGGAAGTACTTGAAGTCGAAGCCCACCGAGGATGGGCCATCGGCGCCGCTGAGCCGCTTGAAATCCAGCCGTGTCAGCTTGCCGTTGCTTACCCCACGAATACTCAGGGTGACGCCGCCCTTCGCCATGCGGTCCTTTTTCAGATTCTGGCTCAGCGTCACGATGAAGCGGTACACGCTGGGATTCTGCCCGCTGCGAATCTCCAGATCGTTGATCGCCAATCCCGCTTGATCGGCGCCGCCGCTGACCACCTTTTCATAGAACGACAGTTCGCTGCGCAACGCCGCGATCTGGTCCTTGCCGTCGGCGAGCTCCTTTTCCAGCGTGTTTCCGGCCAGAGTCGACACTTGGTCGGCGCGTTCGCGCTGAACCAGACGGGTTTTGAGCGACTCCAGTTCGCCGCGGCTTTCGATCAGCTGGCTCTGCAGCGTGCTCAATTCGGCCTGAGCTTCGGCGTATCCCGGAATCAGGGTGTAGCGGCAGAAGAAGTACATGGCCGCCAAAGAGGCAAGCCAGAAGATGCCCAGACGGATGCGCGCGCGCATCACCTTGCCCGGATCGAAAGCTTGCACGACCAGTGTTCCAGCGGCAGGGCGCGACATTGATATCCCGATGATTGCAAAGGCACGCTTTATACGTGGCGAAGGGTAATGCCCCTCTGAACGCTCCTGGAAACCCCCAAAGTTGGCGCGATGAATCGCGTCCGGTCGTCGCAAGCCCACGGCGTGAGCATGCGGTGGGCCATGGCTTGCAAGACCCCGACAGTTTGCTCGTGTCGGGGCGCGATTTATCGCGTCCGGTCGTCGCAAGCCCACGGCATGAGCATGCGGGTGATCTTTTCGCTTAGGTCACCGCTCCCACCAGTCCCAAGGCATTCAACGTTAACGCCAGCGCCAACACAAAGGGCGTTGACGGCGACAGCCAGGCTGTCGCGGATGCGCCGGAAACGTTTTGCAGGCCGAGCCACGCATGGGGCCGGCAGGGTCTGATGCTATATTCATCCCATAACAATCTCTGGAGCTTGCGATGTCTACCCCGTCGTCTATTGACCAACTGAAGCAACAAGCTCTGGATTACCACCGGCAGCTGCCTTACGGAAAGATCAAGGTTCAGCCAACCAAGCCGATGACCACCCAAAAGGATCTGTCGCTGGCTTACTCGCCTGGGGTAGCTGCCGCATGCGAACTCATCGTGGCGGATCCCAACGAAGCCAGCACCATGACGGCGCGCGGCAATCTGGTCGCGGTGATCACAAACGGCACTGCGGTGCTTGGACTGGGCAATATTGGGCCGCTGGCGTCCAAGCCGGTGATGGAAGGCAAGGGCGTGCTGTTTCAGAAGTTCTCGGGCATCGACGTGTTTGACATTGAGATCGCTGAAAACGACCCGGAGAAGCTGGTCGAGATCATTGCTTCGCTGGAGCCAACCTTCGGCGGCATCAATCTGGAGGACATCAAGGCGCCCGAATGCTTCTATGTGGAGCGCAAACTGCGCGAGCGCATGAAGATTCCGGTGTTTCACGATGACCAGCACGGGACCGCGATCATCGTGGGCGCCGGGATGCTCAACGCGCTTGAGGTGGTGGGTAAGCGGATCGACGAGGTGAAGGTTGCAGTGTCCGGTGCCGGTGCTGCGGGAATAGCCTGTTTAGACATGCTGGTGCGGCTTGGCATGCGGGCTGAGAACATCATTGTTTGCGACCGCAAGGGCGTGGTTTATGTCGGGCGTCAGGATGAAATGGACGACAGCAAAGATCGCTATGCACGCGACACCTCCAAGCGCTCGCTGGCGGAAGCAGTCGATGGCGCCGATGTCTTCCTCGGGCTCAGCGCAGCAGGCGTTTTGAAGCCCGAAATGTTGACGACCATGGCGCCAAAGCCCATCATTTTTGCGCTGGCAAATCCAACGCCGGAGATCATGCCGGACCTCGCCAAAGCCACGCGACCGGATTGCATCGTGGCAACGGGGCGTTCGGACTATCCGAACCAGGTCAACAACGCGCTTTGCTTCCCTTACATCTTCCGTGGCGCGCTGGATGTCGGTGCCACCACAATCACGGAAGAGATGAAAATTGCCTGCGTGCGAGCCATAGCCGAGCTCGCGCATGAAGGTGCCTCGGACGTCGCGGCGGCTGCTTACGGCGGCGCGATTCGCAGCTTCGGTCCGGAATACTTGATTCCGCCTCCGTTTGATCCCCGCCTGCTGGTGCGTTTGGCGCCTGCGGTGGCCAAGGCTGCGATGGAGTCCGGTGTTGCGGCACGGCCGATGGCTGATCTTGATGCGTATCGACAGAAGCTGAGCCAGTTTGTATTCCGCACCGGCTTGTTGATGAAGCCGGTGTTTGATTTGGCGCGTCGCTCTCCGCGGCGCGTGGTATTCGCCGAAGGTGAAGAGGACAGCGTGCTGCGCGCCGTGCAAACCATCGTCGAAGAAGGGCTGGCCAAGCCCATTTTGATCGGTCGCCCAAGCGTGATGGAAAAGCGCATTGAGCGCGCGGGCCTGTGGATCAAGCCGGGCGAGCACTTTGAAGTCACCAATATCGACTCCGATCCGCGCTTCAGCGACTACGCCAATCACTATCACGAGAAGATGGCACGGCGCGGTATCACGGCAGAAAATGCCAAGGCCATCATGCGCTCGCGCTCCAGCGCCATCGCTAGCGTGATGCTCGACCGCGGTGAGGCTGACGCAATGATCAGCGGTGTGGTTGGACGCTATTCGGCAAAATTGCACTACGTGCAGGACATTATCGGCACCGAAGAGGGCGTCTCCGGGATTTCGGCGCTGTCAGCCGTAGCCTGCGACCGCGGCACCTATTTCTTCACCGATACCCACGTTCAGTACGATCCAAGTGCGGAGCAGATCGCCCAGTCGGCCATCATGGCAGCCTCAAGATTGAAGCTCTTTGGCATCACGCCGCGCGTGGCATTGCTTTCGCACTCCAGTTTTGGCAGTTCGGATCAGCCGTCGGCTGTAAAGATGCGGCGCGCACTTGAACTGGTGCGAGCGCTGGCACCCAAGCTTGAAGTGGACGGCGAGATGCACGGTGACGCCGCACTGAGTGAATCGATTCGCGGTCGCATCATTCCAAATTCGACGCTCACCGGCGCCGCCAATCTATTCATTTTTCCCAATCTCGACGCGGCCAACATTGCCTTCAACCTGGTCCGCGTGATCAGTGACGGTGTCGCGCTTGGGCCTATATTGATGGGTACCGCGAAGCCGTCGTACGTGCTCACGCCCGGATCCACCGTGCGAAGGATCGTCAATATGGCGGGCATTGCGGTTGCGGAAGCACAAATCCGCGAGAAAACCACCAATACGCTTGCACTTGCGAAAGCGAGCTTTCTATAACTTGCAGGATGTTCAGTTACTCCAAAGGAACTGACGCATCATCACCACGGTGTTGAGTCTCCGGCAGGTCTGAGCTCATTCGAATCCTCCCTGAACATCGGGAGGTTGCTGCGTCCCTCACTTATAACGAGCTTTGAAATTGCTGCGAGAACTATGAGCGTAACCCATCCACTCATTTCCCATGCCAAGCCGACGCGCGAGCTGGTGACCCGCAACGTGCGCGGCGTGCTTGCAACGCTGTCGGATCAGTTGTTTCCCTACGCCTCAATGGTGGACTACGCGCCCTTGGCCGATGGCGACATTTTGTTCCTGCTCAGTGCGTTGGCCGAGCACACCCGGTACATCAAGGTCAATCCAAAAGTCAGCCTGTTGATTGCGCCCGATCTGAACACGCCGGAAGCATTTTCGAAGGCGCGGGTGACTCTACTGGGTGAGATTGAGCCGGTGGCGCGCGACCGGGACTGCCAGCAGGCGTTTGCGGCTGCGCACCCCAAAGCCCAGGCCTACATGATGATGGGGGACTTCGGCTTCTTCCGAATGGCGGTGGATTCTGCGCGTTTCATTGGCGGCTTCGGACGCATGAGCTGGGTCGAAGGCTCTGACTATCGTGATGCGTAGTGCTTTGCTGTTGACGGCAGGGCTGCTGCTGGTGGCATGCCACCAGCCTGCTGATCCGGTGCCTGAGTCCGCGTCCCAGAGTGCACCGCAAGCGGCTCATGTGCCCGCGCCGCCGCGCACAGCACCCTTGGAGCCGTTGCCGCATGCGTCAGCACCGGCGGCTAAACTTGCTTTGGTGGTTTCTGGCGAGCCGTGGGAATCTGCGGGCGCCGCGTCCTGCGTGGTGAACGCCGATAGCCCGAGCGGGTTTCAGCAGTGGCAATTCGAGATCACTGGGCCTAAGCCGGGACAGTTTTTGCGTGTCGGGTTCGACGTGCCGTCCGAGCCAGGTGAGCGCCCAATGCTTTCGGCCATGTTTCGAGATCCACCGCAGCAAGCCATTGAGCTGGCTGCGGGCACGGTGCAAATCGAGCGCTTCGAGCCTACTTCAGCGGGCGCACGCGTGAGTGGCAGGTTTGAGCTGCGCTTTGCCGATTCGGCGCTGACGCTTCGAGATGGCCGTTTTGAACATCTTGATTGCCAGTAGTCCCAGAATTTCCGCGCAAGCACCGGATGCGCAGCGCAAGCGCCGAACGCTCAACCTGTTTCGGCCGACTTGAACGCGGTGCGCGCTTGGCTTGGATCTGAGGCGCACAAATGATCGGCGCGCTGGCGGCTGTTTACGGCTTTGTCGCGGTCGCTGCTGCGGCCCTCGGTGCGCATGTAGTTGTGCTCGAGGGCAAGCCTTTGGCATGGTTCGACACTGCTACCCGCCTGCTGATGTTTCACGCCCTGGCTCTGTTGCTGCTTTCGGCGCAAATCCGGCAGCGTCCGGTGCTGCTGTTGCGCTGGATTGCGTTAGGGATGAATCTTGGCGTCTGGCTGTTTTGCGGTGCGCTGTATGCGCTGGCTTTCGGGGCGCCGCGAGCGCTCGCGCATTTGGCGCCGATTGGCGGCAGTGCACTGATGCTGTCCTGGCTGCTTTGGTTCTGGGCGCACTTGCGTTTGCGCCTTTGAGCGCCGTCGCGCGTGCCGGGCCAATCGTGCCGGGCCACTCGCAATGGGCCAATCGTAATGGGCCCATGGTAATGGGCACGCTTCGGCGGTGCGTCTTGTAGTGCCCGGGTCAGATACTCTTCACTGCCTGCATGCGTCTGCCGCAGGCGCGTCATGCGAGGAGTAACGATCTTGAGTCAGCCTGAAAAAATCGTGCCCATGAAGGGCCTCGACGCCAGCTTTCTCTATCTTGAGGAGCTCGGCACTCCGATGCACGTTGGCAGCCTGATGCTGCTCGACACAAAAGCACTCAGCGCTGCCGGCCACCACGGGGACTTCGCCAGCATTCTGCACAAGCACCTTGCGGCGCGTTTGCCCAAAGCTGCGGTCTTGCGGCGTGTGCTGGATCCGGCAGTGCTCTCACATCCATCGTGGCGCGAAGTTGAAGCGGTCGACCTCAAGCGTCATATCGTGACCAGAAGGCTGCGCGCACCGGGCACCGAAGCCGCACTGCTGCGTCTGGTCGCGGAGCTGCACGCTGAGCCTTTGCCGCGCGATCGACCGCTCTGGCGCTTCGTCGTGATCGAAGGCCTGCGCAGCGGCTTAGTGGCTTTGTACGCACAGATTCACCACGCCTTGATTGACGGCCAAGGCGGCATGGCGCTGGCAAAGCTGCTGCTGGATGTTGACCCAAAAACGGGCGAGCAGTTGCGTTTAGCGGCACTGGCGGAAGGCAAACCCAAGGCGGTGAAGCCGGTCGCCAAGCGCAGCGCGCTCAAGGCGCTCGGCCAGATGCTGCAGTCCTTGCCGGATTGGATCGAACGCGTGGGTGAAACCGCCGAGCAGGTTTTGCAGCTGGGCCAGAGCTTACGGGACGCGATTCGAATTGCGCCGCGCACGCCATTCAACGTTCAGATCGGCCCAAAGCGCGCTTTTGCGCATACCTGGATTGCTCTGGCCGAGGTCAAACAAGTGGCGCGCGCGCTGGATGCCAGCATCAATGACATCGTCATGGCCATGGCGGGCACAGCACTTCGGGAATGGCTTTTGGCCGAGCATCAGCTGCCCAGCAAATCCTTGATTGCTGCCATGCCGGTGTCGCTGCGTGGTGCCGGCGACACTGCGATCGAAAATCAGGTTTCCATGATGCAATGCACGCTGCACACGGAGGCGGCGGATCCGATCCAGCGCCTGCGCCTGATCCAGAAAGACACTTTAGCCAGCAAACGCACGGTCTCCTTGCTCCGGGATTGGATGCCCACAAACTATCCTGGTTTTGCAGCGCCGATCTGGGTCAGTGGCTTGTCACGTTTGTGGGCACGCGGAAAGCTTGCCGAGCGCTTGCCGCCGTTGGCCAACTTGGTGATCTCCAACGTGCCAGGACCGCCGTTTACTCTTTTTCTCGCCGGCGCCCGCTTGGTCGCCACCATTCCGGTGTCGATCGTGACGCATGGTCTGGCTCTGAACATCACTTTGCACAGCTACGACGGACGTTTGGACATTGGAATCATTAGTGCCCGCGATGTTGTGGCCAAGCCAGATCGCTTGGCACAGCTTATGATTGAAGCGTTCGCGGCGCTCCGACTAAGGGCCTTGCTCGCCTGATTTCGCGCGCCTGATCTCGCGCGCCTGATCTCGCGCGGATGATTTTGGCCGCGCGAGATTTTTGCCAGCCCGATGCTTTTGCCAGCCCGATGCTCTTGCCAGCCCGAGGCTTTTGGAAAGGCCATGATTTTTTGGGCGGCCTGCTTGGTGAGGAGAACCAGTGCAAGCGAACCAGTGCAAGCGAACCAGTGAACAAAGAACCAGTGAACAAAGAACCAGTGAACAAAGAACCAGTGAACAAAGAACCAGTGAACAAAGAACCAGTGAACAAAGAACCAGTGAACAAAGAACCAGTGAA
>Ga0163144_10016057_pt1 | contig 15371 bp, 15 predicted proteins | sample OliLak19BULKMAT1_FD_123175 | JGI IMG/M metagenome (GOLD analysis project Ga0163144, IMG submission 123175) | Freshwater microbial mat bacterial communities from Lake Vanda, McMurdo Dry Valleys, Antarctica - Oligotrophic Lake LV.19.BULKMAT1 | ecosystem: Environmental > Aquatic > Freshwater >...
ATTCAAGACTTGCGCTGAAAATAAGCCCTTAAAACCCGCGATAGTATCCGTCACGGCTAATTTTAATTCAGCCCATAAATTAAAGGACTGATCAGACGATTTGATTGAAGCATTTTGCGAGTACAAAGTATTTAATGTCCCGATAACCACTTCCTTAGCTAATACACCGCTTAACAAGCCCACAGTCGCCGGCCAATTGTCTGGCTGAATACCCATAGGTGCAAAGACTGGGGTGACTAATTGACTGGTCACGGCTAAAATAGACTGCGGATGGCCATCGCTATTGAAATGGCCATCCCATTTAATTGAGTTTAAACTACCGACCAAAACACACACCGGAACAATGACCTTACCTGCGCGCACCACAAAGCCTTTTAATCGCTGCCAGGTCAATAACCAAAGGTTTCTCCAGGTAGGCACATGATAATGAGGCATTTCTAAAATAAAAGGTGCGGCTTCGCCTTTTAAAAGGGTCGTTTTCAGCAATAATCCGGTCAACATCGCGATGATAATCCCGAAAAGATAGAGTAGAAAAATTAATAAACCTGCATGATGGGGAAAAAAAGCGCCGCCGAAGACGACAAATATAGCTAAACGAGCTCCGCAGGACATAAATGGAGTCATCATAGTCGTTAATAAACGATCACGATGACTGTCTAAGGTCCGGGTCGCCATAATGGCCGGAACATTACAGCCAAACCCTACAATTAGAGGAATAAAAGATTTTCCCGGTAAACCGACAACCTGCATGAATCGGTCCATCACAAAAGCAGCCCTGGCCATGTAGCCTGAATCTTCTAAAAAAGACAGTATCAAAAATAATAACCCGATCTGAGGGGTGAATGATAAAATTGTATTAATGCCCAAGCCAACACCCTGGGCCAGGATAGCCGTCAGCCAGACTGGAGCATGTATAGCTTGCCCCACATATTGTAGGCCCTCCACCAATAAAGCATTGGAGGTTTGATCAAATAAAGGCTGCAATAAACCGCCAATACTCATTGATATCTCAAACATGAGATACATAATCAGCAAAAAAACAGGAATTCCCAGCCAAGGATGCAAAATAATGGCATCAAGCCTTTCAGTTAAAAGATGGGGAATTTGCCGACGGGTATTAACGCAGGTTTCTACCAGTTCTGTCACTTTAGCGTATCGGCAGTCAGCCAAAAGAATATCGCTATCTTCCTCTAATTGAGCTTCTATTTTTTTAATTTGTTGATCAGCCAAGGCGGGCAATTCGCTTTCCGCTAACCATTTTCCGGCCAACGCGTCTTTTTCTAATAGCCTGATCGCCAGCCAACGATAATATTGTGGCTTTAAGGGCATTCTTTCGCTACGTGCAATACTGGACTGAAGTTCTTCAATGGCGTTTTCTATGGCCGCCGGAAAATCTAATTTTATTTTAGGGGAAGCTCGGCGCACCGGCTTTTGTAAAATCATTTTTATTTCTTCTATTCCTATCCCCTGGGTACTGACCAAAGGAATGACTGAACAGCCCAAGAGATTTGCCAAGGCCACGCAATCAATGGAAATATTTTGTTTCTCAGCAATATCCAACATATTGACGGCTAACACACAAGGCACACCCATTTCTAATAATTGCAGGGTTAAAAATAAATGCCTTTTCAGGTTAGCGGCGTCGATGATATTGATAATCAAATCCGCTTCACCACTTAGCAAATATTCACAAGCTATACGCTCATCAATTGAACTGGCGCTGTCAGCCACACTTAAGGAATAGATGCCCGGCAAATCCACCACATTTATTTCCCGGCCTTTATAAGACAATTGGCCGGTTTTTTTAGCCACAGTGACTCCTGACCAATTACCCACTTTTTGATGGCTGCCGGTGAGGATATTAAATAAAGTGGTTTTGCCACAATTGGGATTACCGACTAAAGCGACAGTCGTCTGTTTATTCATCCAATAGCTCCAGGCGTAAACATTGCTTCAGTTCCTCCCGGCGCAAACTTAAAGAAAAACCATTCACTTCAAATTGAATAGGGTCCCCTAAAGGGGCGATACGCTTTACCCGCAAGCTGGCGCCCGGGATTAAACCCATGGCTAATAGCTTGCGCCGGTAAGTTTCTGCACCGGTAGCTAAGATTTGTTTAATGAGATAACATTTTCCCGGCAGGATTTCTATGTTTGTCATACCCCCTATCTTAGCTCAAATTTGGCTACATGTAAATGATAATCATTCTCATTTAATCTATATTTTGGCCACCTGCTTCTTTTGAAAATAGATGGCTAAAATAAGCCTTGCCCCATGCCTAAAGATCAGGCAGTTGTTTATTTTTAAAACTGCGCTATATTTAAACTGAACAAGGAGTTAACAGCATGGAGGCATTATGAATAAATTATTGATAGCTGGTGTTACAGGATTGATAATAATCAGCATAGAAACTAGCTTGGCAGATAACATCAGAATTACAGCCATTGATGAATCTCCTTCCCCCGCAAGCTTGACCATCAGTTCAAGCATGGGCAGAAATCAAACCGTTTCATTGAACCGGTCTGATGTTAAAATGTTTACTGCCGAATATAAATACCCGGCTCCCATTTTCATTCAAGCCAATGGGCAAGTTTCCAAATGTGATTGGAGCATGCCTCTGGTTGGCAAGCAAACCATACAAATGTTATCAATAAATATCAGCAAAAATCCATCAACTAATACTTTAGGTTGTCTAATTACCCGGCAGCAATAAAAAATTAGCCTATAATTAGCACTATGCTGTTTCTGAGTAATTCGGCTCAGCCGGATATCCAGGATAAGAAACCACTTAATTTTAATTAAAGGAGAATGGCTCGTGAAAAAAATCATTTTAACTATGGCCGGTGTTTTGTCTATTGCAGCACTCAGCGTTGGTCAAGCTCAACCTATGAATCAACAAGTGACAATCACCGCAATGACCAAGGTCACTTTAAAAATTAACGAACCGCGGTCATTAAGCCGTCAAGAAAAAAGAATGCATCAAGTTCGCACAATTACTATTGGCAGCAAGAGCTTTAAACTTCCCGCAGGAGTTAATAATATTACAGTAATGCATCAAATGAACTTAGGCCAGGGTAAACCTATTAATCTCATGGTTGCTTATAATGGCAGCTCTTGTCCGCTCGTGATTTCTGGAAGACCGTTACAATATCCAGCGCGTCAAGTTGCTCTTTCTATAGGAACAAAAAAGATGTCTAACGGCATGCTCATGGGTTATTGCAAAAAAGCCGTTATTTCAGGAGTTAGAGCTTAGTTGATTTTTTTGGCTCAGAGCATTGACTCAATCTAATGCTCTTGGGACATCAACTCTCTTCAGTGGGAAATTTAAATTCATTATTATAAGGAAATTTTATGAAACACATTATATTTATTGCCGGCACTGCTTTATCATTAGGTTTGGCCTTTAGCACTGCCCAAGCTCAACATTCCGCGCCCTCGATGCCAGTGGCTCCCATGCCAGGAGCTACTTTGATTATTGAAGCGCCAGCCGCTTTAATGACTCAAAGCCGGACTATCATGGTGAACGATAAACCATTTACTGTATCCGCAAATCAAAATCAAAAAATGATTGAAACTCATTTAACTGCTGCTGAACTTCAAAAATTACGGGTCGCCGCTGAACATTCTTCCTGCCATATTAAATGGTCTGGCGCTCCTTCAAATAAAAATTTCAATGGTTATGCTATTAAACAGGTCTATATTAAGCTAGACAAAGATAAATCAGGTAAAGTAATTTGCAAAGAAGCTAAAGTCACTGTCGCTAAAGCTTAGTCAGAGATTTGAGTCAATTCATCATTGCATCCAAAGGGGTCAGGCCTGTGAGTTTGACACTTTGGATGCCGTGAGGTGATATTGTTTCAAAAGTAAGAACATTAATAGCCATTTTTTCATAGAGATTTACAAAAATTTCTATTCAAGAATCAGCTAATTTATTTCTCCGTACATGACAAAATTCAACACTCAACCCCTCCCTGCATTAAGGGATAAGTTTGGCTCCTTCAACAGAGTGCGTAGGCCTCTATATTGATTTTCTATTAGCTTCGACTCACAACAATTAACAAGAATTCTAATTCCTTTGTTCTTCTCACTCTTGTTGCTGAATCCCTAATTACCTAATTTATAGCTGAAACCTTGATAAAGCTCAGGTTTATTATCAGGGTTATTTCCATTATTTTGGAATAAAGTTAACAACGCCCTCGAAACTCCTTGCGAAACCCCTTCTTTAAGAGCTATGGCTAGTGCTGACCCTCCACACGCAACTGCTAATATTGCCGCACCGACAAATCCGATATTCGCGAGTGCCTTTTGTATTATGTCTGCTTTGTCTTTTTCCGATAAATCAGGATTAGGATGGTATTGTATATTAAGCAGAGTGTTCCCCCTCCGGCAAAAAGCAAGCATATTAATGATTAGGATTAACAATACCGATTTTTGCTTATCTGGGCTCATGATGAAGTGCTAAAATTTAATTCTTTCCGAAAAATATAATTTTTACGTAATTGGGAAAATTTTTCACCCACTCTGTTATTATCAACGGTTAGAATTTCGCGCATTTTTTGAGCATATTGATAAACATCAAAAAGATCTAAAGCCGCTCCTTCCCAATCTAACCAAGAGATGGGCTGACTCGGGGAATCGGCAAGTTTATCCTGACACGGTAAATTAAAAAATTGTTTCGCTTGTTGGTATAAAAGCAAACTGGCGCGGCATTTTGCCGCTGTACTGTAGGCTGCAATATGTGGGGTTGCAATTAACACCCTATTTAATAATTCTAAATTAATTTCAGGCTCATTCTCCCAAACATCTAAACACAGATGAATATGCCTTTGTTTTAATAAAACCTGAGTGTCAACAATTTCTCCGCGGGCGGCATTCAAGAACACCATGCCGGGTTTTTGCCGCTTAAAAAAATCCTCGCCCAATAAATGAAAACTGGGGTGTTCGCCCTCGCGAGTTAAAGCGGGATGTAGGCATAATAAATCTAAATCGACAAGCTCTGCTAAAGGCTGAGATAAAAAACCAGGTTCCCGGGCAGCTCGGGGTGGATCATTCAAAATAACTTGAAACCCAATTTTAGCCAAATATTGAGCGACTAATGAGCCCACATAACCGGCCCCAATAACGCCTGCTTTCAGCTTACCTGGCAGCAGTAAATTGCGCTGTCTAAGCGCAGCAATGACACATAAAACATATTCTGCAACCGCCTTAGCGTTGGCTCCCGGCGCATAGGCCCATGCAATACCCCGTCGGACCAGGCTTTGGATGTCCAAATGATCATAACCGGCTGTAGCAGCGCCCACAAATTTCACCGGGGAATGGCGTAGCAATTCCTCAGTGACCGGGGTGAGCGTACGCACCCAAAGCATGCCAGCATCCTGCAAGTCTTTGTTTTCAATCAAGGCGCCTGGTTTTTTGACTAAATGATGACTGTCGAATAACTCGTCAATTAGGGGAATTTGATCATCAGCAATAATTTTCATTATTCGCATTATACCATAATCAATATTTATAAGATGTTGCATAGTCTAAATAATCCTGTTTAAATGTCTTCTCCATGGAGCATCCAGAAAAATTAAAAAAAATCGGCAAATTTCTGTTAGGTTTTTTATCTTTCAGTTTTTGCTTCCATACCAGTTTTGCACAGCAAATGTTCGTGGTTAAGCCCGCAACTGAAGCCGAGCTGAATAAAATTTCATTACCTCGCCCGCAGCCCACAATACGAAAAGAAAAGCTGCTCACTTTAAACGAAGCCATTATATTGGCTTTGCGCAATAATCCTACCGTGGAGAATAGCCGCTTCCAACGCATTTCCGATAAATATGCCTTAGAATTGGCCAATTATGCTTTCGAGCCCCAATTCGATTTTTCCGGTAATGTGACTTTCACTAAAGGCGAAAAAACCGGTTATAATTTTAATCCTGGCATTTCCTTGAACACTCGGGCCGGAACCCAACTTAAATTAAATAACACCACCAATTTACAAGGCAATCAACAGGAAGAATTTACGGTCACTCAACCTTTATTAAGAGGTTTTGGTAAGGTCAATCAATTCCCTTGGCTCGACGCCCAGGACACTGAATTAGTCGCTAGACAAACTTTTAAAAACAGTATCATGCAAATGGTTACCCAGGTCATTAATAACTACCGGCAAGTAGTGCAAGATGACAATAATCTCAAGGTTCAGCAAAAAGCTTTGACCAGAGCCGAGCAAACCGCCGAACAATATAAACTGCAAATTAATGCCGGCAAAATGGCTGCGAGCGAATTACTGCAAGAACAAACTAATCTGGCTTCTACTCGCCTGGATTTTGTCAGACAAAAAAATTCGGCTGAGCAAAATTACCAAACGCTTTTGGATACTTTAGGCTTGGCGCCTGAATCGAAATTAAAAGTGGATACCAACATCCATTTCGAAATTTACCACCCACCCAGCAAAGATCAAGCGGTTGCTTTAGCTTTAAACCATAACCCACAGTATGTTTCTCAAAAAGTTCAATTAAACTCAGCAGAACGAGCCGTCCTTTCCGCCAAAGATAATTTACGTTGGCAGTTAGACCTCAGCGGTTCTTTAACTTTTGCCAGTAGCCCGGGCAGCACTTCAATTGCCGAAGGCTTTCAATCTTTAAGCCCTCAATCTGATCCCACAGCGATTATCTCACTATCTATTCCTATCCGTGATATCAGCAGTAAAGCGGCATTGGTTAATGCTAAAATCTCTTTGATTCAAGCACAAGAATCCTTGGAGCAAGCGCGTCGCACATTAATCCGGCAAGTAGTTAACAGTCTTTCGGACTTGAATAACCAATCAGAACAATTAGATATCGCTAAACAGGGAATTAGCCTGCAACGCAAAAATCTGGAAGCCGAGCAAATTAAGCAAAAATATGGGCAGTCAACCGCTCTCAATGTTAATCTTATTCAAGATAATTTATTGCAGCAAGAAATTGATTATGTAAACAGTCAAATTTCATATTTGAATAGCGTGACTAATTTTGAAAATCTATTAGGCACTACTTTAGATAAATGGAATATCAAAATGAGATATTGATGCTAAGCTTTTATAGTGGAGTTTTTAATTATGCTTATCTCACATTTTTTTAAGGTCTTGACTTCTAGCCTATTGATACTTTTATGTTTAGGTTTGATCAGTTGTGGGAAAAAAACCAGTCATGACGCTCAAAAATATACCGTTATTACCGCAGTCAGTAAGTCCACGGTCACCTCTTTACATTTCACCGGCGTTTTAGGCCCGCTTACTTCTCAAGCTGTTTTAAGCCCTTTAGATGGCCAAGTCACCAGTATTTTATTCTCTTACGGTCAAGAAATTCATAAAGGGCAGGCACTTATCACTATAGCTGCCACTAAATTGGCTGAAGATTATCGCAAAACCGTCAGTGATTTTTTAGAAAAAAAACAAACCTACGAAACCGGTTTAACTTCTTTTGAAGGGACTGAAGCCTTATTTAAAGCGGGGGTTGTTTCTGCTGAAGAATATTCTAACGCCGGCAGCCGCCAAAGAAGCGATACTTTAGCTTTTTATCAAGCCAAATATGACTTAGAAAAACTATTGGCCCAGACCGGAGTTTCCTCGCAAAGTGTCGAAAATTTAAATTTAAGCGATATCACTCAAGTCAACGCAATTTTAAATAGACAATTCAAAGAGATTAAAGTTTATGCGCCAACTGATGGCGTTGCTCTATTTCCAACCGGCGATCAAAAAAAAGCCAGCGGCAGCAGCGGTAGAGTCCAAACTGGGGATGATCTGAAAGCAGGCCAATTAATTTTATCTATTGGCGACTTAACCGGGCTATCTATGAAACTCAGTATCAGCGAAATTAGCATCAATTTAATTAAACCTAATTTAGCTGCTAAAGTTACTGGAAATGCTTTTCCAGGAATTGAACTAGTGGGTTATGTTTCTTCCTTAGCCTCTCAAGCTAATCCACAAGAAGGCGATAGCAGTAATTTAGCTATGTTTGAAGTCAATATTAAAATACCCAAAATTACTCCGGAGCAGCAACGGCTTATTCATGTCGGCATGAGCGCTACCGCAGAATTATCTATTCCCGAAAAACCACAAATCTATTTGCCTATTAAAGCCGTTTATCCGAAAAATGGTCAAAAAATGGTGACTGTTATCACTCAAAACAATCAACAAAAAGAGGTCCCAGTCATTACAGGCAAAACCACTTTGACGGAGGTCGCTATTATTCAAGGAATATCCGCAGGAGATCGCGTTGCCGTCCCTAATTGAATTACAAGACGTCACCAGAACTTATGTTATGGCTAAAGAAACATACACCGCGCTTAAAGGTATCAATCTGAAAATTGAACAGGGTGAATTGGTCGCTATTATTGGTTCTTCCGGCTCAGGAAAATCGACTACCATGAATATTCTTGGGCTGCTTGATCATCCAACGACTGGCAAATACTTTTTGGAAGGCACGGATGCGTCTTCGTTGCCTCCAGATCAGATAGCTGATTTGCGCAATGAAAAAATCGGTTTCATTTTTCAACAATTTTTTTTGTTACCTAAACTGACTGCTCTACAAAATGTCATGCTGCCTCTGGCTTATCGCCGTAATCATCCTCCCGGAGATCGCCGGGATCAGAACAGGGCGAAAATAATGTTAAGCAAGGTTGGCATGACTAAATATATTACTCATAAACCTTATGAGCTGTCTGGCGGCCAACAACAAAGGGTGGCCATTGCGCGGGCTTTAGTCGGTCATCCCAGCATTGTCCTCGCTGATGAGCCGACAGGCGCGCTGGATACTAAAACCAGTCACGATGTTTTGGAATTATTGATTAATTTAAATCAGGAAGAAGGTGCGACCATTGTGATTATTACTCACGATCCGGAAGTGGCCCAACGGGCTAAAAGAATTATTAGAATTCATGATGGGTTGATAGCTTAATATGGGATTTTTAGCACACATACGCGAGGCTTTGACAAATTTATTTTCCGCTAAAATGCGTTCTTTACTCGCCATTTTGGGAATTTTGGTGGGCACAGGTTCTGTCGTCGCGTTAATTTCCTCCAGTCAATTGGCAACAGATCATGCTTTAGCTCAATTTAAAAAATTGGGTACTAATTTATTGGCGGTTATGTTGAACCCACAAGGTGGCAATGGGGGCAGCAGTCAGTCACATGTCCTCAATCTTAATGATATGGCGACTATTCAGCAGCAGATTCCCACTATTGAAAAAATTGTTCCTTATACTACTTTATATCAATCTATTTTTTTTCAGGATATTCAATTTAATGGCCAAATTTTGGGGGCCAATGAAGATTTGGCAGATATCGTTAAAATCACAATTCAAAAGGGCGGTCGGTTTGTTTCTTTTCTGGATCAAACGGCTTTCTTTTGTGTCATTGGCCATGATATCGGCCAGCAAATCCGCGACAAAGGTTTAGATCCTATTAATCAACAAATTCTAATTGGCAAACAATTGTTTACGGTGATCGGCGTTGCGGATGAATGGGAACCTAATTTATTTTTATTCGCTAATATTAATGAAGGCATTATTATTCCTATTTCTTTATCATTCTTATTAAATCCGCAATTACAAATTCAAAATATATTAATTCAATTACAACCGAATGCTCCTTTAACACCGACTCAAACGCAAATGCAAACGCTGATTGGTCAACTGGCCCCTGATACCCAAGTCCGTTTCCATGATCCCCAGCAAATTATTAATGTTGTGCAAAAACAGCGGAGCACTTTTACCTGGTTATTAAGCGCTATCGGGGGAATTTCGTTGTTGGTCGGCGGCATTGGCGTGATGAATATTATGTTAGTCTCTGTCATTGAGCGTCGCCGAGAAATTGGCATCCGCATGGCGGTAGGGGCGCGGCGTAAAGATATTTTAGAAATGTTTTTAATTGAATCGGTGGTTTTGACTTTGGCTGGCGGATTGTTAGGGGTCATGTTAGGCACAGTGACCACTTTAGTATTAGCCTTATCTTCTGGCTGGGAATATCACTTTTACATGGTTCCAGCTTTTTTAGGATTTATCGTTTCTGCCGCCGTCGGTGTCTTTTCTGGCCTCTACCCCTCCTACCGGGCCTCTCGCTTAGACCCCATCGCCACACTCCAATCAGAGTAATCCGAACATATCCTTGTATAATTGCCAAAATTTGGCTGAAATAAGGGGGTAATAATATCCAATTTTTGGCTAAAATGAAAAGATCCATCTTATTAGAGCTTCAACAATGAGCAGATTCGACCCAGCATTTGCCTTTATTATTACGAGGGGCCCGCCAGGTGGGCAAGACCTTTGTAATAGAAAAATTTGCTAGCAGATTTCAACAATTTATTAGTATCAATTTCGAGTTAGAGCCTAATTATGCTGATTGTTTCCAATCATTGAAACCACTTTGTTATTCCTGGATGAAATTCAAATTTGTCCCAAAGCGATTATGTCCTTGAGATATTTTAAGGAACAAATGCCCAATTTACATGTCATTGGCACTGGATCTTTATTGGAATTTGCATTCAATGATAAAAATTTTAGTATGCCTGTCGGCAGAGTACAATTCATATATCTAAAACCCCTCTCATTCCAGGAGTTCTTGCAAGCCTGCGGTTATGAAATTTTGCTAGAGGCCATACAAACTTGCAGCATCGAAAATCCTATTCCTTTGGCTTTACATCAAAAATTACTGGCTTTGACCCGAGAATATTTGATAACTGGCGGTATGCCTGCAGCAGTAAAAATTTATATAAATACTAATGATTTTTTAAATATCCAGCGAATCCAATCTGGGATTCTTAGCACTTATCGCAATGATTTTGGCAAGTATAGCAAAATCATCCATCATCCTTATTTACAAAAAGTTTTTAGCCCGCTCACCGGCGATGGTCGGACAGCAAGTCAAATATAGCAAAATTGAACCTGAAATGCGTTCGCGAGACCTTAAGCACGCCATAGAAAATTTAGTGCAAGCTGGAGTAATTTATCAAATTTTCGCAACTACCGCTTCTGGCCTGCCATTATCAGCATTGATCAATGAAAAAAAATTTGGTCGCATGGATTGCAAGAGAGTGCTTGTGTTGCATTCTGTAGTGACAAATGCCTACCCAGATCCTGATGGTAAGTCTATAACATTAGTTATTCCAAAAATGCTCTATAGTTAAAGTGAAATAATTCTCCAATACGTTTTGCAACTTCCCGGCCAATCCCTCGAGTTCCGCCCTCAAGTTGAGAGATATCTGATTGAGTCATTTTCAGTTTTTTCGCTAGCTGAATTTGAGTCAAGCCTTCTCTGTATCTAAGTCCTTTCAAGAGAGCTCCGGGCTTAGTATATTTTTTATTAATATCAGAAAAAACCTCTTCAGGACTAACTGCCGATTTAGAGACCTGGTATTTTTGTGCAATCTTAGCGGGAAATTGATAAACAATTCCAGCATGATGCATTCTTATACTATTTTTAATAGGGCGCTTTTTCGTGTGTGCCAACATAAAATACCTCGATAATTTTTTCTGATTTAAACACTCTCCAACAACAAACATAGGTTGGGCTTCCTTTTATTAGATGGCAATGTCTTATATCTTCCTTCTTTTTGCCATGCAGTTTTCCATAATTTGCCCATCCTGGGCCAAGTGACGGCCCATTCTTCTGCAAATCATGAATAAGCACTTGAAGAACTATGACAACCTTCTTAGTTAATACCTTAACCTGTTTAGCTGCTTTTTTAGTAAATTGTACGCTCCATTCCATAACTAATGGTATACCATATTTTGGAATATTTCAATAAAATTTAGTTGATTAAAAGTTACCTGCTCTCGCAACCTATTCTGGAAATCATCAGGGCAGGCTTACAAAATTTCAATACGAAAAGTTTTTTTCTTCTATAAAATTTAGCAATTTTTATACTTAAAAAAATGTTCAACAACAACAAATCTATTGACAAAATTTTTAAAATACCGATTCACTTTGATTTCATTTACTGAAATCAAAGCGAAAAATACTTGTTTCTTTGTTTTAGCAAATGGCGTTGATCTTTATCAATATTTTACTACCATGCTTCACCACATTCGGGCTTGCTCCGCTGATGCTGATTATCAATAGTTTTTACCGCCGTTCATTCACATTTAAAAATTTAACCGTTTATTTACTCTAGCGCTTATGAATTAACAGAAGGTATATTGCGTAATTTTATCCACGCCTCATCGTCTTTCATAATATGTGTATCTATCCAGTTTATATATTTTTTATATAAATCAAGGGCTTCAGTGATAGTCAACGTATTATCTTCAGCATTTCTTACTGTCCATTTACATAAATCATCCAGTCCTTCCTCGATAATCTTCACTTTGTAGGCTAACCTAGATGGTCGGGAAAAATAAAAAGGAAATAACATTAATTTACAATTAAAGTACTCAAGATCTTCAATTCCACTAATGAGATAGAAATCAGTTGTTTTTTTGAGAGAAAGACGCTGATAATCGGGAGAAATTGGCACCAAAATTCTTGTATATGGCACATATAATCTGGCTTGTTCAAGCAAAATTCCTTTTAGGGCTTTATCGGTATAGGGAATACGTGAAGAATGAGACTCTCTTTGGAAAGTAAATTTAATATATTGCTCATTTTTTTCTGATATATGGAAATAAAAATCTAATTTCTGCCATTCATGCGCAAGTAATTTTAAACAAGAATTGTTGTAACTATTATCAAAAAATTCCTCAGTATACAAGGAGTCAGCGTTATATTTAACTGGATTTTGTAAATTTCTCAGATCTGAGCGGACACGTATGATGTTAAATTTATTTAGACTAAGCAAATCCCCCAAACACTTCTTTTCAGTACCGCTCCGTTGCAGGATCAAGTTTTTCCATTCCTCGCTCAAATTAGGAAAATCATTTAAGTTTAAGTTGTGAATTTTGATAAATGCACTCCAATATGCCTTATCTTCTTCATCAGAAGTAGATTTTTTCAAATAATTAGTAAGCGATTTCATCAGTTTATCTTGTAGTTTTGTTACGCTCTTTGAATTTATGTCATTACGATTTATAGTTAAAGATTCAGCCGCATCTTCTCCCCATAAATGATAAGTAGCTGCCAGAAAAGGAAGATTTGAATATCGATATTTTTCAATAATCTGCCCTCTAAAATACAGTCTTTCTCTTCCATTTCCTACAATCGGATATACTTCCAAGCCAATATTAGTATCAGAATCAAAATAGATATTCTGATTTTCTATGCCACGAGAAAATTCATAAACTTTCCCATTAAAATAACAACGGATTGGCACGATGGACTCTTGTGAAAATTTCTCTATTTCATCCAGCCATTTGCTAGGCTCAATATGTAATTCTTGATGCGCAACCGGGTCAAAGCTATATAGCGCCTGCTTGGATTTAGAATCATCATACGAACTATATGAGAAGCTCGTTGGTACTTTCTCAAACTCACAAGAAAGGGTTAAAAGGCTACCATAAGGAATCCGTAGGGAGGAGTCATATTTTTTAACGGTAATTAAGCCTTGCTGAGAGCGGGATGGTGAATACATTGTAATTATTTGCGACTCCCCGGTCAGATAAGATCTAGTCTGAAAATTTATTGTTTCGCTTAACATAAAAGCGCTTTGAAGTCCAATACCAAAAGCACCTGATGGACGCATCCAGGATGGCATTTTTCGTATCCTTTCTTTTTTTTCATAATTTCGATTTGAACTACCAATATATCGCAATCGCTTTAAATCATCCCTACTGATTCCAATACCATGATCACGAATACTAAAACGCCAGATATTTTTATTATTTTCAGAATTCTCTAGAGCAGGTTCAAATTTTATTTCAATAGTAAAATTTTTAAGCAATTTTTCAATTTTTTCATTATATGGATTTTCCCAATCTGTTGGATTGATTTTTAAATTTTCGTAAAATGGCGTACCTTCCGAGCCAGAAAAAAAATCTAACCAGATTCTTTGTAAAGTTGCGTCAACTGCATTCTGTAAGAGTTCACGCAAACCTTGCTCTGGATTTTCATACAAACCTGCACCTTGCAGTAATTCGATAGTTTTTTCGGCATCTATATCAAAACGTGGCCTCTCTATAGACCCAGAATCTAACAATTGTTCATCACCCTCAAGAGTAACCTGTAATTTCCCAAGAGTCGGTAAAAGGCCGAAAGATCGTGCAGGCACAATATCTCGCCAACATGCCATTTGTTGCTGCATTTCTAATCTTAGCATGCTAAACCAGCGCTCCGTTTCTTCATATGCGGCTGCATTACCACAGATGGCTGTTACTTCAATCCGCTCGCAATCTAGACGTAATTCTTGTATAGCATTATGTTTGTCGATGTGAGACTGACTTGATTTAGGCATGCTACCAATCATACGTCGCATGACTGGGCAAAATCGGTTACTATCTAAGTCCAATAAATCACCCAAACGAAGTAGACAAGCCACAAAACGAGGATGACAATCTTCGATACCCATACCAACCTGCCGGAATTCTAGTTCCTTAGAAATACAAGAAGAATCTTTACCGTGCAGATGGCAAATACGCCCCAGCATTGAAAATAAGCGCTTAGGAAGTAGTTCAGTTCTCGGCGAGCTAATTGATACTTCCGTCCATGGATCTACAACTATGGATTCTGATCTTTTTGAGTGCTGAGAACGATAATACTCCGATAACAGTAACCGAAATTTTTCTACTGCATCAAAAGGAGACTCAATTCCTGAGAAACAAGAAGAAGCACTTTGAGGATTAAATTTTTTTGCAAAATCTTGTAGCTCATGTCCTTTATTTTCTATGATCTCTGACAAAAAATACTTAAATTCATCTGTTTCAAAATCACTAATTATTTTATCAGCAGGAACCACCATCCCAATATCGTGCCAATAAGCAGCCTCTAAAATAAGCCATGTATCTGTTACGGTAAGCTTATTAATATTTTCTCCCAACAAACGTTCAATATTAACCAAAATTTGTAATGAATGTGAAACATCATGGCGGGTATAGTGAGGAAAAATCTGGCCAATGTTTTGTAATGCCTTTGGAATTAGTTTTTCATCAAATTCCCATTGGCTAACTAATAATCTTAGCTGTTCGTGATCTTGAGATTTTCTTTTCATATGCTCAATAAGCTTACTTGCCATAATCAATTCTCCTAAAATTTAAATGTAACAATGATTAGTAAAAGACGTTTTCAATTTATTTCTCAAAAAATTGACCATTCCTGATTGATCGAGAAATATTTTCATCGGCGTATTTTTTTAAGTCCTTAAAAAACTGATATGCTGAAGAAAACGGAGAAATTTCACGCATAACTTTTTCAGACTCTTCCTTTAAACGAATATCTTCAGGAAAAGGCTCTCCTAATTTCCCAGAACGACCTCCTGAAATAGCGGAA
>Ga0163144_10016058_pt1 | contig 15370 bp, 13 predicted proteins | sample OliLak19BULKMAT1_FD_123175 | JGI IMG/M metagenome (GOLD analysis project Ga0163144, IMG submission 123175) | Freshwater microbial mat bacterial communities from Lake Vanda, McMurdo Dry Valleys, Antarctica - Oligotrophic Lake LV.19.BULKMAT1 | ecosystem: Environmental > Aquatic > Freshwater >...
CCAGTTCAAATATTGAAAGGGATACTTCTGTTTCATAGAACGCTTGAAGATGGTCATCGGCGGCCTGACAGGTTGCAGAGCAGGACCACGACCCCGTCGCGCGACGGGGTCCGTCGAACGGGATCGCTTCCTGCTCGACCCTATCGGCTGCTCCAGAATCATCGACGGAGGTTCGCTCGGCGTCATGGCGCCTGGCCAATGGCACACCCACCGCGCAGGGTGGCGCCGGCCAATGAGCACGCCGATACGCCCCCCCGGATACCGACACAGCTGTCATGCTTCCTGGCGAATTCGACTGCTGCTGCAATTTCAGCGTGCGAAAAGGCCAGATGATGCGCATGTGCGCCTTTTGAGGCATTGTCGCTTTGTCGAAAATGCCGCGTGGGGTGCCGGCATGCGGTTCGGAATTGGCCACTCGTCCTGCCAGCTCAGGCAGAATGCCAAAGCGGCCCGGCTTGAAGATACGAGCGGGTCAAAATCTACCCACCCCTGATTTGCGTAGCAGGTCATGGGCGATCTTCATTTGACCACTCGCCGCTGGGGTGAGCTGGATAATGCTTGACTGACGGGCATGGTAAGTTCGGATATGGATATCTCGGAGAAACTCAAGTCGTTGTCGATCGACCGCTCGGCGGTCGCAAAGTCAACGGGCGGCTGGAAACTGGCGGCATTTGCCGGAGGTGGGGTTGCCTTGGTTGCCATTGCATGGGCCTTGCTGGGTCGCAGCCCAACAGAGACGCCCGCGCCGACCGCCATCGTGTCTGCCCCTTCTGGTGGATCTGTGGCCGAAGTAGCAGCCAGCCGTCCCCGGGGCGGCCTGGTGGCGTCGGGCTATGTCGTCGCCCGCCGGGCAGCAACCGTGTCGGTGGACATTACCGGGAGACTTACAGAGGTGCTCTTCGAGGAAGGCGCGGTTGTCGAAAAAGGGCAGGTCCTTGCCCGGCTCGATGCTGACCTTGCCCGTTACGATCTGCAACTCACGCGCGGACGCCTGCAGGCAGCGAATGCAGCAATCAGCTCAATTGAAGTACAGATGGTAGAAGCCGATGCGCAGCGTCAGCGAGCGCAGAAGCTGGTGGAATCGGGAGCCGTTTCGGCGTCTGCCTATGAGACCGCCGTTGCCCGCATCGATTCCCTTACGGCACAGCGGCGCACCGCGATAGCGGATGCGGCTGTCGCCCAAACCTCGATCGACCGGCAGCTGGAGTTTGTGGAACGACACACCGTGCGGGCGCCGTTCGCTGGCGTCATCATCGCCAAGAACGCGCAGGCCGGCGAAATTCTGTCGCCTGCCGCCGGCGGTGGCGAGTTCACCAGAACCGGGGTCGCCACGCTCGTCGACATGGCGAGCCTGGAGGTTGAGGTCGATGTCAATGAGGGACAGATATCGGATATCAGCTCCGGCCAGGCGGCTACGATTGTGCTGGACGCCTACCCGAACTGGCAGATAGCCGGGGAAGTGATCGCGATTATTCCCACTGCCAACCGTGACCGCGCTACCATCAAGGTTCGGGTCGGATTCAAGGAACGCGACGAACGCGTGCTGCCACAGATGGCGGCCAAGGTCACGTTCGACAGAACGGCTGGATAGTGCCCGACACGGAGCGACCAAGGCCATGGCCGACAATGACCTGATCGTCTTGCGCAATATTGCGAAGACCTACCGCCGTGGCGAAGAGACAATAGGCATTTTTGCTGACCTCACTCTCACCATCCGCTCGGGCGATTTCGTGGCCATGATGGGGCCTTCGGGGTCCGGCAAGACGACCCTGCTCAACCTGCTCGGCGGGCTCGACCGCCCTACCAGCGGCACGATCCTTTTTGACGGCGCACCCATCGAAAAACTGTCGGAGAACCAGCTCTCCGCCTGGCGCGCCGCCAACGTCGGCTTCATTTTCCAGTTCTACAACTTGATGCCAACCATGTCGGCCGCGCGCAATGTGGAGCTTCCGCTACTGCTGACGCCGCTGAGCACGACCGAACGCCGGCGCCGGGTCAAGACCGCGCTCGATATCGTAGGGCTTGCAGATCGCGCAGGTCACAAGCCCAAGGAGCTATCCGGCGGACAACAGCAGAGGGTCGCCATCGCCCGCGCGATCGTCGCAGATCCGAAGCTGATCCTGGCGGATGAACCCACGGGCGATCTTGATCGCATGACAGCGCAAGAAATTCTTGGCATGCTGCAGCTGTTGAACCGCGAACTGGGCAAGACCATCGTGATGGTTACACACGACCCGGCTGCGGCGAAGTATGCGCGTCGCGAGCTTCATCTCGACAAGGGGTCGTTCGAGGAGCGGCTGACGTGAGCGACTTTCGGCTCGTCCTCTCCGGACTTGGGCGGAAGCCGGTTCGCACCAGCCTGCTCGTATTCGCCGTTTTCATCGCCTTCCTGATCTATGGCGTGCTGGCGGCCTTCCAGTCGTCGCTGGAGAATGCGTCGGGATCCTCTTCGAGCAACCGACTGGTGGTTGCCAACCGTATCAATTTCACTCAACCTTTGCCCCTTGCCTACGTGAGCCGCATCCAGAATGTCGAGGGCGTAGCCGACGTCAGCTATTCGAACTGGTTCGGAGGCTACTACCAGGAACCGCGAAATTTCCTCGTTACCTTCGCGGTCGAGCCTGAAAGCTACACGCGCGTCTATAGCGAGTTCGTAATGCCTGATGACCAGCGTCAGGCCTTTATCGCCAATCGCGACAGCATCATGGTCGGCCGCTCCGTGGCCGAGCAGTACGGATGGCAGCTAGGCCAGCAGATCCCGCTATCGTCGAACATCTGGCGACGGCGCGACGGCACGTCTGTCTGGCCCGTCGTCATTCGGGCGATCTACGATGGCAAGGACGCCAACACGTCGACGGGATCAGTGTTCCTCCATTTCGAGTATCTCGACCAAGCCCGGGCTTTTGCCAATGACACGATAGGCGTTGTCCAGATCGTCACGACGGACGCTGCAGAGAATGATGCGGTAGCTGGCCGCGTGGATGGACTGTTTGCGAACTCGCGCGCGGAGACGGAGACGCTTTCCGAAGAAGCGTTCAACGCCGCCTTTATTGACCAGCAGGGCAATATCGGCCTCATCATACTTGGCGTCACCGGCGCAGCCTTTGCGACGATCCTGCTTATCGTAGGCAATGCAATGGCAGGCGCCATTCGCGAGCGCACGGGTGAAATCGCGGTCATGAAAACGCTGGGCTTTACGTCCGGGCGCATCGGCAGGATCGTGGTTGGCGAGACACTTCTGCTGGCATTGATGGGCGGCTTGCTTGGCCTGGGGCTGGCAACCGTCTTGACGAATACACTGAGCAGCATTCCCGCGCTGAACCAGTTCTTCGGCGGCATGCGGATAACGCCGGACATAGCCGTTTCTGCAATGGCCTTCATGGCTGCGCTCGGTTTCATCACGGGAGCAGTGCCCGCCTTCAACGCGATGCGGATCAACGTGATCACCGCCTTCAGGAGGATCTAGCGCATGACTTCGCTCCTCCGTCAGATATCTGCTGTCGTCAGCATGACCATAGCTGGGCTACCCAGCCGCCTCTGGGGCTCGCTGACGACCATCCTCTCCATCGCCCTTGTTGTCGCAACCCTTCTCGCATTCCTCGCAATGTCGAACGGTTTTGCGAAGACAGTCGCTGGCACGGGCTCTGACGACATTGCGATGATCCTTGGCACTGGATCAGAGGCAGAGCTGAACTCAGCAATGTCGTCGGAGGCTGTACGCCTTCTGGAAGAGGCGCCGGGTATTGCACGTGATGCTGCCGGCCGTCCGATTACGTCGCCAGAACTCTATGTCGTTGTTGGAGCAACCCGGCGGACGGGCGGTGGTGAGGCGAACGTATCCCTGCGCGGCGTCACATCGCGAGCTCCAGAACTTCGGCCAGGTTTCCGCATCAGCTCCGGCCGGATGTTCGAGGCCGGCACCAACGAGATGATCGTTGGCGCAGGCGTTGTTCGCGAGTTCCGGGGGTTTGACCTCGACACCGAGCTGCAACTTGCCGGAAGCACGTGGAAGGTTGTCGGTGTCTTCGAGGTCCCAGGCACGGTGTTTGACAGCGAATTGTGGGCTGACCTGCCCGTCGTACAGAGCCTTTTCAACCGCGGACCAACGGTTCAGGCGCTGCGCGCCCGGCTTGAGTCCCCAGCTGCGCTTGCCGAGATCAAGGCCTTCGTTGAAAGCGAGCCGCGTCTTCAGGTCGATGTGAAGACCGAGAAGGAACACTTCGCAGGCGAGGCGCAGTCACTGCAGTATCTCGTCTTCTTCGGCTGGGCGCTTTCGATAACGCTGGGCTTCGGCGCGCTCGCCGGCGCACTGAACACCATGTACGCGGCAGTCGAGGCGCGCAGCAAGGAACTCGCAACCTTGCGCGCCATTGGCTTTGGCGGCCTTCCAGCCTTCGCTGGAGCCATTACAGAGTCCATCGTGCTGGCGTTGGCAGGGGGCCTTGCGGGCTCGGGAGCGGCATACCTGCTTTTCAACGGGCTAACCGCGTCCACCCTCGGCGGCGGCTTCACACAGGTTGTCTTCGACTTCAACATTGGCCCGCAACAAGTGCTCGCCGGCGTCCAGCTCGCTCTCCTGCTCGGCCTTCTGGGCGGGATATTCCCAGCCCTTCGTGCCGCAAGAACGCCTCTCCTGAAACTTGGCGCAGACTGAGTAGGTCCCCTCAAAAGGTTTGCGAGATTAGAGTTGTCGCAGGCGAGGCTACGGACTGACGGGCGAACGCGGCGCCTCTTCACAGTCAGCCCGAAGCGTCGCCAGCCTGCAGCCTCTGATAGAGCATTCGCATCTCGAGCAGGTTAGCGATACGCAACGCCACTTCAATCAGGTCAAACGGCTTGCTGATGAAGTCCCTGGCGCCGAGCGACAGGGCCCGCCTGCGAGCACTTACGCTGGTGTCCGCAGTCAGAACGATTATTGGCACAAAGTCGTCGGGTGGCACCAAGCGGCTGAGGCTCTCGAGTACAGCGTAGCCATCCATTTGCGGCATCATCAGATCGAGCAGAACTATGTCAGGCCGCGTTTCCAGGAAAACCCTCGTCGCCTGTGAAGCATCTGACAGGCAGTGCACTTCGGCATAGCCCTCGCGCAACAGCAGTCCGCGGAGGAGGTCCAGGTTGGCGACCTCATCATCGATCGCGAGAATACAGGACGCGGACACCTCGGACCTCTGTATCCTGGCCATTGCAGACTTACGTGCTTCCGTCATGACGCACCCGCATTCTCTTTGGTAAGTGCCTTCTCGATAAGATCCATGAGCGCCCTGACATCGATGGGCTTGGTCACGAAATGCGCTGCCCCCGCCTCCAGTATCCGCGCTTTCACGCCATGCACAGCGTCAGCACTTATCGCAACGACTGGCGCCTTCATTTCCGGGTCTGCCCTCAGAGCTCGGAGAAGCTCTTCTCCGTGCATGTCCGGCAGGTGGAGGTCGAGCAGTATAAGGTCAGGGCGATGACGCTTGGCAAGTTCGAGACCGAGCCTTCCCTGCATGGCAGTGAGCAGCTGAGCGCCGGGAAGCCTTCGCATCAGAAGGGACTCGATCAGTTGCACATTCGAGAGATTGTCCTCGACATAAAGGATGGAGCCTCGCCGGTTTGACGTGGTCAGCGCGCCGGCGTCAAACCTGCCCGCCGGCTTCAGCGACGATGGGGCGGTGGCTGCGGCAGGCAGGTCAAAGTAGAACTCGGCTCCGCACGCTTCGCGATTCCGGAATCCAATGGCCCCGCCCATTGACTCGACCAGGCGCTTGGAGAGCGCCAGTCCGAGGCCCGTGCCCTCGACATGCCTATCACGCGCCGAAGCCTCGATGCGCTCAAAGGGAACAAAAAGACGCGATGCACCTACGGCATCGATGCCAGGGCCTTCGTCAGAGACCCGGACGCGGACGCGTCCTTCGTGCGACTCGACACGCAGGCTGACCGTGCCTCCCGGCCGATTGTACTTGATCGCATTGGAGAGAAGATTCAGCAGGATCTGAACGACCCGCCGCCGGTCGCACCACACGGGCGGAAGCTCTGAAGGAGTGTCCGGCTCCTCGATGATGACGCCGCGTGAAGACGCGATGGGATGCGAAAGATCGATTGCCTCCCGAACCAGATTTCCGGCTGAGCAGGACTCCATAGCGAGTTGCATACGCCCTGCTTCGATGCCCGCGATGTCGAGCACTTCATCGATCAGGCCGAGAAGATGCCGGCCCGCTTTGAGTATCTGCGCAAGGGATCGCCTGTTGCTGTCTGTCAACTCACCTTCGTCAAGCTCCATCAACTGTGCGAAGCCAAGGATCGCATTGAGAGGCGTACGAAGCTCGTGACTCATCCGCGAAAGGAACTCGCTCTTCGCCTGGCTGGCCGCCTCGGCTTCCTCGCGCGCGAGCAGAAGGTCCTGCTCTACCCCGCGTCGCTCGGTGATGTCCCGCGTGACCTTTGAATAGCCCTTGAGCGCACCCGTGTCGTCTCGGAGGGCGGTTATGACGACGTTCGCCCAAAAGCGAGAGCCGTCCTTTCGGACACGCCAGCCCTCATCCTCGGCACGTTCATTCATCCTTGCGGCAGCCAGCATACGCGCAGGGGTCTCATTTCGGGTATCTTCCGGGTAGAAACAGGAAAAGTGCCTTCCAACGATCTCCTCGCCCGTCCAGCCCTTGATACGCTCGGCGCCGGTATTCCAGCTTACCACTGCTCCTTGAACATCAAGCGCGAAAATTCCGTAGTCGCGAACGCCTTCCACAACCATGCGAAAGCGTTCCTCGCCCTCCCTCAATGCCTGCTCGCGCGCGCGTAGCAGCGCGCTTGCATGCGCGAGCTGCCGCCCAAGACGACCAATCTCGTCGGCGTCGTCATTGGTCGCAACAAGCGGCTCACCACGCTCAAGCCTTTGCGCATCCGCTTCGAGTGCCTGGATGCGACGTACAATCCCCGTCGAGAAAAGCGAAACAGCGCCCAAGCTGCCAAGCAGGCCAATGGCGCCACTAATCGCTGTCAACGCCAGATTTCGGGACCGCGCGGCATCCGCGGTCTGTCGACGCAGATCGAGAAGAACCTGCTCACGCTCCTGCATCTTCTCGATCTCATCTCGTAGGTGGTCGAGAACCTGCTTGTTGGAAGACAATCCGGCCATGATGTCCGAGTCAGGGATGTCAGCGCCTGCGCGATCGCGCATCTGCCTCATGTTGGCCAGGCCGAGTCGTTTCTGCGCGACGAGTTCCTCGACGCGATCGAGACGTTGCTCGATCTGGTCGTCACGGACCGCGAGTCGCAGGCGCTGGAGGGTTCGCGGCATATCAGCCTCAGCCTTGAAGTATGGCTCGAGAAACCTCTGCTGGCCGGTCAGGAGGTATCCCCTCATCCCGCCTGCAGCTTCCGCCAGCAGCGCGTGAACTTCGTGGATATCGTTCTGGATGGCGAAAGTAGCACGGACATCATCTTCGGCCTGGGCCTCAGCCATGCTGGCGAAGTAGAGCGAGACAACTGAAGTAAGGAGAATTGCGAGGGGGACGGACACCACCACGACGCCCTTGATGGCAAGTGGCAGGTTGAGCCAGAGCTTCATGACCGAGTTAAGGTACTGCATTGGATCTTTCCGACACCGTCGCCATGACCGCCGCCTGCGTTCGATCAGTTACGCCAAGCTTGGCGAGTAACCGCTCGACATGGACCTTCACTGTGCCCGGACTGAGCCCCAGCTCGCGCGCGATTGCCTTGTTGGTAAGGCCGCGGGCCACATGCCGGAGAACTTCGTGCTCTCTCGCGGTCAGGCGTGCGAGCCTGCTGACGCCAGCTTCACGCGAGGCTGGTTCCTGGTCGAGAGCACGCACCAGGAGCCTGCTTGGGAAAGCTGTACCTCCGGAAGCGACCGCTTTCATTGCAACGATCAGTTCGGATCGGCTGGCATCCTTCAGCATGTAGCCGCGCGCACCTGCCTGAACAGCGGCGGAGACGAACTGTGGTGCGTCATGGAGGGTAACCATCAACACGCCGACATCCGGCACCTTCGACCGAATAGCGCGTGCTGCAAAGAAGCCATCGCGATTTGTGCCTCCGAACTGCACATCAAGGATCGCAAGATCAGGGGACTGCGAGACAGTCAGGGCGACGGCTTCCTCAGCGGTGCTGGCTTCACCGACCAGCACAAAGCCGGGATCCCTGGCGATCATCGCCCGCAGGCCTTCGCGCGCGAGTTCGTGGTCGTCGGCGATGATAACGCGGAATGTCTCGCTCACTGTTGTGACGCAGCCGGACTATGGCACAACTCGATCTCCAGCCTGACGCCCCCTCCTGCGGCTGCCTCGATGCGAAGGTCGCCTCCAATTGCGGAGATACGTTCGCGCATCATGAGAAGTCCGAGGCCGCTGGCTGATGAGCCGCTGGGCCGAGACTGCAGTGTGAGTTGATCCGCCGCCTCACCGTCATTGACGATTTCCAGCCTCAGGCCGGAGGGCTTCATGTCAAGCCCCACCTCCACGCGTGTGCATCCGCGCGCGTGTTTCCGAATGTTGTGAACCGCCTCCTGCGCGGCCCGGAACAATGAAATCTCGACCTCGGGCGAGGGCCTGCTGGCTGCTACATCCGTGGTGCGGAAAAGCAGCGGGATGTCGATCAGGCGCGGCAGCTCCTCCTTGAGCGCTGCAGCAAGACCGAGACTTTCAAGGGTCACCGGCCGGAGCCCCCGTATGAGACTGCGTAGCTCCCCCACTGTCTGCCTGACCAGCTCCACGCCGCGTTCAAGCTCCGACAAAGCGTCTGACGACAGTTGCGCTCGTATCTCGTCGATGATTTCAAGACGCCTCAGCGCGGCGCCCGCGACCTGCGCTACTCCGTCATGAAGGTCCGCTGCAAGACGTCTGCGCGCCCGCTCGTCATCGACGATCATCCGTTCGACCAGCGTCGCGAGCCGAGCCTCACGATCAGCGATCTCGGACAGCAGCAGATCCCGCTCGCTTTCCCGATGCATCGAAGCGAGACGCGCCGTCATCAGCTGGCCCAGCACGCCGACAGCTTCCAGATCGTCAGGATGCACTGGTCCACCGGCGAGGTTGTCGAGAACCAGATAGGCGACAGTTCCGACGCCAGAGGCGGCAGCAAGGTCAATGACGCGGCCGTCGGCATTGGCGTTGACCGGTTGCTCCATGGTCAGACGGCCACGTGTGTAGCCAAGGAAGTGTGCTGCGCGCTGAGACGCCAACTGAAGCTGTTGCTCCACGGTGTCGTCGTCAGCCGTCGCAAGGTCTCGCGCAGAGTCAAACAGAAGCCTCAGGCGAGCCGAACGCGCCTCGGCGACGCGGTAAACCGCCCGCAGATCCGAGGCATTTTCAGGAAGGGGCGCGCTGAAGGCGCTGCGTGCCCCGAGAAGTCCACTTTTGTCGTACGTATTGCCCATAAGGTAACTCTAGTTGAGACCGCCCTGTGTGTCGTCTGCCGCATGGCATATGTCGCCGCATACGCCATGCAGCGGATCGCGGGGCCCTGTAGCTCTCTCTAACTCTACTCCGCGATCGAGAAACGACGCTAGCAGAACACGGAGACTCCGAATGCTTAAGTCTATGGCTGTCGCTTTCAGCGTTACGGCATTGTCACTCACGACGGTCGGTGCCTGTGCCTCGATGCCGGCGAATTCGGCATCCCCCGCAGTCGCCGCACAAACAGCCACCCCGATCACCCGCGAGCAGGTCCTCGCGGCGCAGACTGCGTGGGGCAATGCGCTGGTCATGATTTCCACCACTTATGACAGCTCGGGCTTCGAAGCCGCCAAGAAAGCTGCGGAAGCCGTGATCGACTCCGCCTACGGCTATTCGCTCGGCCCCGTGCTGTTCAAGCCGACGCTGACCGTGGTTCCCCAAACCTTCCGTACGACCCGCGAGGGCGCGCTCGCATACTTCGTTGGCGGCAACAAGACATTCGCCAGCGACACTGGCTTTGCCCTGAAGCACTGGCGGAGCTACAAGATCGAGAACGCTGCGATCTTCACCGATGGTGATGTTGCGATCTCAATGGGCAATGTGCGGATCACAGACCGCGACGGCAATGTCACGGTGGTCGACAAGACCTGGGGCTGGAAGCGCGGAACCGACGGCAACCTCCGTATCGTGCTGCATCACTCGTCCCTGCCCTATAACCCGGGCTGATATCGCCAGACTGCAAAGACGAGGGCATTCCTTAACGGAATGCCCTCTATGCGTTCGCCATTGACGCCACCAGCCTCGAACGCTGTATCACCCCCGAAGGCCATCGTGGCCAAGATGAGATCAAAATGCTCAAGGCACGTTCACAAGCCCCGCTTTTTCTTGGTTTGGCCGCGCTATGCGCGCTGCCTGCCAACGCACAATCGCTGACAGGAAATGTCGGTTCAGCGAACATCACTGCAGGGGAAAGCGCCGCAGAGGTCCGCAGGGGCATCCGCGATGACGGCGACATAGCCGCACGCGTCCAGTATGAGCACGCGTTCTCGGACTCCTACCAGTTCAGGGTAATTGGCTCGTTCTCTCAACCTGACTCGGCGGATTGGAATTTCAGAGGGCTGACGTTCGAAAACTGGTTCCAGTGGGCCGAAGAAGCCGATGACTCGTCGGGCTTCAATGGCGGCATAAGGGCGTCCTACACATTCGTGGACGGCGGAGGCCCGGATGAAGCGCAGGTTCGCTTGACCCTGACCGACAAGTTTGCCGAGGGTTGGGAGTGGCGCGCCAACCTGATAGGCGAAGTCGAAACGGGCGACGGCAGCGCGGGCGGGGTCAATCTCGAGTCGCGTGTTCAACTGACGCGAGCGCTGGATTTTGCGGCGCTGAACTCAGACGATTGGCGAATTGGCGCTGAGCTATTCAGCGAGTTTGGCAACAGTCGCGACATTCCAGAGTTCAATCAACAGGCGCATCAAATCGGCCCAGTTGTCAAAGTCTCCTGGGACAACGGCATCTATCTTCAAGGCGGAGTTCGCCTGGGCCTGACCGATGGTTCAGACGATTCGATGTTCAAGCTGTTCGTCGGACGGGAGTTCTGATCGCGCACGCGAAAGGGCGCAATCGCGATTCAACCGATCCGGATCTCGCCTTCGCTGGACCTATGGGCCGGCTATGCCTCGATCACCACGGCTTGAGACGGAGCTGACTTGCGGGAGGAGCGCTTCTGGCAACAGGCGACCTACCCTCTGGACGAGTTTCCTGCCGCGAAGGTCACGGGTCGCACGCGGCTGGAGCCAGGCTCCGCAATGGCAATGACGCTGTCGGCTACGGTTGCGGCAACAGCTGCGCCTGGCGTATCGGCTTACCGGCTCTCCGTTCGGGTTGGTCAGCTCGAACGAAACATTTACTGGCCTGAACGAGTTATTGGCCTGAACGAGACCGATTGGGGGCAACCCGCTGGCTTTGGCCAAAATCGTCTGTTCGCCGGGATTTCGCTCCAGGCACTGGATCGCGTTCGGCTGGAGGCGGGTTATCTCAACCAGTTCGTGGATGGCGCATCCCGGGACATCAAACGCGACAACCTGCAGCTGTCCGCGACGATCAGCTTCTGATCCGGCGGGCGGATCGGAGCGGTCAATCCACCTGATCCGGGTTTTGCGGCAGATGCCGCTTATCGTCTCATCTCCAGTTTAAGCGCCTCCGCGATCGACTGCCAGGGTACGTATTTGTAGTTCTGGTTTTCGACCGGAAGCACGTTGCGGCCATCCTGCGCGATCATTGCGCCGAACTCGAAGCCGGGGCCGAGATTGCGGCTGGAGACTTCGAGGCCATCTGTCTCGGAAATACCGTCGATGCCGCGGACCGGGTTTGCCGCCACCGCGAAAGATCCGAGATACTCCTGCGTGCCTTCGCGGCGATAGACTGCATAAGTGTCGTTGCCCTGGCTGGACACGACGAGATAGCCCCGGCCATTGCCCAGATCGTAGAGGCCGACGCCTTCGAGGTCGTCCTTTATCGCAGGATTGGCCGCCACCTTCTGCACCGATCTCATGTCCCCGCCGCCATCGGACGCAGCGCTCAGACTCCAGATGCCGACATCCTCCTCGTCGACAACCAGCTGGCCGGTCGCATCGTCTGCAACGCAGCCCTCGGTCTGGCTTTCAAAGGCGAACTCACGAACGAAGTTGGCGCGTACGCGACCGTTGCCTGCGTCGACGAGTTCCCACTGGCGCTTGCGCGTCTCGTCGCCGTTCACGAAGACGAACATCTCGCCCGCTTGATCGCGATACATGCAGAGGCCGTAGGGATCCTCGAGCTCTGTCGGCTGTGGACCGTCAGCGACGTTGATCAGCTGGCGCGATGCCGTATCGAGGCGATAGATACCAATGGTCCTGTCGGTCCGGTTGCTTGCCGTAACCAGAATGACGCGCTTGCCGCCAAGCTGGAAGCCTTCGCGCAGGTCGACATTGTTCATCTTGCCGTCGCGAAGATCCTGAACCACCCTGCCCTGCATGTCGTAGACGAACAGGCCGCCCTTCTTGTCGGTCGCGACAATCAGGCTTTGCGCTGGATTTGCAGCGTTTGCCCAGATTGCGGGATCGTCCGCCGCATCTCCAAAGCTCGGAACGGCGACTGTCTCAACCGTGGCAGTGACGGTCGGAACAGATGGCTTGCCGACCGCACGTGGATCGCTGGATGCGCCGGCGAAAATCTTGAGCCTTGCCGCGATGTCGGCAAACGAAAGCGCCTTGAAGTTCGAGCCATCCTCATCGGTGACGAGCAGCAGACCGTTGGGGAAGTCCTTCACTGCATGGCTGACCCCGTGGAGCGCTCCGGCTTCACTGATCGCCTCGCCGCCCTCTGTCGCTGACACTGTGACGGAACCGATATAGGCGTCATTCCTGTCGCGATCGTAGACGTTCAGTCGACTGGCCGATGCGTCCGATGCGATCAACCAGCGGGCACCAGCGCCTCCATCGTGCAGAGCCAGTCCGCCGACTTCTTCAGTGATCTCGCCGAAGCGCGGGCTGTCCACGAGATCCGGCGCGGCGAAAGCTTCCGGATTCGCGTTGAAGCGCCAGATTCCGACGGTTTCCTCCGACAGATACACAGTCGCAGAGGCGTCATCGACGACGCACTGCTTGATCGTCGAGATCACACTGAGCCTTCGCACCTGGCGCGCGTCCAGCCGGCCCGATGCGTCTGTATAAACGAGCAGCTGATCAATCTCGCCGCCGTCGCCAACCACGAAGGCATAGAGTGCGCCGTCAAGATTGCTGCGGAAGAGGCAGACATTCTCTGCAGCAAACCCAAGCGGCACGGAACGCGCGCCGACCTCGGTCAGCTGTGCGCCTTTGAGCTGGAACAGTCGCAGCGCGTTCTGGGTGATATCGACAGCCGCGACAATCGTGGCCGGGGTGCCGCCCATGTCGTAGCCATAGGCAACATCTACACCTGCGACCTCCCCCGCTTGTGTTGAGCTCAAGCGCGCGCCAGCAGCATCGTATACTTCAAGGCCGCCAAGCGCCGTGGCGCCGATTATCCAAACGGCATCACCTTCGAGAACGATTGTCCCCGATGATACGGCACCGGTGACGCTCGCAACGGTTTGACCTCTCGCGACGATCGGCCCGCCAGTCTGGACCGGCCCCTGTTCCGCCGACGGATTGCAGGCTGCGACCGCAAGAAGTGCAATCAAGACAGCCGCACGCATGGCTACTCCTCCCCTGATGGTCCAGTTCATGTGCCGCTCCGTTGCATACTTGAATGTGGTTCCTGCTGGCGGAGGGCCGCCGAGTCCGCGCCGGATCCACTATCACGGGGCTGTCACGCGCCTCTGCAACAACCTGATGACAGTCGCGAAAGCCGCGCAAGGATCCGTGCGATGCCATTCAGACTATCCAGAAATCGCATGGTCTCCTGTCGTTTGGCGGGTCGACCGCTCTCTCTGGCGAAGCCAGGGTGCCTGGGTTGTGCCGCAGCTGTCCGGTTGGGTTTTGTTGGCCGGTTCGCATGGTGGTGATTCTGTTCGGGTCCGGGCCCCTGGTGGTTTTCTGGGGACGCGAATGGAGATCAGCGTCAAACTCGACGACCGGTTGCAGGTCGAAATCAAGCTGGGCGCACAAGGCGGCCTCGGCACGCGGATCGCGATCAGGTTCCCGTTGCATGCCCTATCGGACCGATCCAGCATTGCGGGGGCGGGGTACCCTCGGTGCCGGCAGTCAGAGCAGGTTCACTGCGGCAATCAGCCGTCGATCCGCTCGACGATGATTGCTGGCGCCATGCCGCCCGCGGCGCACATGGTAACAAGGCCGTAGCGGCCGCCTGTTCGCTCAAGTTCGTCGAGCACCGTGCCGATCAGCATCGCGCCTGTTGCGCCGATCGGGTGGCCAAGCGCGATGGCGCCGCCGTTCACATTGACCTTCGCGCGGTCGATGCCGAGGTCGCGGATGAATTTTTCCGGCACGATGGCGAAGGCCTCGTTGATCTCCCAGAGATCGATGTCGTCTTTCGTCAGGCCCGCTTTCTCGAGAACCTTCTTCGCAGCGGGAACGGGCGCATTCAGCATCAGCGTCGGATCATCGCCAACATTCGCCATTGCAATGACGCGGCCGCGCGCCCTCAGACCGTGCTTGTCGGCATAGTCGCGTGAGGCGAGCAGTACGGCTGCCGCGCCATCGACCACGCCGGACGAGTTTCCGGCATGGTGCATGTGTTCGATCTTGAGGTCGGGATAGCGGCGGTTGATCTGCTTGCGAAAGGTGGCGCCAGTCTCGTTGTACGGCATGTCGGCAAGTGCCTGGAAGGCGGGCTTCAGCTTGGCGAGGCCATCGGCTGTCGTTTCAGGGCGGGGGTACTCGTCCTGCGCCAGGACGACCCTGCCCGCGGCGTCCTTCACCGCGATGATCGACTTGCTGAACCTGCCTTCGGCGATGGCCTGCGCTGCGCGCCTCTGGCTTTCGAGCGCGAAGGCGTCGAGATCGGCGCGGGAGATGCCCTCCATGCTCGCGATGGCATCGCCGCAGACGCCCTGGTGCGATTGCGGATGCTGCACGTCGAGGCTTGCATTGTGAGCGCCCATCAGGCCGGGCGGGAAACCGGCGGCCGCTTCGTCAGCAGTCATGGTCGCCGTGAGGCTCATCATTTCCGTGCCGCCGGCGATTACGAGATCTTCCATGCCGCTCATGATCTGCGCCGCCGCGAGATTCACGGCCGTGATGCCGCCGCCGCAGAAGCGGTCGAGCGTCATGCCACTGGCCTTGACGTCGAAGCCGGCGTCGAGCGCCGCCATGCGGCCAAGATCGCCGCCCTGCTTGCCCTTCTGCGAGGAGGTTGACCAGATCACGTCATCGACGTCTGCCGTGTTGAGATTGTTGCGCTCAGCGATCGCAGCAAGCACGGCTGCCGCCAGACGCTGCGGGTGCAGCGGTGCAAGCGCTCCCTTGCCAGCCTTGCCCAGGCCGCGCGGCGTGCGA
>Ga0163144_10016059_pt1 | contig 15370 bp, 15 predicted proteins | sample OliLak19BULKMAT1_FD_123175 | JGI IMG/M metagenome (GOLD analysis project Ga0163144, IMG submission 123175) | Freshwater microbial mat bacterial communities from Lake Vanda, McMurdo Dry Valleys, Antarctica - Oligotrophic Lake LV.19.BULKMAT1 | ecosystem: Environmental > Aquatic > Freshwater >...
GGTTGAAACGGGCCAGGGGTAAAGTGCTGGGGTAAAGTGCAGGGGTAAAGTGCAGGGGTGAAGTGCCAGGGGTAAAGTGCAGGGATAAAGTGCAGGGGGCGCCATTTTCTACACTTAACCTTACAAAATCAATGGCAGCACCAAAAACTGTCTTTAGCCAAGCTTGTGCATACAGATTTTACCTTTTTACGTGCTTATCCGCACCAGCCAGCTCCCTGCCTCTGCGGCCAGCACTACAGGGCTATAGGGCAGCAGGTAATTGGGCTGCGCGTGCCCGGCGGGGTAGCCAGCGGCTATGGGTACGGCCCCCATGTGCTCTAGTACAATTTCTTTTAGGGTTTGGCCATAGCCCTGGGGCAGGTCTTTCATGTCTGTAAAGTGCCCCAGCAGCACCGCCCGCACCCCTTCTAAAGCGCCGGCGCGCCGCAGTTGCAGCAGCATGCGGTCTGTGTGGTAAAGCTGCTCACCCACTTCTTCTAGAAACAAGATTTTGCCTTGGGCATGGAGCTGATACCGCGTGCCCACCGTATGTGCCAGCAGTGTGAGGTTGCCGCCCGTTAGGGGCGCATGCAGCCAGGTGCCTGCGTACGTATCGGCGCTAGGGTGCGCCCAGGTGTGGGCAAAAGTGCCGGTTTGCAAATAGGTAGCCAGAGCGCTGGCATCTGGAGCGCTGGTACCTGCCTCGGCTTTATCTGGGTTGTTTTTATCTGGAGCGGCTTTATCTGCGTTGTTTTTATCTGGGGCGGCTTTATCTGGGGCGCTGGTACCTGTTCCGGTTGTATCGGTTAGGTGGCCGGCCATGGGCGCATGCACGGCCAGGTGCCCAAACCCCAGTGCTTGCCAAGCCAGAAGCCCGGCCGTTATATCAGAAAAACCAATCAAATATTTAGGGAACCCCTGCAGCAGCTCTAGCGGCAGCTGGTCTAAAATACGGGTAAGGCCATAGCCGCCCCGCAAGCAGTGTATGGCCCGGGCAGTAGGGTGCTCTAGGGCAGCCACAAAATCGGCACGGCGCTCGGCGTCTGTGCCAGAAAAGGCGCCGTGTTTGCCTAGGGCGTTTGGCATTAGAATGGGCACCATACCCATTTGTTGCCAGTAGCGCATGGCCTGCTGGGCCACAGCTTGTTCTACAGCAAACGCCGGTGATATCAATACAACTTCTGATCCTGGCACTAAAACCATAGAGCACGAATATGGGGTGCGGCAATCGTTTCTCGGTTACCTAGCTGTACACTTGCACGCACCTATCTGAAGAAATTTATTAATGCCTTGTTATCTATCTCCAGTTACTTATCTCTCTCCAACCGCTTATCTATCCCCAGTTACTTATCCATCCCCAATCGCTTATCTATCGCCAACATTTTATTTATCTCCAGTTACTTATCTCTCTCCAACCGCTTATCTATCGCCAGTTACTTATCTCTCTCCAATATTTTATTTCTCTACAGTTAAATATCTTTATACTAGCAATTTATTTATCTTAAATAATCCACCTATTTCTAGTTTATTATTTCCATCCAATAATTTATTTATATCTATTATATAACCTATCCCTACTTTCTTATCTCTCTCCCCAGGTTTTTCTATCTAGGCTGCGGTACTGTATTGCCTCAGATAAGTGGGCCGTGCTTATGGCATCTGCCGCTTCTAAATCTGCAATGGTGCGCGCTACCTTAAGTATGCGTTCATAGGCCCGGGCACTAAGCCCTAGGCGCTCCATGGCCGTTTTTAAGAGTTGCAATCCTTCTGCTGTAATGCCGCAGTACTGGCGCACAAGGTTGGCATCCATCATGGCATTGCTGTACACGCCGGGGTGGGTGGCAAAACGCTCTATCTGGCGATTGCGGGCAGCAATTACGCGCTCACGTATGGCCTCAGACCGCTCTTGGTGGCGGCGGCTTGCTAGCGCCTCAAAAGGTACCGGCGTTACCTCTACGTGCAGGTCTATACGGTCTAGCAAGGGGCCACTAATGCGGCTTAAATACTTTTGCACAGCGCCTGCCGGGCATGTACAAGATTTCTCTGGGTGGTTGTAATAGCCGCAAGGGCAGGGGTTCATGCTGGCTACCAGCATAAAATTAGCTGGAAACTCCACAGCCATCTTGGCGCGGCTAATATTTACCCGGCGGTCTTCTAGCGGCTGCCGCATTACCTCTAGTGCACTGCGCTTAAACTCTGGCAGCTCATCTAAAAACAACACCCCGTTGTGGGCCAGAGATATCTCACCGGGCTGGGGCATATTGCCACCGCCCACAAGGGCCACATCAGAAATAGTGTGGTGGGGGCTGCGGAACGGCCGCGTAGCTATAAGTGAGCTGGCCAGGCCTAGCTTGCCTGCCACAGAATGTATTTTAGTGGTTTCTAGGGCCTCTGCAAGTGTAAGCGGCGGTAAAATACCGGGCAGGCGCTTGGCCAGCATGGTTTTGCCGGCGCCGGGTGGCCCAATCATTATGGCGTTGTGGCCACCGGCAGCCGCTATTTCTAGCGCCCGTTTAATATTCTCTTGGCCTTGCACGGCCTCAAAATCTGCCTCTAAAACATGGCTGGTTGTGGCAAATAGCTCGCGGGTATCGCGGTAAGTGGGCACAATCTCTAGGCTGCCTTTTAAAAAGTTTACCGCCTCTTGCAGCGTGTCTATGCCATAAACAGCTAGGTTGTTTACGATAGCTGCCTCTTCTGCATTTGCCCGTGGCAATAAAAACGACGTAAAGCCTTGTTTGCGGGCCTCTATGGCTATGGGTAGCACGCCTTTTATGGGCCTCAGGTCTCCGTTTAGGCCTAGCTCACCCATTACTAGTAGCTTTTCCAGCTTTTCTGTGGGTATCTGGCGCGTGGCGGCCATCATGCCCAGGCAAATGGGCAAGTCATAGGCAGAGCCCTCTTTTTTTACATCTGCTGGGGCTAGGGATATAACCACCCGGGTGCGGGGTACATAATATTCAAAATGCCGCAGGGCAGATTCTATCCGGTCTCGGGCTTCTTTAACAGATGAGTCTGGCAGGCCCACCATCTGGTAATACCGCCCTTCAGAAACATCTACCTCTATAGTAATGGTGTGTGCTTGCACGCCATAAACGGCCGAACCATATACCCTAGCTATCATGCTTTTGTAAAGTAGGGGTTACCTGCTTCTTAAAAAACCATCAACAAGCAAGAATCCTATGCCTATAGAACCAATGAAAAAGCTACTTACCTGTGTTATATCTCGTAATATTTCTAGCCCGGGGCGCCGCCCTGGCTCTACATAAACAATATCGTTGGGTAAAATTGTTAAATCTTGCCGAGCCATAGTATGTACGTGGGTCAGGTCTATTACTATAACTTCTGGTTTTTGTAGATCTCCGCGTATAATCCGCACCCGGTCCATTTTAGAGTATATGCCCATGGATGATGCCTCTGCCATTACCTCAAACAGGTTCATTTTTTCATATTTAAGGGGTACCACCTTACCGCCTAATGAGGGCGTATTAAAAACGCCAGCAGCGCCCCCGCCCCCACCCGCACCAGATGCAAACACAAAACAGCGGCGATTCTCTATGCGTGAGGTTACAAAACAGTTCTTATAAAAATCAGAGTATTTTTTCTCTAAGGTAGAGTCTAGCTGCCGCACGGTTAAGCTATCTACTTTTATTAGCCCCACCATAGGTAGCAGTACATCACCCTTATCTGATACTAAATACTTAGCCTTGTTGCCCTGTGCAGCTGCAGCGGCAGAAGCCACGCCGGCCTTGGCCAGTTGTCTAGATAGCTCGGCATTGGGGTCTATTAGGGTCTCGCCCCCACTTGTAAATAGCTGAAACTCTATATAATCATTTTTGGCAACACGGTAGTTAGCCTCTGCCTTGCGCACCATGGTAGATAGATACTGCTTGTCGCGCTCATCATCCATACGGAAAATAATATCGCGCGTGTAATACCGGCAAGAGCTAAAGCTTAAAACAAGCGCTACAAGAAAGAGCGATTTGGCAACAAGGTATCGCATACAGTATTTACCAGCCTAGCCCGTACCCAACACCGTAAAGTGGGCTATGCAGCAATTGGCTTAAGGAGGGGGTTGCTAATGGGGTGGCCCATGGGCATACGCTGCACACGGAACCGCAAAGATAGCACTAGCCCTCTTGCAAGGCGCTAGCTATCTGTTGGCTGCGCCTTTTTCTAGCAGTGCCAGAATCTGCACGGCATTAGTGGCCGCACCTTTGCGCAAATTATCTGCCACCACCCACAGGTGTAGTACATTGGGCAGGTCTAAATCTTTGCGGATGCGGCCCACATAAACAGGGTCTAGGCCATGGGCCGTTGTGGGCATGGGGTATACATTTTGGGCAGGATTGTCTTGCACAACCACCCCTGGGGCTTGCTGTAGTAGTGCGCGGGCCTGGTCTGCATCCACCTCGGTAGTAAACTCTGCCATTACACTCTCTGAGTGGCCGCCCACCACAGGCACCCGCACGGCCGTAGCGGCTACCATTAGCTGTGGTAGCCCCATAATTTTGCGGGTTTCATGCACCATTTTTAGCTCTTCTTTGGTGTAGTCTGCCTGGGCAAAGCTATCTATATGAGGCAATACGTTTAAGTCTATGGCATGGGGGTAAAAGGGGGTTGCTGGTGCAGAACCTTGCCCGGCCGCCGCACTACGCTCTGCCATAAGCTGGCCTATGCCTTGCTGCCCAGAGCCTGTAACAGACTGATACGTAGAGACCACTACACGCCGCAAACCCCAGGCCTTGTGCAGCGGCTGCAAGGCCACCACCATTTGTATGGTGCTGCAATTGGGGTTTGCAATTATGCCGCTGTGGCCAAAGGCAGCCTCTGGGTTTACCTCTGGCACTACTAGCGGCACGGCAGGGGCCATGCGCCAGGCAGAGCTGTTATCAATAACAACGGCGCCGGCGGCAACAAAAAGCGGGGCAAGGGCCAAGCTAGTGCCACCCCCCGCAGAGAACAGCGCATAGGTGGGGGCCATAGCTATGGCCTGCGCTGCCGATACTACCCCACAGCCTTGCCCTCTAAATTGTAGTAGTTTACCTACAGACCGCTCTGATGCTACCGGTATAAGCTGGTTTATATTAAGCTCAGATGCTTCTAAGACCCGCAGCATTTCTGCACCCACAAGGCCTGTGGCCCCTACAACGGCAATTTTCATACGGTGCAAAAATACAATGTGTCAATTTAAATGGGGGTGGCAGGCAAATGCGGCAGAGTAGTTAGCCATGCTCCTGTACACGTGTGGTTAACCAAAGGCATCAGCTTTTATTTGCCCGCATAAAAGCAGACTTAATATGGCAGTACAGATAATTTTTAAACTACACATGCCCTCTTATGCAAACTAATTTAAACTAATAACTATTGGACACTTATGCACATAAATACAAAACAATAATTATTATACACTTATGGTAATCAATGTAAAACAATAATTATTATACACTTATGCATATCAATGTAAACTAAAAACTATTAGACACTTGTACACATAAATACCATTGCATAAACTCATAGACACTGGCACGCACTAGTAAACTGCGTACCTAATGCGGTAATACAAACCGACACTTACTGGTGCAGACCCATTACTGCGCCTAGATCTAGACCGGTATTCTCTGCTGGTAAATTTTCTGGTGCCGGAGCAAACCGCAGCGTAAAGGTGGCCCCTTCGTTTACCTTGCTTGTGGCCGTTATAGACCCACCCATAGCTTCCATTTGTTGTTTTACCAGATAAAGCCCCACGCCCTTACTGTCACTATCTGTATGGAAACGCTCGTTTAGTCCAAACAATCGGCCTTTTACTACCCCCATATCAAAGCCGCGCCCTTGGTCTTTAAACCGTACTTTAACCCAGCCATTAGGCTCTTTTTCTGTGGTTACATGCAGGCGTGGTGCCGTGCCAGGTTTAGCGTATTTAATGGCATTTGTTGCCAGGTTTAAAAACACACTTTCTAGATAGCTTTCATTAAAATAGACACAGCTATCTTCTTCAAAATTATTGGTTATTACAGCCCCTTTTTCTAGGATTAGTTGCTTGATAACGCCGCCCACTTTCTGGCACATGTACTCTAAAGAAATCTCTTTGCTGGTAACCCCTGTCTTGCTCTTTGCAATTAATAAATCTACTAAATTACCCAGAGTATCATTTAATTGATTAGCTGTAGCGCCAAAGGCCTCTAAAACCTCTTGGTTATGTTCTGAGGCCAGCTCAGATTTATCAAATAGCTTTACAAGCGCTTGCAGGTTGCGTACAGGGGCGCGCAAATCATGCGATACCATGTAGGCAAACTGGCGCAGCTCTTGATTAGTTTTATTTAGCAGACTTATCAGCCGATCACGATCTAGGGCCGCCTTTTTAAGGTGGCTTACATTCTTTGTAAGGCACGTGCCGCCCACTATTTTGCCATCTTGTAATATAGGGTTAAAAGAGAGCAGCAACCAAGAGTCTGAATGCACCTCATGTATCTCTTCTACAAAAGCCTCGCCGGCAAGGGTGCGGCGGTAATTTTTACCCCATAACTCTAGTTGCCCCTCTATTTTATAATTATCGGGCAATAGTGGATACCCAGTCTCAATTATGTGCCCAGTAATGGTTACAACAAAGTCTTTAAATGCTTTGTTGCCCGTAATAAAACGGATGTCGGTATCAAAACTCCACATCCAATCATCGGTGCTGTTAATCAAGGCCTCTTTCTCTATAGCCTCCCGCTTTTTGGCAGAAACATCTACGGTGTGGCAAACCACCCCCGTAATGACATTATCAATAATAATGGGGTTTACAGATACGGCATACCACAGGCTTGTTATATCATTAAAATACTCGGTTTCTAAAAAAGTGCCGTTTGCTAGCACGTTTTGGTAGATATCGTTCCAAAATAGTGTAGCAGCGGCATTGGGCCCTGTGGGGTTAGGATCTATAAAGGACTCACCTTTTATTATTTCTCTGCCATACCGTAGTTTATGTAAATTTTGATAGGCTCTGTTACCTACTACATACCTGCCGGCTGCATCTAGGCTCCAGATAGGGTCTAACGTTGCGCTTACAAGTGCATCGCGCTCACCTTCTGCTAATCTCTGCGCGTTTATGTCTTTAGAAAAGCAACACCCCCCCACTACAACACCCTCTTGTATGATGGGGCTAAAATGATACTCAAACCAGTGGTTTGTATGAGATATTAGAAATTGCTCTGAGAAAGAAACACCCTGTAGTGTTTTCTGGTACCAAGCCTGCCATGTCTCCTTTAAGCTAGCAGGTAGCGATGGGTGGATTAGCGAATCTGCAACGGCAATTGCCTGGCCAAAAGTTTGCTCAAAAACTTTTTTAAAGGCTGTATTGCCTGCCAATAGCCGGTGTTGGCTATCAAAACTCCAGATGGCATCGCAGTTGGCATTAATAAGGGCTGCTTGGCTGGCCTGCTCTAAACGAGCCATGGGCGCATGTGCATCGGTATCTGGCAGCAAGCGCACTACCCCACGCCACACCAGCCCGCTGGGCATATACATGCCCCGCAGTAACAAGCGTTTAATTGCACCAGAGCCAGCTACTATATCTACCTCAAGCTCTTGAGGCACGGCAGAGTCTTGCTCTTGCAGTAATTGTTCAATTCTGGGCCACTGCTCATGGCCCAGCTGCTCTTGCAGCCAAGATGCAGGCCTGCCCTTAGCTTCTGGCGCCAGCCCCATTACTCCAGCCGCAGAGGCCGATAAGAGCACATAGCGCTCACCCTCAGTGCCTATCTCTAGGTAACCATCGGTTACAGAGGCTAATAAAGGATCTGCAAATGCAAGTTGAAGAGTCATAGAACTACCACTTATTTCCGTTCTGTTAACACGGATTTTTAAAGTTTTTAAAGGTCTTTTATAAGAACTCCGTAAAGCGGTGTTAGAATGTGCGAACTTATTAGGTATCTAAGCTATAAAAATTAGCCTTCGCTACATTTTCATACATCTATGTATAAATAGTTTATTTCTAATAATAATTATATATAAAGGCTAAAAACTCAAAATAATTATGAACAATTCATGCCACAACTCATATTTAGCATATTTTTGTTTAACGTTTTAAGCTTTAGTTTGCATTTATTTTCTTTGTTTGTACAGACATTGCATGCACCTTATTTTTAGCGCAAACCAATAGTGGGCCACCAAATAACTCCCCGTATGCTAGTCTGTTTTCTTGAGTACCTTTGTGCTCGCAAACACGCTCATTTTTATGGCCCATCCCCTGCTCACTGTTAAAGAACTACACGCCTCTGTAGAGGGCAAAGAAATCCTGAAAGGCCTAAACCTACAAATAGGGCCTGGTGAGGTGCACGCCATTATGGGGCCTAACGGTGCTGGTAAATCTACGCTGGCTGCCGTGCTTAGCGGCAGAGACCAATACGAGGTTACTGCCGGTTCTGCCACGTTTTTAGGCAAAGATCTGCTAGAGATGGCGCCTGAACTGCGTGCCCGTGAGGGCCTGTTTCTTGCCTTCCAGTACCCGGTAGAGATTCCGGGGGTATCGTCTGTAAACTTTTTAAAAACAGCTGTAAACCAAGTGCGCCTGCACCGCGGCCAAGAGGCCCTAGATGCCGTTTCTTTCTTAAAACTTATGAAAGAGCGCATGGCCATTGTAGAGATGGACCAAGCCCTGCTAAACCGCTCACTAAATGAGGGCTTCTCTGGTGGAGAGAAAAAGCGCAATGAGGTGTTTCAGATGGCTATGCTGGAGCCACGCCTTGCCATTTTAGATGAAACCGACTCTGGCCTAGATATAGACGCCCTGCGCATTGTTGCAGAGGGGGTAAATAAACTGCGCAGCCCGCAAAACTCTGTGCTGGTTATCACCCACTACCAGCGTTTGCTAGACTATATCGTGCCAGATTTTGTGCACGTACTGGCAGATGGTAAGATTGTACGCAGCGGCGGCAAAGAGCTTGCCCTTGAGCTAGAAGAAAACGGCTACGCGTTTTTAAATGGGTAGCCGTGCTACCAAACCGTGTCACTAAACCGTGCTACCAAACCGTGGCACTAAACCGTGCTACTAAACCGTGCCATTAAACCGTGTCACTAAACCGTGTCACTAAACCGTGTCACTAAACTAGTAAGCACACCCACACCCAAAAAAAAGAGCGCCCCAATCAGGCGCTCTTTTTTTGTTTTGCTATCTACCTAACCAGGCCCTTAAGGGCCTAGCACTATGCGGGTGCTTACCCCTTTGCCCACCGGCTCATAAAGCCTAGGGGCTAGGCCAGATAGATCTATGTTTGTGGCCAAAGGCAGGGTTTTTACTACCACGCCGCGGGCTTCTAGTAGGGCAGCGGGCTGGCCCTCAAATGCCTCTGGCAAGCCCCGCAGCACAAACTGGCCAGCCACCACATTGGCAAAGGTTTGCACCCCCAGATAAAGCGCGGCACCATTGCTGCCATATATGCCTATGCTAGAGCTGGTTTGGTACCCAAAATACAAAAAGCCGTTTGTTTGTACGCTCAGCGTATCATAGCTCTGGCCACCATACATAAATAAGAACCCAATGAGCACGCGGCCAAATTAGGTATTATCGATTGTGGCCGTGCTTAGGGTAAGATCTGGGGCGGTAATCTGGGTGTAGGTGCCAGCCTATGCGCCAAACACGTACTAGCCCACCTGAGCATAAACCTGGCAGGTAAAAGAGAAAAGAACTAGTACTAAGGCTGTCTTTTTCATAAACGGGCGTACAAGCTGTTTAATGTAAATGGCAAAGTGTGGCTGGCCAAATCTTACCGCCCGCACCAGATAGTATCTGTGCTGCTTACATTCTTGTCTGGGGCCTAAGCAGGGCCTTTTGTTTAAGAATAAGAAGGTCAAAAATTTGGTCTTCTAAATCTAGCCTTCGGCCCGGGCCAGCATCTGGGTGGGTGGCCTCTGCGCGCATTTGGGCAATAAGCGTATCTATTTGGCTACAGAACCGGCTATACTCATAATAGTCTATTGTTTGGCGCACGGCATAGGCACAGGCATAGCCGCCCACAGGGGCCAGCAAGGCACCCATTAGCTGGCCCTGCCCTGCTGGCAATAGCTCTGCAAGGCCAGCGAGCAGGGTAGAGAGCAGTACCGGCAGCGAGGCTAGCCGCTCTGGCTTTACAGGGGGTGGGCTGGGGGCATGCATACATTTTCTTTAAAAAGTAAAGCCCTACTATAGAGCCGCTTACCTTTCAAAATGAAACTAAATAGATATATAAATAACAAATATATTGACTTATCATATCTATATAGATATATTTGTGACATAAAACGCATCCCACCTATGTCTAAACACCCCACCCGCCGCAACGTAAACCGCTTGGTTACCTTTTTGCCCCCGCGTGATTTTCAGCTCTTTAGAGAGCTTGCTTACCAGCGCAACCAGTGCACGGCAGAGCTAATCAGAGAGATTTTGCACAAGTACCTCACCACTGGCCACGTGGCAGACTAGTTGCAGTAATTAAATTAGGCATATTTTGCACATTAGGCATCTTACATTGGCACAAACATCTGCCTTTACTTTGCCAGTTTATGGCGGCCAAGCCAGCTGCGCATGAACCAGCTGCGCATGAACTAGCTGCCAGGTTTGGCAGAAAAAACAGCCCCCGTTTTGGGGGCTTTGTAGTTTTAGCGGCTAGGTTAGGTACTGCTTTAATTTTGACATAAACCTGCATACTCAGTTGCCTGCGTTATTGTAGGTTTATAAAACCGTTTATGCCAATTAGGGCAAGGGTTTGGCCTGCGTTATGCATCTTTACAACCTATGCAACGTAGTTTCCGCGTATTGTTTGTATGCCTGTCTCTGGCTGCCACCGCCCATGCCCAGCAAGCCAGCTCACCAGCCAGCGCACCAGCCAAACAACAAGCCAGTTTGCAGGCTACCACGCCTGTACAACTGCAGCTGGCAGATATCTGGGCCAGCCGCACATATAATGCCAGCTTTTTTGCTGGGTTTCAGTGGCATGCAGGCGGCCAGCAATACCTAGAGAGTACCGATGCTGGCATTAAAGCTTTTGAGACTGCCACCGGCAAAGACCTAGGCATACTTGTGCCCGCAGCCGATATGACCTTTAATGGTAAAGCCCTGGCCGTGCAAAGCAGTGACATTACAGAAAGCGGCAAGCACGTAATTATCTCTACAGATGTGCAGCGTATTTACCGCAACAGCAGCAAAGCCCACATGTATGTGCTAGAGCGGGCCACCAAAAAAGTAGTGCAGATAGATACGGCCCTTAGTACAAACTTTACCCTTAGCCCAGATGGTGGCTACGGGGCCTACGCTGTGAGCGGTAATGTGTGGCTGCTAAATCTGGCCAGCGGCCAGCGCACCCAGCTAACTACAGATGGCCTGCCCGGCAAAGTACTAAACGGCGTGCTAGACTGGGTGTATGAAGAAGAGTTTCAGTTTGCCCAGGCCATATACTGGAGCCCAGATAGCAAACACCTAGCCTTTTACCGCTCAGACGAAAGCCGCGTGCCAGAGTACAACCTGCAATACTGGCGCAAAAGCCTATACCCAGAAGACTACCGCTACAAGTACCCTAAGGCAGGCGAGCCCAACTCTGATGTTACCATACAGCTCTACAGCCTAGCCTCTGGCAAAACAATTGCTGCCCAAACTGGCCCCGCCGGCGCAGACCAGTATATACCCCGCGTAAAATGGACGGCCACCAGCGCCTTGCTGGCCATACAGCGCCTTAACCGCCTGCAAAACCACTGGGAGCTGCTACACTGCAACCCCACCACGGGTGTTTGCCAGCTAGTGTTAGAAGAAAAAGACGTAGCCTATGTAGAGATTAATGACAACCTAACCTACCTGCCAGGCAATGCTGGCTTTGTTACCAGCAGCGAGCGCACGGGCTTCCGCCACCTATATCTATATAAAATGGATGGCAAACTAGAGCGTGCCCTAACCTCTGGCACCTGGGAGGTAAACAGTGTGTATGGCACAGATGTAACCAAAGGCACCGTATTTTTCTCTGCCCATAAACTAGATGCCGCCCATACAGAGGTGTACAGCGCCAGCTTTAAAGGTGGGCCACCAAAACTGCTTACCGCTGGCCCTGGCAGCCACGAGGCAGAGTTCTCACCAAATTTTGGGTACTTTATCCATACCCAGAGCACGGCCAATACCCCACCCGTACAAACCCTTTGCTATGCCAATGGCAAAACCCTTAAAGTGCTAGAAGACAACGCCGCTCTCGCAAAAAAACTGGCAGAGGCTGCCCTGCCTAAGATGGAGTTTAGCAAACTGCGGGTGTCAGACTCACTAGAGCTGGAAACCTGGATGATAAAACCTGCCAATATGCAGGCAGGCAAAAAATACCCCGTGTTTATGCATTGCTACGGTGGCCCCGGCTCACAAACCGTAAACGATGCCTGGAGCGGGCCCAACTACTTTTGGTTTGCTATGCTGGCCCAGCAAGGCTACCTTGTTGTTTCTGTTGATAACCGCGGCGTCAATGGCCGTGGGGCAGCCTTTAAAAAAGCCACTTATGGCAAGCTGGGCAGGCTAGAATCTGATGACCAAGCCGCCGCTGCCCGCGCCCTTGCCAAGCTAGATTATGTAGATGCCAGCCGCATTGGTATATGGGGGTGGAGCTTTGGCGGATATCTGACCTCGCTGTGCCTTACCCGCTACCCAGATATTTTTAAGGCCGGCATTGCCGTAGCCCCAGTAACTAACTGGCGGTATTATGACAGCATTTATACAGAGCGTTACCTAGGCCTGCCAAAAGACAACGCCGCCGGCTACGATGATAACAGCCCTGCCGTGCTGGCCTCTAAGCTAAAAGGCCACTACCTGCTGGTGCATGGCACGGGCGATGACAACGTGCATTTTCAAAACAGCGTAGCCATGGTAAACGGCCTTGTTGCCGCTAACATCCCCTTTGAAACCGCCTACTACCCAGACCGCCACCACGGCATATCAGGCGGCAAAACCCGCCTGCACCTTTACACAAAGATGACAGACTGGCTTAAAGGAAATCTGTAGCCGGGCCTGCTTTTGTAAACACAAGGCACGTGAAAACCTGTCACAGGCAAGCCACATCCCCCCGGAAATAGAAAACCATGCAATGCTATACATTGGCCAGAAAAGGCATTAATCAAGTGGGGTTTTTGCCGTTGCTTTAGCTTTAAAATGTAAGAGGATAAAAGGGTTAATGGGCAAAACTGTAAAATCTTTAACCCATGCTTTTAGCGCTCATGCTTGTAGCGCCCATGTTTGTAGAGCTCATGCTTGTAGCGCCCATTCTTGTAGCGCCCATGCTTTTAGTGCCTGGGCTTGTAGTGCTTGGGCTGGTTTTGCTATTTTACAAATCATGCGGGATAGGTTTTTTTGATTGATTAAAAAGTCTCTGCCAGCATTGTAAGAAAGCTGCGTATAAATTCTGTAGCCCGCCAGAAATTCTAATCTTTCAACAACAGTGCCACTAATAGGCTCTGTGTAGTACCTTACCCCTATGAATAAGCGCACTTTCATAAAAAGCACCCTAGTGGCTTCTGCTGGGGCTGCCTTACTGTCAAGCTTTTATGCCCTTGCTGGCAATAAAGAGCATAAGCTGCCTGCGTTGCCCTATGCCCCCGCGGCCTTAGAGCCCCATATAGACGCCAAAACCATGCAGGTGCACCACGGCAAACACCACAAGGCATATGTAGATAACCTAAACAAGGCCATTGTGGGTACACCGTACGCAAATGCAAGTCTGCAAGCCCTGCAAACCATGATGGACAAAGCCCCTGCCGCCGTGCGTAACAATGGGGGCGGCCATTACAACCACACCCTTTTCTTTGCCCTGATGAGCCCAAAAAGCACCGGCAAGCCCTCTGGTGCCTTAGATAAAGCCATTACCGCTGCTTTTACAAACCTAGATGGGTTTAAGGCAGCGTTTGAAAAAGAAGCCAAATCTGTTTTTGGTAGTGGCTGGGCTTGGCTATGCAAAAACCCAGATGGCACCCTATTTATTACAACCACCCCCAACCAAGACAACCCACTTATGCCGCTGCCAGGTATACGTAAAGGCACCCCAGTGCTGGCCCTAGACGTTTGGGAGCATGCATATTACCTTAAAAACCAAAACCGCCGCGCAGATTATATAACCTCTTTCTGGAGCGTGGTAAACTGGGCCCAGTGTGAAAAGTTGTACGCAGCTAAATAGCACCACTTTAAACTTGGGCTTATGGCCCATTAAGTAACTTGCAGTTATGCTAAACATTAACCAAGCCGTAGAAAACCTAACCGGGTACATAGAGGCCCGCGTAGAGGTTATAAAGCTGGATATAAAAGACCAAAGCACCCGCGTGGGCGTGGTCATAATTGTGTGGTTTTTAGTGGGCTTCTTTGGGCTGATGGCACTGGTTTTTTTGTCTATAGCGGCAGCATTACTGCTAGGGGTATGGCTGGATAATTTGGCTATTGGTTTTGTGCTTATTGGCGGCGTGTATGTAGGTATAGCAGCCCTATTATTGGCTTCTAAAAACAAACTGGTAAAGCTGGTAGAAGAGCAAGTATTTTTACAACTACCAGATGCCCTACCAGCAAAAACCCCACCCTCAGAAACTACCACTTAGCTATATGTCTCTTTTAACTAAACCAGATTTTGACTCTATAGCCCAGGAGCGTGCTTACTATGCAGCCAAGGCAGATGGCTTCCGCCATGCGCTAGAGACCCAGGTAACTACTTTAAAAACAAATGCAACGGCCTCTGCAAAGCGCAGCTTGCTATGGGGTGGCGCTTATGTGGCCTGTGTGGGAGTGGCTCGGGCGCTTCTGGGCACCCAGACACACGTTGTAGAAACCACCGATGGGCCCACAAAACTGCGGCAGAAAGAAAGTTTGCTGGCATCGGCAGCTAAGGGTGCCATGCTGCTGGGTGCTGGGGTAGTGGCCGCACGGGCTGCCCGGCAGTATCTTGCGCAAAGAACAGACAATGCCCATGCCCACCCAGAAAGTCTGGAGCCAGATACAACAGAACTGTAAGGCAAAACTGCCTCAGCTGGCCGTGCTTATAGACCCAGACGTAGCCGAGCACAAGCACCTGCACCTAATAGTGCAACAGGCAAATACGGCCCGTGCAGATTACATATTTGTGGGCGGCAGCCTAGTTGTGGGAGATGATCTAGGCCGGGTGGTGCGGTTTTTAAAAGCCCATACCCAAATACCTATTATACTCTTTCCCGGAGGCAACCACCATATAGAGCCAGCGGCTGATGCCATTTTGCTGCTGGCGCTGGTATCTGGCCGCAACCCAGAGTTTTTAATAGGCCAGCACGTAGTGGCTGCTCCCTTGCTTAAGCGCAGCGGGCTAGAGCTCCTTAGCACAGGCTATATTTTGATAGATGGCGGTGCACCCACCACGGTAAGCTATGTGAGCAATACGCAGCCCATCCCTGCTGATAA
>Ga0163144_10016061_pt1 | contig 15369 bp, 15 predicted proteins | sample OliLak19BULKMAT1_FD_123175 | JGI IMG/M metagenome (GOLD analysis project Ga0163144, IMG submission 123175) | Freshwater microbial mat bacterial communities from Lake Vanda, McMurdo Dry Valleys, Antarctica - Oligotrophic Lake LV.19.BULKMAT1 | ecosystem: Environmental > Aquatic > Freshwater >...
ACCGCCCCGCATCCTCCGAGGCGGCGCCCGACGCCGAGATGCCGCTGCGCACCTTCGTGCGCGCTGTCGCGGCCGCGGGGCCGAACCTGACCGTGATCCGCTGCGACACGGGCACCGCGCCGCGCGTCGGGCTCGTGCTCGACGGCCTGGCCCAGCCCGGGCTCGTGGGCACGCTCGCGGGCGACGACACCGTTTTCGTGGCCGGCGACTCCGCCGCCGCGCAGAAGCGCCTGATCGAATTTCTCACATCAAGGATGAACAACTGAACATGAATAAAAAGCCTCTCATCGTGCTCGCCTTCAGCGGCGGCCTGGACACCACTTTCTGCGTGCTGTGGCTTAAGAAGGAGCTCGGCGCCGAGGTCATCACGGCCACGGTCGACACCGGCGGCTTCTCCGCGTCGGAGCTGGCCGAGATCGCGGCGCGCTCGAAGTCTCTCGGCGCCCTGAAGCACTACGCGCTCGATGGCCGCGCCGAGGTGTTCAACCGCTTCGCCGTGCCCCTGATCCAGGGCAACATCCTGCGCGGCCGGGCGTATCCCCTGTCCGTCGCGGCGGAGCGCGTGCTCCAGGCCGAGCTCGTTGCGCGCGTCGCCAAGGAAACCGGGGCCGACGGGGTCTGCCACGGCTCGACGGGTGCGGGCAACGATCAGGTGCGCTTTGACGCGGTGTTTCAGGTGCTGCTTCCGGGCGTGAAGGTGCATACGCCGATCCGAGACCTGGGCCTCTCGCGCCAGCAGGAGACGGACTATCTCGCGAAGGAAGGCGTGGCGGTGCCGGCGAAGACGACGGCGTACTCGGTGAACGCCGGGCTGTGGGGAACGACCGTCGGCGGAGGGGAGACGCACGATCCGTGGGCGGAGATTCCTGACTCGGCGTTTCCGTCCATGTCGGCCGAGCCTCCGGCGGATCAATTACATATCGTCGTCGGCTTCGTGAAGGGTGTGCCGACGACTTTGAACGGAAAAGAAACGGAAGGGGTGGACCTTGTGGGCGCCTTACACGCACTTGGACGCAAGTACGCTATTGGACGAGGAGTGCATATGGGCGACACCATCCTCGGCATCAAAGGGCGGATCGGCTTCGAAGCGCCTGCTCCTTTAATGCTTATCGCCGCGCATAATGAACTTGAAAAACTAGTCCTGACGCGCTGGCAAAGCTTTTGGAAAAATCAGGCCGGCGAGTTCTACGGACAGATGCTCCACGAAGGGCTTTACTTTGATCCGGTCATGCGCGACATCGAGGCCATGATGAAATCTTCCCAGGAAACGGTCACCGGCGAGGCGCGCGTGCGCCTGCGCGCGGGGCGTTTTGATGTCACGGGCGTGAAGAGCCCGTTCTCCATGATCGCGGGCGCTGCGACCTACGGCGAGACAACCAAGCTGTGGACCGGAGATGAGGCCGCGGGCTTCGCCAAGCTCCACGCGCTTCCCATGACTCTGGCGGCCCGCGCTCGCGCGGAAAAGGTGCCTTCATGAAAGTCACGCTCGACAAGATCGCGTCCACGACCCGCAACGCGAAGATCCCGCGCGAGGTGCTCCTCTCAGACGACATCCAGGCCCAGGAAGGCATGGTGCTTGCCGTGCGCGTCCACGGCAAGAAGACCGTCTACAACACGCTCGAGGATATTCACGGGCGCATGATCGACCTCAACGACGGCGATGTGATCGCCGCGGTGCTCGGCACGCGCCGCGCCTTGCGCGGCTACGCGGGCCATGTCCCCGCCTCGATCAAGGTCGGCGACAAGCTCGACATCCTGAACCTGGGCGGCGTCATCGGACGCTGCACCTCAGTGAACCTCGAGATCGGCAAGCCGCTGCAGGCCGAGGTGCTGGGCCAGATTCTCTCCTTCCCCCACCTGGGCGAGCGCGTGGGCGTCCCCGCCACCATCCGCACGGGTGCGGTGGCCTGGTCCGACAAGCTCGAGAAGTCCGCGCCGATCATCTATGTCGCCGGCACCTGCATGAACGCGGGAAAAACCTTCGCCTGCGGCGAGATCATCCGCTACCTGGCGAAGAAGGGCTACCGCGTCGGCGCGGCCAAGCTCACCGGCGTCTCGCTCCTGCGCGACACGATGAGCATGGTCGATCGCGGCGCTGTTAAAGGCCTCTCGTTCACGGACGCGGGCGTGGTCTCCACGACGGGTGCTGTGTCGGTGCCCGTCGCGAAGGGCCTCATCAACGCCCTGAACAAGGAAGAGCTGGACTGCCTCGTCATCGAGCTCGGCGACGGAATTTTGGGCGAGTATGGGGTGCAGGAGATCCTCAAGGACGCGGAGCTCATGAGCGCGGCGGCGGTGCATGTCATGTGCGCCAACGACCCCGTGTCGGCCTGGGGCGCCGTCGAGCTGTTCGTCAATCGCTTCAAGCTGAAGGTCGATGTCCTCTCCGGCCCGGCGACGGACAACGCCGTCGGCAAGGAGTTCATCGAAGGTCAGATCGGCGTGAAGGCGATCAACGCACGCATCGAGCACGAGGCCCTCGGCCAGTTCGTCGAGAAGGCCGTGTTCGGCGGGGTGCCGGCATGAAGAAGGTCCGAGTCGGCATTCAAGGCGGCGCGGGCTTCACGGGTGGCGAGCTGATCCGCCTCCTGCTCTCGCACCCGAAGGTCGAGATCGCCGCGGCGACCTCCTCCACCTTCCCGGGGCAACCCGTGTTCCTCGCGCACCCCAACCTGCGCGGGCGCACGAACCTGTCCTTCACGCGCAAGCTCGACTACTCGAGGATAGACTGCCTGTTCCTCGCGGGCGGCCACGGCGATGCGATGAGCGAAGTTCCGGCGATCATCGCCGAGACCGGCCCGCGCCTGCGCATCATCGACCTGTCCGGCGATTTCCGCCTGCGCGACGAAGCCCTCTACCCCATCTGGTACACGCGCAAGCACAAGGCCCCCGAGCTCCTGAAGAAGTTCGCCTACGGCCTCGTCGAGCTCAACCGCGCGGAGATCAGAAAGGCTCGGTGGGTCGCCAACCCCGGCTGCTTCGCCACCGCGACGGCCCTGGCTCTCGGGCCCCTGGCCAAGGGCGGCATCGGTGGCGTCGTCTCCGTCACCGCGATCACCGGCTCGTCTGGCTCCGGAACGAACGCCTCGCCGATCACCCATCACCCCACGCGCCACAGCAACATGAAGGCGTACAAGCCCTTCACGCACCAGCATATCCCCGAGGTCGAACAGATCCTGGAAAAGCTGGCTGGCAAGAAGGCGCTCAAGCTGTCCTTGGTTCCGATCTCCGGCCCGTTCTCCCGCGGCATCTACGCGGTGTGCCAGGTGGACCTGCCCAAGGGTTGGACCGCCGAGCGCGTGAAGGACCTGTACGCGACCGCTTATAAGGGAAGCTCGTTCGTGCGACTCGTCCCCGAGCCCCCCTCGCTCAACGCCGTCAACGGCTCCAACCACTGCGACATCTTCGTCACCGTGCAGGAAGGCCGCATCTGCGTGATCTCCGCCATCGACAACCTGGTCAAGGGCGCCTCGGGCCAGGCCATCCAGAACCTTAATGTCATGATGGGCTGGGACGAGGGCGTGGGCCTCGAGCACGCGGGGACTTACCCATGAAAATGAACGACTCCATGTCGCTCGAGGACCAGTACCTCCTGCCGACCTACGAAAAGTTCCCCTTCGCGCTCGAACGCGGCGAGGGCTGCTGGGTGTGGGCCGAGAACGGCGACAAGTACCTCGACCTGTACGGCGGGCACGCCGTCGCGGCCATCGGACATAGCCCGACCGAGGTGACGGCCGCCATAGCCCAGCAAGCGGCGCGCCTTCTTTTTTATTCGAACCTGGTGTATCTCAAGGTTCGCGCGGAAGCCGCCAAGGCCCTCGTGGATTTCTGCGGCGAGCCAGGCTCCCAGGTGTTCTTCTGCAACTCCGGGGCCGAGGCCAACGAGAACGCGATGCGCATCGCGCGCTGCGTGACGGGAAGGGCGAAGATCGTCGTGGCTGAGGGCGGATTTCACGGTCGAACCGCGGGAGCAATCGCGGCGACCGGCTATAAGTATCGCAAGAACATGAGCGGGCTCGGCGCGGACATCGTTCATGTGCCCTTTGGAGATCTGAGCACGGCCGAATCGGCTTTAAATGACGCGGCCGCCTTCCTGCTCGAGCCGATCCAGAGCGTACAGGGCGCGACGACGGCGACGAATGAATATTTGCAGGGGCTCGAGACGCTGTGCAAGAAAAGCGGGGCCCTCCTGATCTTCGACGAGGTGCAGACCGGCCTCGGCCGCGTCGGAGCCCCGTCGGCCAGACACGCCTTCGGCGCGCGCCCGCACATGCAGACCTTCGCCAAGGCGCTCGCCTCCGGCGTGCCCGCCGGCGCGGTGCTCGCGACGCCCGAAGTCGCCGCTTTGGTGAAGCCCGGCGCGCTCGGCTCCACCTTCGGAGGCGGCCCGCTCGCCTCGGTGGCGATCTCCGCGACGATCAAGACGATCGTGGACAAGAACCTGACGGAAAACGCGGCGGAAATGGAAGACCTCATCCGCATGACCTTCAAGTTCCCCCAGATCAAGGAGATCAGGGGCAAAGGCCTCCTGCTCGGCCTGGTGCTTGACCGGCCCTCCAAGCCCGTGCGCGACGCCCTGCTCGCCAAGAAGATCCTCGTCGGCGGCGCCGACGACGCCGCCGTAATCCGCCTTCTTCCCCCGCTCACCGTCGGCCCGACGGAGATCGGCCTGCTGCGCGGCGCGCTCGAGGAGATCTTCGCGTCCGAGGCGGTGGCGGCGTGAAGCACTTCACGCATTTAAAGGACTTCACGATCGACGAGCTGAACGCGCTCGTGGACTCGGCGATGGCGCTCAAGAAGTCAGCGCCCGCCGGAATGCCTTTGGCCGGCAAGAGCTTGGCGTTTTGTTTCATGAACCCGTCCCTGCGCACTCAGGTGTCCTTCTCGGTCGCCACCGCGTCCTTGGGCGGCCATCCCGTGACCTTGAGCCTCGGCTCGGGCGGCACCTGGGGCATGGAGTCCGTCGAGGGCGTCGTGATGGATGGGACCGCCGCCGAGCATCTAAAGGAGGCCGTGCCGGTGCTCGGCCGCATGTGCCAAGGGCTCGGGCTGCGCTCCTTTCCCGCCGGCAAGTCCTGGGCCGAGGACAAAGCGGAGGGCGCTCTCGCCGCGTTCATCAAGTACTCGACCGTCCCCGTCATCAACATGGAGTCCGCCTCCGGCCATCCCTGCCAGGCCTTGGCCGACCTGATGACGATCCGCGAGCGGATGAATCCCGTGAAAAAGAATTTCCTGCTGTCCTGGGCACCGCACATCAAGCCCCTGCCGATGGCCGTGCCGAATTCCTCCGTCGAAATGGCATCGATGGCCGGGATGAATGTCACCATTGCCCGACCCGAAGGCTACGATCTCGACCCCGAGGTGATGGCGCGGGTGAAGAAGAACTGCGCGGTGAATGGGACGAAGTTGTCGCTAACTGACGACTCGTCCGGCGCCTTCAAAGGACAGCATGTCGTGTACGGGAAGTCGTGGGGCTCTCTCGTGAACTACGGCCAGGCTCCGTCATCTGACGCGGCGTTCCGTAAAAAGTGGACCATTTCCGCGGCGAAGATGAAGAAGACCGACGGCGCGATCTTCATGCACTGCCTGCCGGTGCGCCGCAATCTCGTCGTGGACGACGCGGTGCTCGACAGCCCCGCGTCAGTCGTCATCGACGAGGCCGAGAACCGCCTTCACACCGCCAAAGCCGTTTTGATGTACCTTCTCGCTTCCCAACCGAAGCGCATGACCGCCGCCGCCAGGAGACACCGCAAATGACCGACTCGCCCTTGATGCTCAAGCAGGCCATCCCCTACATCCGCATGTATAAGGGAAAGATCTTCGTCGTGAAGGTCGGGGGCCGCGTGGTCGGCCGCAAGGACATGCTCGACGCTCTGGTCGAGGATGTGTGCCTGCTCCAGCAGGTCGGGATCAAGGTGGTGCTCGTCCACGGCGGCGGTTCCCAGGCCACCGAGCTTTCCAAGCGCCTCGGCCTCGAGCCCACGATCGTCGACGGCCGCCGCGTCACCGACGCGCAGACCCTCGAGGTCGCCAAGATGGTCTACGCGGGCACGCTCAATGTCGACATCCTCGCGACCTTCCGGGCGCACGAGACGAACGCCGTCGGCGTCTCCGGCGTGGATGCGGGCCTGGTGCTCGCGCGTAAGCGCGCGGTCGGCGCCGTCGACTACGGCTTCGTCGGCGACATCGAGTCGGTCGACCCGAAGGTGCTCACGACCTTGCTCGACGCGGGCATGACGCCCGTCGTCGCCTGCCTGGGCGCGGACTCCGAGGGCGGCGTGCTCAACATCAACGCGGACTCCGTCGCCGAGGCGATCGCGCGGACCCTCAAGGCCGAGAAGCTCGTCGTGGTCACCGACACCGAGGGCCTGCTCCAGGATGTGGGCAACCCGTCAAGCCTCGTGTCCTACACCGACCTCGAGGAGATCGAGGTCTTCAAGAAGTCCGGCAAGCTCACCGGCGGCATGCTCCCCAAGATCGACGCCTGCATCCGCGCGATCCAAGGGGGCGTGCGCCGCACGCACATCATCAACGGCCTCAAGCCCGGCGCCCTGCTGCGCGAGACCTTCACCAACGCCGGCTGCGGCACCATGATCGTCGAGAAGCGCGAGCGGCAGGCGTACCAGGCCGTGGAGCTCGCTCCGGAGCCGGTCGCCGCTTGAACGCCGTAGACCTCCTGCAGGAAGTCGTCCGCATCCCCTCTGAGTCAAAACAAGAGGAGGCCGTAGTGAATTATCTTCATTCGGCCATGCTCGAGCTCGGCATGACGCCGAAGCTCAGCGGACGCAATCTCACCGCCATGCTTGACGGCGGCGAGGGGCCGCTGCTGCTGCTGAACTCCCACACAGATACCGTTCCGGTGGGGCAAGGCTGGACCCGCGATCCGTTGGCGGCGAACATCGAGGATGGGAAAATATACGGCCGCGGCTCCAACGACGCCAAAGGCTGCCTGGTCGCCATGATTCTCGGAGCGAAGCGCGCGTTCGCGACGAACGCGCCCAAGGGCAAGGTCCTGCTCGCCGCCTCCTGCGAAGAGGAGGTCCTAGGCCTTGGCCTCGAGGTGCTGCTCCCGACCTTGCCTCGTCCCGACGCGGCCGTCGTGGGTGAACCCACAGGCTTGAAAGCCGCCGTCGCGCAGAAGGGCCTGCTCCTGCTCGAAATCATCAACATGGGCCGATCCGCGCACGCCGCGCACGGCGGCGGGATCAACGCGGTCGAGTCCGCGGCGCGCGATGTCCTGGCGCTGTCGAAGCTCATCATCCCCGGCGCGCACACAGCGCTCGGCGCGACCTCCCTTCATGTCACCCAGATCTCCGGCGGCGACCGCCACAATGTGATCCCGGACCGATGCAAATTGGTCGTGGACATCCGGACCGTCCCGTCGGTCTCGCCCGAGGAGATCATCGCTTTGGTCAAAAATACAGTTGAGGGCGAAGTCATGATCCGCTCGAATCGCCTCGGCTCGGTTGAAACGGATATTTCCCATCCCATCGTAAAGGCCGCGCTCGCCGCCAACCCGGCCGGGCGAGCCTACGGCTCGCCGACTTTATCTGACTGGGTGTTCCTCAAGGGCATCCCCACCGTGAAGGCCGGCCCCGGCGACTCCAAGCGCTCCCACACGCCCGACGAGTACCTCGAGGTCGCCGAGCTCGAGGCGGGCGTCGACTTTTACGAGAAGCTGATCCGCGCCTACTTCGCCAAGGCCTCTTTATGAAGAAACTCTGGCAGACCAAGACCGACCTCGACTCCGCCGTCGAATCCTACACGGTCGGCAACGATCCCGAGCTCGACACGCGCCTGCTCCCCTACGAGGTGTACGGCACTTTGGCCCACGCTTCGGGCCTCGTTTCCATCGGGGTGCTCACGAAGACCGAATATGCGCGAATCCGCAAAGTCCTGAGCGGCCTCAAAACCATCAAGATCACGCGCGAGCAAGAAGACATCCATACTGCGGTGGAGCAGACGCTGACCGCCAAACTTGGAGAAACCGGAGCGAAGGTCCACGCGGGACGCTCGCGCAACGACCAGGTTCAGGTGAACCTACGCCTTTACCTGAAGGACAGCCTGCTGCAGCTCGACGCCGCGGCCGGCGCCGCCGCTTCCGCGTGGGCGGAGTTCGGCGCGAAGCACAACGGCCGAATCATACCCGGCTATTCCCACCTGCAGCGCGCGATGCCGACCACGATAGGCCATTGGGCCGCGTCCCATGTGGAAGCTCTGCTCGACGCGCGCCGCGCCCTTCGCTTCGCCTTCGACGAGGCCGACGCCTGCCCGCTCGGCTCCGCCGCCGGCTACGGCGTCATGCTGCCGCTGCCGCGCGAGAAGGTCGCCAAGCTGCTCGGCTTTTCCCGAGTCCAGCGCAACACTTTGCGCGTGCAGACGAGCCGCTCCCGCCTCGAGGCCGCCGTGCTCTCGTCGCTGTGCCTCGTCGCGCGCGACCTGGGCGTGCTGTCCTGGGACCTGTCGCTGTATGCGACCGCCGAGTTCGGCTTCCTCAAGCTCGCGGATTCCTTCACCACGGGCAGCAGCATCATGCCCCAGAAGAAGAACCCCGATGTCGTCGAGCTGACCCGCGCCCGCGCCGCGCTGTTTCCGGGCTGGCTCAACCAGGTCCTCATGATCGGTCAGCTCCCCTCGGGCTACCACCGCGACTATCAGCTCACCAAGGGCCCCCTGTTCGCCGCGCTCGACGCGATGGCCCAGATGCTCCTGATCGTCGGCCGCCTCCCTGAATCCCTCTCCGTCAACGAGGCCCGTTGCGCCGCCGCCGTCACCACCGACCTGCTCGCGACCCACGAGGCCATCGCCATGGTCCGCGACGGCGTCCCCTTCCGCACCGCCTACCGCGAAGTCGCCTCCCGCGCCCGAGTCGCCGGCATCCCTCTGGCGGCGTCAAAGGTCGACCTGCCCTCCCACCTGGGCGCCCCCGGCCGCCCCGACTGGTCCTGGTTGTCCTCCGAGAACGGAAAGGCGGCCAAATGGGAATCGGCGACACGAAGAAAACTCGATTCGAATTGGCGACTGTTGCTGTCACACCGCTGAATTCGCAGCTCCATGTGCTTCAGAGGCCCAGACCTATTTCATGGCGCGATCCTCCGCGCGGGCAGCCGATCAAAGTCCGCATCGAACGATGCGACGCCGTCCAGCCTCTTTTCCAAAGTCGCAGCCGCAATGTAACAGTCAATAAAGTCAACATTGTGGGCGGAGAAAAGCTCCATCGCGGTCATTAGGCGATCTCGGTTCTCGATCTGAAACATAGGGGCTGCAAGGATCGGCTCGACCATCTCAGCTACCTGCGGCGCCTTAAGGCGGAAAATACGCTCGAGAACCCACACGACTTCAGCGATGACCATGTCCGCGACCCAAATTGGAGCGCTCGTCTTCTCGGCACGCTTAAAAAGACGCCCGACCGCGTCGGCCTGAGCATGGTCATCATTGAGCAACCAGCGTATGAATAGATTTGTATCAGCAGCGATCACTTTCGAACCTCCTTAACGCCCTATTTTTTTCATCTGGCGTTCCGAACGCCAGGCTTTCAAGTCCTTTCTCGCCTTAGCCCAGTTCAGCGTCTTGCGACCCGCATACTGGCGCAACGCTCCCCGAAGGCTCCATATGTCGCCCTTAATGGGCACCATGATAGCCCGTCCTTTGTCAGCCACGAAATAAACCTTGTCCCCCGTGCGTATACCCAAGGCGTCTCGAACCTCCTTTGGGACAGTCACCTGTCCGTTTGATGTCATGCTGGTTCCGAGCATTTTCCCCTCCGCTTAAACTATTAGATTTTCTTATTATCTATTAGTTTAATAGCGGGATTCCTAATTAGCAAGCGCCTGCTTAGGCAAGCCCTCACATGATAGACGGCGCCGGGATAATGTATTCTTGGTCGTCGTCCATATTAATCATACGATTGCCCCCCCAAATGCCCCCTCGCCGCCGAGAATTTAATGAATTAATAAGCCTGACCCTCGGGGTGCTGCTTTGCTCGTGCGGGCCGGCAAAAGAGGCGGAACCGAACGACTCCTATCAGCAGGCTTCCTTGCTGAAGCCGGGATCAAGGGCGACCGGGACGATCGCAAATCCGAAGGATCAGGACTGGTACCGCCTCGATTCGATGACCGCCGGCGTGCTGTCGGCGAAGCTCGGCGGAATTAAGGATGTGGACTTCGTCATCTCCTTCTTCGACAAGGACCGGCGCGAGCTCAAGCGCGTCGATGAGACCACGGTCGGCGGGGACGAGCAGCTGCTCGATCTGGGCGTGTCCGCGGGCGTGTACTATCTCGTCGTCTCCAACAAGAATGAGAAGGCGAACAACGCGGCGCAAGTCTATGAGCTTAAGACGACGCTCGACGGCTCTGCGGGCCGCGAGCGCGAGCCCAACGACACGGCGCTCACGGCGCAGACCGTCGAGGCGGGCGGCCTGGCGAAAGGCCACTACTGGCCGGCGAAGCAGCTGCTGTCGGAGGAGCCGGAGGCGGCCGAGGAAGACTGGTACTCTATTGAGGTCGCCAAGACCGGCCTTTTCCTGCTCAACATCGATGTCAGCGAAGTGCCGAAGGTGGACGCCATCCTCGAGGTGTACGACACGAACGGCTATAAGCTCAAGGAGCTCGACGCGGGCGGCATCGGCGAGGGCGAGAGCCTGCGCAGCTTCGGCGTGCGCGGCCCCGGCAAGTTCCAGCTGCGCCTGCGCTCGAAGTACAAGACCGCCGGAAATCCCGATGTGCCCTACGATCTGCTGACCGAGCTCCTGCCTTATCAGGGCGCCACCGAGTTCGAGCCGAACGATCAGCGCACCGACGCGACGCCGCTCGAGCTCGATTCGATCTCCGGCGCGATCGCGCCGGCCGGCGACCAGGACTGGTACAAGGTTACGGTCGCCAGTGAGACGAAGCAGCTCCTGCGCGCGGAGCTGTCCGGCCTTGCGGGCATGGACCTCACGCTCTCCCTTCGCGACGGCCTCGGCAACGAGATCTCCTTCATCGACAACATGAGCAAGGAGCAGCCCGAAATCATGACCGGCTGGGGCCTGACGGGCGGAGAATATCATCTCGTCGTGTCCGAAAAGTCCGGAAAGAAATCCGACAGCCGCCAGAGCTACTCCTTGGCCCGCAAGCTGATCTCTTACCAGCCCGGCCTCGAGTGGGAGCCGAACAACTCCAGCGGCACGGTTCAAGCGCTCAAGATCGGCGAATCGGTGGACGGCTACTTCGCGCCGAAAGGCGACGAGGACTGGTACGAGTTCAACCTGTACCAGAAGGGCGTCGTCATTCTCGAGCTGACGGGCGTGATCAACGCCGCGCCCACGCTGACCTTGTTCGACCAGGAATACAAGGAGCTGGCGGCGGCGTCCGCCGTAAAGTCCGGCGAGCCCGTGTCTCTCGAGCGAGAGCTTGAGCGCGGGACCTACGCCGTGCGCCTGAAGCCCGGCGACGCGGCGCAGAACAATGTCCGAGACAAGTACTCGTTCCGCGTGCGCGCGAAATGAGGCGACTGACTCTTTTGGCCGTGCTCCTAGCGTCCGCCTGCGCCGGCCCGCGGCAGGCTGAATTTCCCACGCCCCTTCCGCCGCCCCCGCCCGTCGTCGTAATCGAGGTCAAGGATCCGAACTTCGAGGCGGTGATCGTCGAGGCCGTGCCGAACGCGGACGACGAAGGCGTTTCGTTCACCAAGATCTTCGTTGATGGTAAAGAGGCGGGCAAGACCCCGGTCGGGCCGCGCTCGCAAGAAAAACGCGTGCGCCTGAAGCTTCCCACGGGCAACCAGCCGGTGCGCCTCGAGCATTGGTTCCTGCCGTCCGTCGGGGAATGGACCATCCTGCAGGAGTCCCTGCAGCCGCGAGAGCGGTTCGTGCGCATCGAGGACGGCACGATCGCGCGCCTAACCCTGCGCTACGGCCCCGGCGGTCCCCCGTCCCTCTCCATCAGCCGCGAACCCGCGGCGTCCCGCTAAAAATAATTTAACGAGTTTAGATGCCTGACACCAAGCTCTAACGAGATCAGAAGTCTTTGGTGGGCTTGGACAGGTAGATTTCTTTGACGAAGGCCATCCAGGCGGGGGCGGCGATGGAGCCGCCGGCTTTGCCGGGGGACATGGCGGTGCGCATGTCGTCGTGGCCGATCCAGACGGCGGCGGCGAGGTCGGGGGTGACGCCGGCGAACCAGGCGTCGCGGTAATCATTAGTAGTACCCGTTTTTCCGGCGGCGGGGACATTGAAGCCGATGCGCCGCGCGGAGGCGTAGGCGGTGCCCTCGGGGCCGAGCACGCCGCGCATGGTGTCGATGACGGCGCGGGCGGTCGTCGAGGAGATCACGACGGCGCCCTCCGCCGTCGGCGCATCCCCCTCGCTTAAGACCTTGCCCTCGCGGTCTTCCACGCGGCGCAGCCACCAGGGGCGCACGGCATGGCCGCCGTTGGCGAAGACGGCGTAGGCGGCGGCCATCTGCACGGGCGAGATGTCGGCGGTTCCCAGCGCCAAGGACAGGTTGCGCGGCAGTCGCTCGACGGGCACGCCGGTCGCGGCCGACAAGGTCTCGAGAACCTTGTCGAGGTCGAGCTCCTTGAGCAACTTGATCGCCACCGAGTTGAGCGACTTCCACAGGGCGAAGTCCAGGCGCACTTCTCCGTAATACTTGTTCCCGTAGTTGTGCGGCGACCACTTCCGCCCACCGCCAATCTTGTAGGTGACCGTCTCATCGAGAAATTTGCTTTCCGCCGTGTACTTGCCGCTCTCGTAGGCGGCGGCCCAGACGAAGGGCTTCACGGCGGAGCCCATCAGGCGGCGCCCATCGGTGGCGCGGTCGAACTGGTTCTGGAAGCTGAAGCCGGTGCCGCCGACGAGCGCCAGCAGGGCGCCGTTCTTCGGATCAAGGGCGGCGAGGGCTCCCTCGACTGGCGAGGCCTTGCCCGCGGGCTCGCCGTCATCGTCGGGCCGGGCCGCGAGATCGTTTTCCTTGGCGAGGCGCTCGTGCAGGGCGCGCTGGGCGGCCTTCTGTGCGTCAAGGTCGAAGGTGGTGCGTATCGTCAGGCCGCCGCGCAGCAGGCGCTCCTTCGTGTAGGCGCGCAGCATCTGGCGGCGGACGAATTCGACGACATACGGAGCCTCATTCACGCGAGTGCGCCAGAAGGACACCTCGGGCACGCTCGCGCGCCGCTGGTAACGGCCCCAGAACTCTCCCTCGATGCGCTCGACCGAGGAATCCGGGATGAAGCCGTTTCTCGCCATGCGCTTGAGCACGGTGCGTTGGCGTGGGCGCGCGAGCTCGGGCGAATCGAGCGGCGAATACTTATTCGGGCTCGGGATGATGCCGACCATCATCGCGGACTCGCCGATATCGAGGGCGGAGGCGGGCTTGTCGAAGTAGTAGCGCGAGGCGGACTCCACGCCGAAGGCGCCGTGGCCGAAGTAGGCGAAGTTCAGGTACATCATGAGAATCTGGTCCTTCGTGAACTTCTGCTCGAGCTTGCGCACGCAGAAGTACTCAAATATTTTTCGGCCGGCGGTGCGCTTGCGGGTCGTGAACATCTGCTTGGCGAGTTGCTGGGTCAAGGTCGAACCGCCCTGGCTGCGCCGCAGTCCGGTCAAGGTCACGAAGGCCGCTCGCGCCGTCGCCTTCCAGTCCACGCCGCCGTGGGCGTAGAAGTGCGCGTCCTCGCTGGCGACGAGCGCCTTCTTCAGGAACGCGGGAAGCTCCTCGGGGGAGCGGACGAACTGGCCTTTCTCGACGGAAAACTCCGCGATGAGCCGATCCTTCGCGTCAAGGATGCGCGTGGGCGCGGCCGCGACGGACAGCTTCGAGGCCATGTAGGGAACTTCGAAGGCCTCGTCCTCTGCGAGCAGATATTCCTCGCGTCCCGGGATGGTGAGGTTGAGGTAGTAGGCGTCCATCTTCTCGATGATGGAGCTCTCAAGCTGGTGATAGCGCCACCAGGCGGACAGGACCACGCCGCCGACGGCGACGCCCCCGGCGAAAACGAACGCCGCGGCCGCGAAAATCGCGCGTCGCAACCAGGTTCGGAGCATTGCCCTCATGATACCATTCGGACCCGGACAGCACTTACGGGCCATGAAAGGCCTGATCGTTACAAGATTTTGACCACGCGACCATTGGGTATTCCCCGCAAGCCGCGCAAACTATGCGCGGTGGTAAGCGATGCGTCCAGAGACGCAGGAGGCAAACTTATGAAAACCAGAAAACGGGCATCACCGAGCCGGTTTTCGCGGGGCAAAAGAGTGAGCGCGAGAAACGCCCGACATCACGGGCGCGCGTCGGATGTCAAGCGCAAGATCGCTCCCGCCGATGAAAAAACCTCCGACGCTCACGGCCACGCGCACTTGCCGGACGAGCAGAATCCGGTCAAGACGGAGCGCCGAGTTTAGGGAGGTTCTATGAAATCCAGCAAAGGCGACAAAAGACAGCCCAAGAGAGGCGGCCTGCCCTTCCGCAGTGATCAGGCGGGCGCGCATAGGGCGGCCAGGGCGGAGGCGGTAACCCGAGGCAAAGGGACGCCGCCCCTCAAAAAAGGGAAATGAGCTAGGACAAAGCAGGAGTTTCAAGCCCTCAGCGCCGACGGAAGACATACAGGCGGTTGGGCTCGCGCCAGTTCGCCGCGGCGGCGGGGACGAGCCCGACCTCCCCGGGGGCGCGCGCGACGAACACGAAGCCCTCGACGCGGTAGTCCGCCGCGAGCCACTCCCGCACCGAGTCCCGGAATTGCAGCCCCAGACGGGAGCCGATCATAGTCGACATGGGTTGGTTGGCGTAGACGACGAAAGCGGGTCGCGCAACGCGCAAAGCCGCGAGTTCCGCCTCCAGAGGCTTGGCGCTCTTGGGGAACATGGTGAGCGGATAGACGAAGTCGTGGCGCGTCGCGGCGCGGCGGCCGGCGTAGACATACAGCGCCGGTTCGGAGCCGAACACCCAGATCGTGTCCGACGGCGCCGTGCGCTCGCGCAGCCAACCGCCGAGCCACTCGGCCTCGAGCAGGGGGCTCGGGTAGAGGAGGTCCTTGGCGACGGTTTCCCGGCTCTTCGCGAAATAGAAGTCCGCGCGCGCCGCGGCCGGGACGAGCGCCAGCGCGGCCCACGCCGCGCGCCGGCCCAGGCGCGCGACGCCAAAGGCCGCCGCCAGGCAAAGGGGCGGCGCCGCCTGCACGAAGTAATGAGGAAACAGCAGCAGGCCCGTGGCGGCGGCGAGCAGGGCGCCCGCGAGCCAGAGGACCGCGGCCAGCTCCTCGCGGTTCTCCCATCTCGCCTCGAGGCCCCTGAGCCCGAAGGCCGCGAGCGCCCACGCGGGCCAGCTCCCCTTTAGGAAGGCCGGCGCGAGCCGGACGCTGAAGAAGCGCGCCTGCTCCGACGCCGCCGACCACCCC
>Ga0163144_10016062_pt1 | contig 15369 bp, 16 predicted proteins | sample OliLak19BULKMAT1_FD_123175 | JGI IMG/M metagenome (GOLD analysis project Ga0163144, IMG submission 123175) | Freshwater microbial mat bacterial communities from Lake Vanda, McMurdo Dry Valleys, Antarctica - Oligotrophic Lake LV.19.BULKMAT1 | ecosystem: Environmental > Aquatic > Freshwater >...
CGCGGGTCGCCTGATCCACAAGCCCAGACTCAAACCCACGACGGAAAATCCGTCCCCCATCCCAGCTGGGGCCAACTCGCGCAAGGGAAAAAAGAGGCTAAGGGTTTTTCAGCAGAATCAGTATCGTGCTTTTTCGCGGCCCCACCGGGATTTCAAGTTCAAGGTTCCGGGAATCGCTCCGCGATTCCAGTCCCGCGCCTGCGGGATTGCGAGCCGCGAGCTGCCTTGAGAAATCGTCTCAAAACGAATCCAACCGCCACCGCGTTGCTGTGGTAATAATCTGAACACGTTTCCCAAGGCAGCCCCGATGTCATCGGCGCAACCTCAGGCTGGAGGACAAAATTCGGGTCGAGAATTGACCGCTGTCGCAAAACATTTTAACATGACGTTATGTTGAATCTGACTCCTCTTCGCGACCGACTCAGCGGCCCGTTTTCACCGTTTGTGATTCATCTTTCGGACGGACGCAAGTTTGCCGTGCCGCATCGCGATTTCATTGCCGTGGGCAAAGGTGTCGTTTCCATTGTGGACGAGCGCGATTCAACACACACGGTGGACGCTCTGCACATCGTCAGCATTTCCGACCCGCCACCCAAGCATTCAAAATCTGCGAAGTAGGATTCCTCAAGCGCCGCTTACGCAGTCCTTTCGCCCGTTGCGTCCTTGCGCGAGATTCAAGTTCAAGGTTCCGAGAATCGCCACGCAATTCCAGCCTCCCGCCCCAGGTTGCGAGCCGCGAACTGCCTTGGGAAATCTTAATGCGTCCAGTCTTCCACGTTCAGCCCATCGATTTGTCGGAAGTCTGAATCGCGGCTGACCAGCGTCGCGCCGAGAGCCAGACTGGTGGCTGCAATCCAAAGATCGTTCTCATCCAGGGTCAGCCCTTTCTTCTGACGGCGCAGTTTAATCTGCGCATGGTGTTCGCCCGCCGTTTCTGGAACAGGTTCACATGGGAGAAAGGCAAAGAGAGAGGCGGCTTTGGTTTCCAATTCCTGCCGTCTCTGCCGGGAACCAGTCGTTCCAGTCCATAAAGGATTTCTCCTCGAACAATGGTGCAAATGATGACGGCGTTTTCTTCACTGATGCCGTCCGGTCGCGCGTCCAACGCCGGATGTTCGCGCATCAAATCGCTGAACGCATTGGTGTCCAGCAGATAGATCCGGCTATTTTCCTTCATTGAAAACCCAGCCGTCGTTCACAGGTATTTTGCCCTGATGGATGACGGCTTCCAATTCATCCACGTCGGCTTGGGCAAGGTGAGGCGAGGTGTGCATGGCCTGGCGGAGAGTCCGGGCGTTACCGGCGCGCGACGGCCAGACTTCGACGGAAACGCGCAACGGCTGGCCTTCAGGAAACGGATGCGGCTCGGTCAGTTCGATGGAGTTGCCTTTGGCTAAACCTCGATAATTCATGGTGGAATTGTTTCCCATTTGCATGTGGGATTCAAGCTGGGAAGTGTCCGGCGTCATGCCTGTCGCGCCCGTTCTGGCGCGAGTTTCAAGTTCAATGTTCCCAGAATCACCACGCGATTCCAGCCTCCCGCCCCAGGTTGCGAGCCGCGAGCTACCTTGGAAAATCATAGCAAAACGCGGTTGCGACTTTTCCGCATCGCCTGGCCAACCGGCCTTTCCTCACGACTCAACCTTTGTAAATGTCGTGCGTGCCGATGGACACCGACCCAATGGTTTCGCCCTCCACATAAAAAGCGGCTCGAAAATCTCCCGCGTTGTTCAGCGGATCAACTGAACAAGGTTCGCTTCGCTGACGAAAGATTTCGCGAGCGGTTCATCCAGCGTTAACTCATTTCGCTAGTTTACGTTTCTGCGTGACGGCTGCGGATGCGCGTATCCGTCACCAGCCAAGCCGTGTCGCGCAAATCTCTATCACCCAGCAACGCCAAAGCGTCCATCAGCCGTCGCAGCAAATCGGCGCGATTCGGCTTGCGCAAGGTAATCACAATCGTTCCGTAGTGCCGGGCGAACGCCAATGGAATGGTGTGGAAAAAATCTTTGTCGGTGGTGACAAAGATGGCTTCGTGGTGTTGCGCGTGAGCAAACAATTTCTCGTCGGCTGTTCCAGGAGGAAAACCATCGAGAGCATGAGTGGCTTGGTGGCCGGAGGCTTGAAGGAGGATTAAAGCAGGTCGCGGAAAATTTTCGTCGAGGAAAAAATTCATTCGGCGCGTCAGGCTTCAACGCTTTCCATCGCGGTCAGCCCGCCCGCAAATTCCAGGCAAGCGCGAATGTCTGATTCCTTGAGCGAAGGGTAATCCTCAAGAATCTCCCGGGCAGACTGTCCAGCAGCGACTGAACCGACGACGTTCGCAACCAAAACCCGCGTGCCTCGGACGACCGGCTTGCCGTGACAAATCGCGGGGTCGAGGGTGATTTGATCTGAGAGCCACGTTTGCATGGGAGAAAGTTAGTTCCGCGACGCTTGATTGACGAGTAGGAATTTGGAGAACAAGAGATGCGCGTCCAACCAGATCGTCATACAGCCAGAACCGGATGATCAATTCGGCGGCGCGCATAGGTCAGGCAGGCTTTGAGGTCTTCGGCTTCGAGATCGGGCATTTCCTCCAAAATCTCCGCGGCAGTTAAACCGGAAGCGAACAGATCAAGCACGTCACTCACGCGAATCCGCATTCCTCGAACGCACGGGCGTCCACCGCATTGCCGGGGATTGACGGTGATTCGATTTTGGGAGTCCTGCATGTCCAAAGTATCAAATTGATCGGAGAAGAATTCAACCAGATTTCTGGCAGCGCGGAATTCAGACATGGTTCAGCCCTTGTAAATATCGTGCGTGCCGACGGACACCGACCAAATGGCTTCGCCCTCCAAAGAAAAAGCGGCTCGTAAATCCCCCGCGATGTTCAGCGGATCAACTCAATGAGGTTCGATTCGCTGACGAAAGATTTCGCGAGCGGTTCATCCAGGTTGCCAGATTACGTGCGCGTCTCGTGTTGAAACAAACGGAGCAGATGCCTTGCGCCAGGAACCACATAAAGAACGCGGATACTTTCTCCGTCATCGCGGTAAAATACGAGGTAGTTGCGAAATCCGCTCACGGGCAACATTCTCAACCTTTGCAGCGTCGAGTTGCGTGTGCGAAAACCATTCCGCACTCGGGATGCTGGGAAATCTGTTCGTTTCCTCAATTGCGCCAAGAACGTGTTCGTCCCCAGAAATTCAACCCTTGTAAATATCGTGAGTGTCGACGGACGCCGACCAAATCATTTCGCCGTCCGCATAAAAGGCAGATCGCAAATCCCCCCATGCTGTCCATCGCGTAGATTATTCCAACTGCGCCGACGCGTCGCGCGCTCCATGAAGCACTCGGACTACTTCCAGTGGTATCGACACTGGATCATAAACAATCAGGTAAGTGTCGCGCACCGCGAAGAAGCGCAACGGCTTGTCCGTCAAATCGTGGCGGAAATGTCCCAGGTCAGGTCTTTCGGCCAATCGCTTGCAAGCATTCAGAAGATCGGCTTCGACGCGGTCAGCCGCAGGGAGATTGTCTTCGGCGATGAATATCCAAATTTCAAACAGGTCATCCACGGCCGCCGGGGCGAGGCGGTAGGATTTCATTGGGCGCGGCGGCTCTTCCAAACTTCCTTGCGGGCGGCCAGATCTTCCTGCGCTTGTTCTGGGGTGCGGAGCTGACCGGACTTGGCTTGTTCCCAACCGAGATCAATCTTTTGCCGCGTTTCGGCGCTCCACGATTCTTTTTGTTGAAGCAGTCGCAATCCTTCGCAAACAACGTCGTCCACAGAGTGAAAGTCTCCCGCAGCCACTTTGCGGCGAATGAATTCTTCCAATGGGATTGGCAAGCTGACGGTCATAGGGACTTGGAGGAAGTGAGCGCGGCGCATTTGGCGCGATAAAAAATATTCGTCATCTGGTCAACGAAATCGCTGCTACTCAAGCGGGCGTGAAGCTGCCCGATTGCTTGAGCTTGTCGGATAGAATTTTTATGGCCGTTGCTGGTCGCGGCGAAAATCTCGCCTAACAAGGACGGGCTGGAAGCAGCGTCGTTATTATTTTTCCGTTCCATAGTCATAGGTTGTCACTGGCATTGAATCCCGTCAATGGCGGCGTTCCAACATCGACCCATTTCTTCAATTGCGCCAAGAACGTGTTCGGCAGCGGCGGGATCATCTTTGGCGATGAAAGCGTCCATTCCCGGAAGATCCTCCTCCATGACGGAGGAATGTCGTTCGATTCGTTTGTCAGTCACGATCTTGAGCGGCCTTCCGGACACGCTCTTTCCAATCCGGTTCGAGCGGGGAAAAGGGGCCTTTGCAACGTTCTTCCAAAACCATTTCGAGTTCGGACTGTTCGCAATCCGTTCGCGCCAACGCCAGCAAATATTCTTCTTTGGAACGAAAGCCGCCCGCTTTAAACCGGCTTTCAATCTGTGCATCCAGAGCGTCTGGCAGTGAAACGATGACGGTGCTCATATTGAAAACGTCTGTTTGAATTCTTTGACGAGCCGCTGTGCGCTCATGGGTTTAGTTATGCACAAAGAATTGTTTCGCTCAATGCAAAATCTGCCGTGAAATTCGTTGCCCCGCAAAGTCGCCTTCCTATAATGCGCCGATGCTCGATATAAAGTTGATTCGCGAACAGACCGCGTTGGTGCGGCAACGGCTGGCTTCGCGCAATGGCGGCGATGAAAAGAATCTGGACCAAATCCTTTCCCTGGACGAGCAGCGCCGAAAATCTCTCACCGAAGTCGAACATCTGAAGGCCGCACGCAATCGAGTCTCCAAGGAAATTGGTGCGCTGATGGGGCAGAAGAAGATCGACGAGGCTGAGGCGAAGAAAAAGGAAACGCGCGAGATCGGCGATAAGATTTCATCGCTCGACCATCAAGTCGCCGAGGTCGAAACGGCGCTGCATAAGTTGTCGTTGCAGCTTCCGAACCTCCCGCACGAATCCGTGGCGGTCGGCAAAACCGCGGAGGAGAATCCGCTGATCCGGACGCATGGGGAAAAGCCGGACTTTGCATTCAAGCCGAAATCGCACATCGAACTTTGCGAATCGCTCAAGCTGATCGATTTCGCCCGCGCCACGAAACTTTCGGGCAGCGGGTTCCTGCTTTACACGAATTGGGGCGCACGCCTGGAGCGGGCCTTGATCCAATTCCTGCTCGACCTGCACACGACGGATCACGGATACACCGAGGTTTCTCCGCCGCACGTGGTCGGGCCACAGTGCCTCGAAGGGGTCGGGCAGTTCCCGAAGTTCAAAGATCAATACTACGGACTGGCCGTGGGCGATGATGAAAAGGAATTGGGAAAACTTTATCTTATTCCGACGGCGGAAACACCCGTCGCCAATATTCATCGCGAGGAGATTCTGGCGGAGAAACAATTGCCGATTAATTATTGCGCCTACAGTCCCTGTTTTCGAGGCGAGGCGGGCGCGGCTGGAGTTGGAACCCGCGGGATGATCCGCGTGCATCAGTTCGACAAAGTTGAATTGATCAAAATCGTGAAGCCCGAAAACGGCTATGATGAATTGGAAAAAATGGTCGGGAACGCGGAGAAGGTTCTGCAATTGCTCGGCCTGCATTACAAGGTGATTTTGCTTTGCACGGGCGACATGGGATTCGCCAGCGCCAAGACCTACGACATCGAAGTCTGGGCGCCGGGGCAGGGGAGTTACCTGGAAGTTTCAAGCTGCTCGAATTGTGAAGACTTTCAGTCGCGGCGCATGGGAATGCGTTTCAAATCGGAATCGGGCGAGAACAAGTTTCCCCATATCCTGAACGGAAGCGGCACGGCGTTGGCGCGTCTGTTCGTCGCGTTGATAGAGACCCATCAACAAGCGGACGGCAGCATCTCTATTCCCAGGCCACTTCAACCGTATCTCAGAGCGGAGAATATCCATGCGTGAGTCGCCGCGAATGAGTGCGAAGAAGCCTGGCGTGGCTCGACTGCGCAGAGGGATCGGCGTGCAGACCCGCTGCCCTCGTCAATTCGGCGCAAAGCCGGCTGGAAGCCGGCGCTCCGTACTCTCATGAAAATTCTGTTGGCCTGCAGCGAGGTGCATCCTTACTCGAAATCCGGCGGCCTGGCCGACATGGTCGGCGCGTTGGCCAAGTTTCTCGCTCGCGACGGTCATGAGATCGCGGTTGTCACTCCTCTCTATCGCGGCATTCGCGAAAAATTCCCCGAACTCACGCCTTTTGATTGGAAACTGAACCTACCGCTGGGTTCCGATTACGTTAGTGCCTCCGTTTGGACGCATCAGCCGGAGAAAAACCTGTCGATTTATTTCATTGATCAACCGGGCTTTTATCAGCGGGCTTCACTGTATGAAGAAAAGGGCGTGTCCTACCCGGACAATGCGGAACGATTTATTTTTCTCTCGAAAGCGGTTGTGAATCTGGCGCGCTATCTTCCGTTGCAACCCGAGCTGGTTCACTTGCACGATTGGCAAACCGCGTTGGTCCCTCTTCTGATTTTGGACCAACGATTGCACGGTGGTTGGAGCAACGCGCCGAAGAGTTGCCTGACCATTCACAACCTGGCGTTCCAGGGGACTTTTCCAAAGGCACAATTCGCCCTGACCAATTTGCCGGAAAGCTATCTGCATCCGGAGGGCGCGGAATTTTACGGTTACATGAACAGCCTGAAAGCCGGTATCGCCTTCTCCGATATGTTGACCACGGTAAGTCCACGTTACGCGCGCGAGATTACAACCGAACAATTCGGCTGCGCGCTGGACGGGGTTTTGCGCCGACGCAAGGATTCCCTAATCGGAATCTTAAACGGAGTCGATTACGACGAATGGAAAACCATGCAGAATCCTCATTTGCGATTTGAGTATTCCGTCCAGGATCGGAAAGGCAAAGCCGCGAACAAGGCCGACCTGCAACGGGAAATGGGGTTGCCGATCGACCCGTCCGTGCCCTTGTTTGGAACGGTCACGCGTTTGGCGGATCAGAAGGGCATGGACATCCAACTGGGGGCGCTCGAAGAAATGCTCTCCTCGAAAATGCAATTCGTCCTGCTGGGCAGTGGTTGGGCAGAATACGAGAAAGGCTTTCACAAGCTCGCGGCGCGCTATCCCGCCAAAGCCGCCGTGAGAATTGGATTTGACCAGGGTCTGTCTCATCGGATCGAGGCCGGGTGCGATTTTTTTCTGATGCCTTCGAAGTTCGAACCGTGCGGCCTCAATCAAATGTACAGTCTGCGCTACGGAACGTTGCCAATCGTTCGCGTGACGGGCGGACTGGATGATTCGGTGACGGACATTTCTGAGAACGCGGACCGCGCCGACGGGATTAAATTCCAGGAATACTCCGTGCGCGCTCTGGCCAAGAGCATCCGCAAGGCGCTGGTGCTTTACGGCGACAAACCGTTACTGAAGCATTACGTCAAGAACGCGATGAGGAAGGATTTCTCCTGGGAACGAACGACCAAGGAGTATGAGAGATTTTATCTGCGCTTCTCCGGAGCGGGCCCAGTCTCTCGCGAAGAAAAGTCCTCTGGGCCGGCTTCGGAAGGGATTAAAATAATGAATACGAGTAAGGGAAAATCGAAGCCGCGAAGCCGCCCGAAAGCCCGGAGGTAATGAGGTCGTCGAGACTACGTCCTTTGCGAGCCGGAATCCGCTTCCTCACCTGAGCGGCTGCATTTCGATAGACGCCCATTCTCTTCACGGCGAGATGGCGCGATAGAAACGCTTTGGAGAATTCGTCGCAGAGCCGTCGAGAAAAATGAAGTTCGTTGATGTGGCAACGAAGTTTGTCAGGTCGGTCCAGACAATTGGAATCGCTTCGAGACCGGTCGCGACCTGCACACGATAGCTTTGACCGATGGTCACCGAAATCCCGGCGAGAAAACCGGTGTTGGTCATGCTGATCTGAGAGGTGAAAACCGGCGGGGCAGGGGGGCTGGCAGCCAGAACGTTGAGACTGAATTCGCTGGTGTCCCCGGTGATTTGATCCGTGGCGGTGGCGGAAAAATTGTGTCCGGCGAAATTGCCGACGCCGGTCAGCGAGAATATCGCGTTGCCGTCGCCGGCGGTGTTGATGGTCGTGCTGCCTAAATAAATCTGCCCCTCGCCGTAACCGGACGGATCGGGGCTGGCGTTGCGATACACGTCCACGATGTAGCTCTTGTTGGCCACGCTGTTTAACGTGCCGGAGATGGTGGTGCTCGCACCGCTGGCGCTGGCGTTGGTTATGACCGGGTAATTCTGCAAATTGTTCGCGCCGGAGTCGGCATCGCCAGGGTCGTTGGCCGTGACTCCATTTAGATCTTCCGCGCCGCCGACCACATTAATGCCGAGGTAGCCGTTCGAGAAAATAGAATTGCCGCGAACGGTATTCCCACGACTCTGGCCGCTGCCATTGGCGCCCACATAGACGCCCGTGAAACCGTTGAACGCGATGGTATTTCCCCGGCCGGTGCCGTCGCTGGCCAGGCCAACCACGTTGTTGCTTGCGCTCTCGTGGAACGCGACGCCGTCCCAGTTGTTGCCCAGCGCGTTCGTGCCATCGGATTTGGTGCCAATGAAGTTACCCTGGATTCGGTTGCCGCTGGTGCTGGGTGAGATCGCGTAAATTCCGCGCAGGCCATTTCCGGATATCACATTGCCCGTGCCTTCCGCGTTTCCACCGATGACGTTTTCGCTCGCGCCGTCGTGGAGATAAACTCCCTCACCCCTGTTGCCCACGGCGATTGAGCCCGCCGCGTCCGTGCCAATGTAATTTCCTTGGACGAAATTTCCTGACGTTCCCGCGTCCGTCAGATTCACGCCGGATCCAAAGTTGCCGGAGATGACATTTCGCGCCGCGCTCGTAGTGCCGCCCAGGACGTTTCCGATCGCGCCATTGGCCAACAGCACTCCGTCGAAATTCGGCAACGCCGTCGAGCCGTCCGCGCCGAGGCCGATATAATTTCCCTGAACGACATTGGCGTCGCTGCCGGGGTCTGAGATGGCGATTCCGTAGGTTCCGTTCCCGGAGATGACATTTCGCGCGCCGGGAACCGCACCGCCAATAGCATTGGAGGCCGCTCCGGAAACAATCGTAAGACCGGGAAATTTGTTGGGAAGCGGGTTCAGTCCGCCAGAGTCCGTGCCAATGTAATTTCCTTGAACAATATTTCCGGTCGCGCCGACCCCCTGGATGCGCAAGCCTTCCACGCTGTTCCCGGAAATCACGTTGCGCGCTGCGTCGGTCGTCCCGCCAATCGTGTTTCCGACCGCACCGCTATAAACCCCCACACCGAGGAAACCGTTCGGAACCGCGTTCGTACCGGCGGCATCGGTGCCGATGAAATTTCCCGCCACGACGTTGGCCGTCACACCGACTCCCGCGAGACGCAGTCCCTCCGCGGAATTTCCGGAGATGACGTTTTGCGCCACGAGATTGCTCCGCGCGCCGTCAAGGAGGTACATGCCGGCAAAACTGTTTGGAACGGCCGCGGTGCCGACGGCGTTCAAGCCGACGTAATTTCCCTGAACAGTGTTGTTGGCCACGCCTGCGCCCGTGATCCAGAGGCCGGCGCTCGTATTGCCGGAGATGACATTGCGCGCCGAAGGGTTGGTTCCGCCAATCACGTTGCCGTGCGTTGCGCCGGTAAGGATGACCCCGCCGAAAGCGTTGGAGATGGCGAAACTTCCACCGGCATCGGTGCCGATGTAATTTCCCAGAAGAACGTTTCCTGTGGTGTTCGAGCCCGAAATCCAGATGCCGTATTGGCGATTTCCGGAAAGAACGTTCCGGTCGAACGCGTTCGTGCCGCCGACGATGTTCCGGCTCGCGCCCGCGTCGATGAGTATTCCCTGGGCCGCATTAGGCGCGGCATTACTGCCGGTGGAATCGAGTCCGATCCAACAGCCGGAGATCGTATTGTTGGTGGCGTCCGGGTAGAGCAGGGTGATGCCGTTCCAATTGAATCCCTGGAGCGAAAGATTTTTGATCTGATTGTTGGCCGAGTAAATCAACAGCGTGTCCGAAGTAAACGTCTCGGGAATTATTTGCGAAGCGTCCAGAACAATGAGCGGCTTGCCGGCAAAGCCGGGTTGCGTCGAGCCGTCGATGACCATCCTGTCCGTGGCGAAGGTCGGCAGATGACCGCTGAGTGGGATGGTGAAAACGCCGTTGCTGTAACCGGGATCGTTGGTTGGAATATTGAAGCGAACGATTGGGCCTGGGTTGTCACTCGCGTAATACATCGCGGCCCGCAGACTGCCCGGGCCGGCGTCGGCGGTGGTGGTGACGATATTGGTGAGCGGCACGGCGGGCGGGCCGTAGAGATAGCTTAACGCCGCGCGGTCTCCGGGGCTGAGGGCGAAGTTGCCCATGCGAAACTGATGCCGTGGAAAAGAGGGCGGCGTGGGTTGCTGGGTGGGGAGGACGCCTCGTTCTACGGAGGCAAAATCCCAAGCCAAGTGCATGACGGATTCGAAGTCGTAATCTCCATGCGGGACACCGGTCGCATCGATCTGAAAAAAAGGGAGATTTCCCGGAGTGATGTTTTCGGAAAGGACGATTAAAAAGTTCGTTTGATCAGCCCGGATGTTTTCGTGAGTGAATCCGAACGAGTGTCCCATTTCATGCGCCACCTGCGCGCGGCTGAGGCTGGAAATGGAAACCACCTGGGGATCGTAGCCGCTGGAAACGTTGTTAAAGTCATTCGTGTTATAGGCGAACAGTATCCATCGGGATTCGCTGGCGCGCGGAACGAACTTCACATTCGCAGCCAGTTCCCATTCGCGCAGGCCATCGAGGTAGGTTTGCTTCTGTGCGGCGCTCAGCGTGTTTGTGAATTCATAGGGAACAGTTCCGCCGGGCCAGGGAACGGTCGCGGGCGATGTACCGGGATAGAAATTACCGGCGAACGCCGTGCAAGCTAAGAAACAGAGCGCCAGGATGGCAACGCGACGCTCGGCAACTGTACCAGCGAGGTTGTCTTTGCAGGAACGATTCTTCGCTTTCATAACAACTTAGGTTCAGTGAACGAATTCGATTCCGACGATACAAAGTCGGCCCGCGTTGTCATGAAAAATTGAGTGGTTTTCGATGCGCATCCCACGCCTCCACCGTTTTCAGGGCGCATCACGGTGGCCCGTCCCTCGGGTTTCGGGGAATCTCGCAAGGACGGGTCGAGTCGAAGAGGAAAGGATTTCGAGCGGCGATGGCCTGATTTGCTATCTCAACCGAACGATTGCCGGAGAACCTGATGGCGCATTCACCCAAGGAAATGCCTTTCCTTAACCCGCTTTGTGATTATCTTCCCTCACTAAATTTTAAATGGACTCGGCACACATCAGAAACTTCAGCATTATCGCCCACATCGACCACGGGAAGACCACCCTTTCCGACCGATTGTTGCATTCGACCGGAACCATCGCCACGCGCGACATGGAGGAGCAACTGCTTGACTCGATGGATCTGGAACGCGAACGGGGCATTACGATCAAAGCCCATCCGGTGACGATGCTTTACAAGGCGAAGAACGGCGAGATTTACGAGCTCAACCTCATCGACACTCCGGGACACGTGGACTTTTCCTATGAAGTATCGCGGAGCTTGAGCGCCTGTGAGGGAGCCTTGTTGATCATCGACGCGGCGCAAGGGGTCGAGGCGCAAACCGTGGCGAATGTTCATCTCGCGATGAAACAGGAGCTCACGATCATCCCGGTGATAAACAAAATCGATTTGCCGCATGCCGACGTGGCGCAGGCGAAGATGCAGTTGGAAGATATTCTGGCCATTCCCGCCGACAGCGCGATTTTGGCCAGCGCCAAGGAAGGAATCGGCATCGAGGATATTCTCGAGGCCATCGTGGCGCGTGTTCCCGCTCCGAAACCGACCGGCGAACCTTCGTTGCAGGCGCTCGGATTTGATTCCTATTTTGACACCTACAAAGGGGTCGTCACTCATGTCCGGGTTTTTAACGGCGAATTGAAGGCCGGAATGCAGGTCAAACTGCTGCATTCGGGAAAGTCGGTCGAGGTCAAGGAAGTCGGCAGCTTCAATCCGAAACCCTACGTTCGCGAAAGGCTGGAAGTCGGCGAGACCGGTTATTTCACCGCCAACATCAAAAGCCCGAAGGAAGTGAAAATGGGCGACACCATCACCGACGCGCGGAATCCTTCGGGAGTGCTTCCCGGATTCAAGGAAATCCACCCGATGGTGTTCAGCGGAATTTATCCGATCAACACAGCCGACTACGAGCATCTCAAGGCGAACCTCGGAAAATTGCAGTTGAACGATTCGGCTTTTGTGTTCCAGAGCGAAAGCTCGGTCGCGCTCGGGTTCGGGTTCCGTTGCGGATTTCTCGGATTGCTCCACCTGGAAATTGTCCAGGAACGCCTGCGCCGCGAATACAACATGGACATCATCGCCACCTACCCGAGCGTGGTTTATCGCGTCACGCTCACCGACGGCACGCAAAAGGAAGTGGATAACCCAGCCTATTTGCCCGAGGCGAATTACATCGGAAAAATCGAGGAGCCGATGGTCCAGGCGTTTGTCATCTGCCCGAATGAATACATCGGCGACATGATGGCGTTGATTGCGGAGAAGCGCGGTTCCGTGGACCATACCGAGACGCTGGATACGCGCCGGGTCATGCTCACGAGCCTGATTCCGCTCAACGAGATATTGATCGATTTCCACGACCGCATCAAAAGCATCACGCGCGGTTTCGGATCGATGGATTACGAGCATGCCGACTACAGAGAATCCGCAATGGTCAAACTCGACATGCTGGTCAATGGAGAATCCGTTGACGCGTTTTCCTGCATCGTGCATCGCGACAAGGCAGAGAGCAGGGGACGCGCGCTGGCCGCGAAGCTTAAAGAGGTCATTCCGCCACAACAATATCAAGTCGCGATTCAGGCGGCCATCGGCGGGAAATATATCGCGCGCGAAACGGTCAGTGCGATGCGCAAGGATGTTACGGCCAAATGTTATGGCGGCGATATTTCGCGGAAACGCAAACTGCTGGAAAAACAAAAGGAAGGGAAAAAGCGAATGAAGGCATTCGGCAGCGTCAACATCCCGCAGGAAGCGTTTATTGAAGTGCTGAAAGCCTGACATGAAATTGCGCTGGTTTCTGTCGGGAACAGTTCGCGAGGCGATGGACATGTGCAGCCATGTCCGGAAACTTCTGAACGTCCAGCGCGATTTGCTTTCGGAGGAGGCCGTTGCCGCCGTGGACACCGCTTATCGGAACACGCAAACCGCCATCGACGAACATGCCGACGACAACGTCTTGAAGGCGCGCAAAGATGAATTGGAGACGGTCGCCAATCAATGGTTGCGCCCATATCCGCATGCCGAATGGCGGGAGAATGTCGAGGTGTTCCTGGTCGCGATCGCTGTGGCCATGGCGATTCGAACCTTTTTTCTGCAACCGTTTAAAATTCCCACCGGCTCCATGCAGCCGACTCTTTACGGAGTCGAGTATGAAGCGATTGATCAGATTCCAAGCGCACTCGGGCGATTGTGGGATGCGTGTGTTCACGGAAGCTTTTATCATCGACTGGTGGCTGAAGAAGACGGCCAGTTCGTTGGCGTTGGCGATCAGGAAAGCGTCATGCGCGTCATCAACAAGCAGCAAATCCTCATGGAATATCAGATTGGCGGCAAGTTGGTCAAAAAAGCGCACACGCTCTGGTTTACCCCCGACGAGGATCAAAAATACCTTTCCAAATCGGGCCTTCGGATCGGTCAGACTTTTAAAAAAGGCGAGGACATTATTAAAGTCAAAGAAGTCGTCGGAGACCACCTGTTCGTGGACCGATTCACTTACAATTTCCGCACGCCAACCCGCGGTGAGATTATCGTGTTCAAAACAAAAGGGATCAATCATCGCGGTATGAAGCAGGACCAATTTTATATCAAACGTCTGGTGGCGCTCGGTGGCGAATCGGTCAGCATCGGCGACGATCAGCATTTGCGAATCAATGGAGTTCGGCTGGACGCTTCAACCCCACGCTTCGGCAACGTTTACACGTTTGGCCCGGTTCCCATCGAGAACCGCTACTTCGGCCATGCCAATGACACAATTGCCCGAAACTTTCTTCCCTATGGCATCGCCGATTATTTCCCGAATGAGAAGACCGCTTATAAAGTTCCCGAGAGACATTACATGGCTATGGGTGACAACACGCTGAACAGCTTTGATTCGCGTGGCTGGGGACCGTTTCCGCGTGAGAACGTCATTGGGAAATCCTTTTTCGTCTATTGGCCGATCTCGAACCACAAAGAAAGCCGGTTCGGTTGGGGTCATACGGCCAATTAATTAGAGCAGTCTATGTATTCGCACAATGTTTGTTATGTTTAATTCAATGACGGCAAAAAGGATATTGCCCGCGATCTTTACATTTGCTGACAAGTATTCCCAAACAGCGGATTAGAAAGGAACTGGCGGAACAACACCGAAAATCAATGAGTTACGCTCGAAAACCTGCCTTCTTTTCGCGATTCTGAAAGCCTCCGATAAATCTTCGCGATTCGAAAAGGCGCAGAAACCCCAATGTTTATGCGGTGGACATGCAAGTCGCGAATTATTATGCGTTAATCCGAGGGGGTGCATCGTGCAACACCGGAAAGACCGGATTCGGTACCAATAGCCGTCATGGAGCATATAGATACAGCCGAAAGCCTGGTCCGGATCGAGCGGCCCGGCGCGAGCGGGGCGTTACAGGCCACCTGCACGGACCCTGCATTGATCGTGCGAAGGCACAAAAAAACCAGCGGATTTCGCCGCTGGTTCTGGTCCTGTCCCCTGCTCCTCTATCTTTTTTCTCAAGCGTGCTTAAGAATTTATTATATGATTGCAACGTGTGAAAAAATAGTGTGTTATAGAACTTAGGCGGCTTGATTCTATCTCCAAAGACTGGAAAAACGTGTCACGCCAGATCAACTGTCCGGCTGCGCCCCCCAAAATGAGGCCCCATAAAAAGTTTTCCGTGGGGAATTTTTAAACCATTTATTTCCCACGCTTCGCGCTGCGTCGCGACAAAATCCTTCGCCAATCTGAGGACTTCGCCGCGAACAGGCGAGCGGTGTCGTTTCGATCTTTTGCTGAAACCGCCAGCGCTCATTTCATCGCCGTCGTTTCCATACCATCGGCTCTTGGGAACGTGTTTCAAATACGGATCAAAATGGTAACTGACAATTTTCAATCCCTCGATCCAATAATAAACGCGACCAAAATAGGTCGCATGAATCCATTTTTCCCAAAGGCGCGGGCTGTATCGTGTGCCATCCAGATACGGTGTCCATTGCAACAGCCAGAGCACGTAAATGCCTTTCCGCGCATATTCGGTCGTCCTGCGGATAATCGTCTCCATCGTCAACGTGCTGATCTGGACTTCAATCGCCACC